>Ga0129307_1002650_pt1 | contig 13286 bp, 12 predicted proteins | sample P1105metagenome_FD_94437 | JGI IMG/M metagenome (GOLD analysis project Ga0129307, IMG submission 94437) | Capybara group fecal microbial communities from Wisconsin, USA - P1105 metagenome | ecosystem: Host-associated > Mammals > Digestive system > Large intestine > Fecal | place: USA: Wisconsin... | reverse complement strand
TAAGGTCAAGAAGAACTCTTTGCGTAAGGCTAAGGAGGCTTAATCCATGGCACATAAGAAAGGTCAAGGTTCAGTACGTAACGGCCGCGACAGTAACGCCAAGTACCTTGGTGTTAAGAAGTATGCGGGCGAAACCGTCAAGGCTGGCAACATCATCGTTCGTCAGCGCGGTTCTCACTTCCACAAGGGCAACAATGTGGGCATGGGCAGGGATTTCACTCTGTTCTCTCTCATTGACGGCAAGGTGAAGTTTGAACGCCTCGATGCAAAGCGCCAGAAGGTCTCCGTCTATTCGGAAGAAGCCTAATAGCTCTTTGGTTCGCATTTGAAAACCGGACGCGCAAGCGCCCGGTTTTCTTTTTATGCTTCACCAACTAAATTCTAAGCACTAAGTTCTAAGTTCTACCATCTAGCTCCGACGTTTTTTCTAAATTAATAGCGTGAACTCTATGCGCTTTTTTAAACTTTATCTTTTATCTGTCCTTGTTGTGTTGCTCTTTGCCTGTTCTGACGAAGACGAAGGCACCGAATACATGTTTGACAGGGAAATCTCTGAATATTCTGTCTTGAATGAATGTTCTTCGGACACTAAGGACAGTTCCACTTGCTTCAAGATTCGCTACCGCTTCCCGATTCGCACGGATGATTACGCCGGTTTGCGCGTTTGGCTTGATACGCTTGTCGTAGATACATCGACATTGTCCGTGAGCGATAAACAGATTGCTCAAGCGGCTTTTTATAAATACGAACCGAACGGAAGCGACTTCGATACGCTCGACTTGACTGATTCGGCAAAGAAATACATCGAAAAAGGCTATGATCATCTCCAGGTGGTGATGTTCTGCGAATATTCCGATGGCGGGGATCCGGGTGCTGTGCAGCGTCTGTTCTTGTATTTCGGTGATAACCAACCGCCTGCTTCTGTTGAGCCGCTTAAAGATTCCGTGTGGTCGACCGGAGCTATGTTTGAATGGTTCCGTCCGACGGACCGTGCGGATTTGAATACGCCGGGACTCGTATCAGCGCCAATTTATGGCTATAATATCCGTCTTTGGTCCGAGGACCCGGATGAGGATATTCGCGATCTCAAGGTGACTTTAGTGTCTCCTGCCGGAGTTGACAGCAAGGGCGGCAAATATTACAAGCGCCACGCCATGCTCAGTAAAGATGACCGTTCCGTTAAACTTGAAGAAGATATTCCTCATAAAGTCAAGAACTATCTTCATCTAGTCGTTTTGGATGGGGAAGGTTATGATCCCGAGAGCATCTCCAACAATCGTTTCCGCTTGTTTGTCGAAGGACTCCGTACGCAATCCAATACAAAAAAATACAAATACACCGTTGCTATTTCTGCCTGGGATATGTCGGGCAACCATACTGGATCCGAAGCGGATACTAAAATTGCGGTTGATGCGTGTAAGTATGTCGAGACGACAGATTCCATAGCACCTCTCATGCCGACTAAAATCTTTACAGTCGAGGATTCCCTGTTCCCCGGTTTTGCACGGCTGGACAGCAACAACAGGCTTGCTATTTTCTGGAGCCGCAGTGTCGACCCGTTCAAGTTCGATCATGGAATCAAGGCCGATTCGGAACTCGTAATTCCGAAGGGTTGTAACGACAAGGATTGCTATGAAATTGTTTCTCGTTACGTTATCGAGTATTACAACAAACTAGACAAGTCCTGGCACGAATATACTTATATGGGAGGTGAGGATTCCTATAAGATTCGTTATGATAAAGATGACGACGGCGGTTTTAGTCCGAACCTTGCCGGTTTGGGAAATTTTGTGACGGATACAGTTCGCTGGGTCGCTCCGGGCGATACGTTGATTCTGCGCATCCGTTCTATTGATAAATCCAAATACTATTCTGTGGCGTTGGTGGATTCTATTTTCGTTTCGCCGGGAGCGCTTGCGGATAGTCTCAATTGCCCGGATGGCTTTGTCGCTGTATCCACTTCGGATACGAATTCGTTCTGCATGGAACGGTTCGAACATCGTGATGCGGATGGAAAGTTCATGACGAATGTTCTGCATTCCGAAGCAGTTGCTGCTTGTAGTGATGTTTCTGCCAGCGGCTTTGAAGTCGCTCTCTGCAATGAACGCGACTGGGAACTTGTCTGCCTGTCGGGCGGTTTGCTCTCTTATGGCGTGCTCGAAGAAACGGACTTGTTCAACGACTGCAATGTGAGCACGAACGATTCTGCGAAGGCTGCTGACATTGCAAAGCGTAGTCCTTATTGCATGAATCCGATGGGCGTGAGGGATTTGCCTGGACAGTACCAGGAGTGGGTGATGGGTCGCTCCGAGGATACCGTTGCCGTGTTGAAAGGCGCTAGCTACAAGGTGTACGAAGGCATCGACCACGAATCCATTGCGTTCTGCACGAACCGTGCATTCCCGTATTACACGCGTCCGGCCTATACGCAGGACACGGTCTATCTCTATCGCGAAGGCACGAAGGTCGATACGGTCTATGCTGCTGATACGTCTAGAACTTTGTACCAAAAACTCACCAAGAAGGACTTCAAGGATACGCTTCAGTTCTACGATGTCCTAGATGCAAACGGCAAGGTTGTCGGTACGGATTACTCGCTCTATTCTGAATACAAGAAGGGTGGTAAGGATTGGTTGAAATCGCTCGCGAACGGGCTTACGTATAAACCCTCCCGCAAGGAAGCCGTGTTCTTGACCGGTGAAAAAACATACTATCGTGAGGTCGCTTCGTTCTACAAGTCTTCGACTATAGGCTTCCGCTGTTGCGCGTACAAGAAATAGACGAGAGGACGGCCTTTGCCCTTTAGATGACAAAGAATGCGACTGCGCCGCAGTAGGATGTAGGCGGTAGGAAGTAGGAAGAGGTTAGGTTTTCGTCATCCTGAATGGAGCGCAACGAAATGAAGGATCCAGTGAGGTTCTATTTACATTGTCTTCCCGGCCCGAGCCTGTCCAGGCTTTATGCCGGAATCGCCTTTAATCGAAAAAGTGAAAAATGAATACAGATGATTTTTTGAAAGTCGCAGAATCACTTGCCCGCAAGGCGGGCAACCTTTGTCTTGAACTTCAAAGCAATCTTGGCGATGTGCGCTACAAGTCCGTAAAGGATGTCGTAACCATCGCCGATGTCAATAGCGAAAAACTGATTGTTGATGGACTCCGCAAAGCGTTCCCGACACATTCTGTCCGCACTGAAGAAGCGGGAGTTATCGAAGGTTCCGATCCGCGTTACCGCTGGATTATTGACCCGGTCGATGGTACGGTGAACTTTAGCCGAGGCATTCCGCTGTGGGGAATTTCCATCGCGCTGCATTTCGAGGGCAAACCGCTTGTCGCTGTCGTTAATTTACCCAAACTCGGTGAACTCTACACTGCGGCGAAAGGACTTGGCTCCTTCATGAACGGCAAGCCGATTCACGTTAGCTGCGAATCCAATCCGACGCATGCGATTGTTTCGAATGGTGATTTTAACGTGGGCGATGCCGCAAAAATCAATGCACAAAACTCCCGCAATTTTGCGCACGAAGCTGAAACGTTTGAACGCGTAAAATGTTTAGGTTCTGCTGTGATTGAAGGCTGCTTCACGGCTTGTGGCCGCATCGATTGCTTTGTGATGACCATGAGCTATCCGTGGGATATTGCGGCCATCGCGCTCCTCGTCGAAGAAGCGGGCGGTAAATCTACGCACATCGATGGAACTCCCATGCAGTTTGTCGATGCAGAACAAGTTATCTTCAGCAACGGACTCTTGCACGAAACCCTCGTGAAAACTCTTGCTTAAAGAACGCTTTCGTAACGTACCCTTATTGTCATTCCCGCCTCCGTGCGGGCGGACAGCACTTGGAACTTTGTTCCATAGTGCGCATGGCCACCTTTAGGTGGGAATCTCCTTTAATAATACAGAATGGCTGTTCTGTCAACGATGAACCTGCTATAAAAAAACATCCCGATTCCAACAACGGAACCGGGACATTTTCATTTCTGACAGCTTTTAGCATTGGCCAATGACTATTGACCAATGACTAACAACTAATTACAGCGGAATATTTCCGTGCTTCTTCCAAAGAATTGCCTTCTTCTTGTTCTTCAAGTTTTCGAACGCAGAAACAAGGCGGTCGCGGACGCTCTTCGGCTCGATGACTTCGTCGATGAATCCGTTGCCGGCGGCGATATACGGGTTCAAGTACTTGTCTTCGTACTCGGCGATGTACTGTTCGCGAACCTTTGCCGGTTCGGCAGCCGCAGCGATTTCCTTTCTGTGGAGAATGTCAACGGCGCCTTCGGCACCCATCACGGCGATCTGTGCAATCGGGAGGGCGAACACGCAGTCTGCACCGAGGTTCTTGCTGTTCATGGCGATGTAGGCGCCACCGTAAGCCTTGCGCAGAATGAGCGTCACACGCGGTACCGTGGCTTCGGCGTATGCGAACAGGAGCTTTGCGCCGTGGCGGATAATGCCGTTGTGTTCCTGCTTCGTGCCCGGCATGTAGCCCGGCACGTCTTCGAGCGTGAGGATAGGAATGTTGAAGCTGTCGCAGAAGCGGACAAAGCGTGCCGCCTTGTCACTTGCATCCACGTCCAAGGAACCGGCGAGGTACTTCGGCTGGTTAGCGACAACGCCAATCACGTTACCGTCGAGGCGGATAAAGCCGATGACGACGTTCTTTGCAAATTCCGGCTGGATTTCGAGGAAGGAATCCTTGTCGGCAAAGCAGTTGAGCACGTCGCGAACATCGTAAGCGCGCTTGAAGTTGTCCGGGATGATTTCTTCGATGTCGTTGGACTTGTCAACAATCGTGCCTGCCTGAACAACGGACTTGTCCGTGTTGCTTTGCGGAAGGTACTTGAGCAAGTTGCGGACACCTTCGAGGCATTCCTTGTCGTCTTTATAGACAAAGTGTGCAACGCCGGATTTGGAAGAATGAACGCCTGCGCCACCGAGCTGGTCCGGAGTCACGACTTCTGCAGTCACGGCCTTCACGACTGCCGGGCCCGTGATGAACATCTGGCTCGTCTTTTCGGTCATGAAGATAAAGTCTGTAATTGCGGGGGAGTAGCAAGCGCCACCAGCGCACGGTCCGAGAATCACGGAAATCTGCGGAATCACGCCGCTAGCCCAAGTGTTACGGGCAAAAATGCCACTGTAACCGTCGAGGGAGCTCACGCCTTCTTCGATACGGGCGCCACCGCCATCGTTGATGCTGATAAACGGCACCATGGAATCAAGGGCGAGATCCATCACATGGCAAATCTTCTTGGCGTGTGCGGAACCGAGAGAACCGCCGCTCACCGTGAAGTCCTGGGAGCAGGCGTACACCGGGCGGCCATTGATTTTGCCGTAACCCGTCACGACACCGTCACCGTAAATGCGCTTGGATTCCGGGAGTTCGATGCTCTGGGAGAGGCGCATGGCACCGATTTCCTTGAACGTGCCCTTGTCAAAAAGGATTTCAAGGCGTTCACGAGCGGTGAGCTTGCCCTGGGAGTGCTGCTTTTCTACACGAGCGGCGCCGCCACCGGCCTGGGCCTTGGCGTTGCGTTCGCTTAACTTTTCTAAATACGATTTATCCCACATAAAATTCCTGTATATTATATATAGCGTCCTTATTTCTGGATACGCTTGATAAGGTTGGTAAGAACTTCGCCGGGGCCAAGTTCCTTAAATTCGGTGGCTCCGTCTGCAATCATGTTCTTGACCGTCTGTGTCCAACGGACGGGGGAGGTGAGCTGAGTGAGCAGATTGGCCTTAATTTCGTTCGGGTCCGTGTGCGGCTTGGCATCCACGTTCTGATAGACGGGGCAGACCGGAGTCGAAAATTCAGTTTCTTCGATAGCCTTTGCAAGTTCTGCACGGGCGCTTTCCATGAGCGGGGAGTGGAATGCACCACCGACCTGCAGCGGGACGACGCGCTTCACCTTGCCGGTGAGGTAGGCGGCAACTTCGTCAATGCCGGCTTTTTCGCCAGAAATCACGACCTGTCCCGGGCTGTTGAAGTTTGCCGGAACAACTGCTGCGTCCTTGACCTGTGCGCAAGCTTCTTCGACGAGTTCGTCAGAACCGCCGAGAACAGCGGCCATCGTACCCGGGCGGAGTTCGCAAGCCTTCTGCATGGCTTCGGCACGCTTTGCAACGAGCTTGAGGCCTGCTTCAAACGTGATGGCGCCTGTTGCCGTGAGTGCGGAAAATTCGCCGAGCGAATGACCGGCGGCCATATCCGGCTTTCCGCCCTGGACCTTAGCCATGGCCACGGAGAGCAGGAACACTGCTGGCTGCGTGACTTTCGTCTGCTTGAGGTCATCTGCGGTGCCGTTGAACATCACGTCGGTGATGTCAAAACCGAGAATTTCGTTTGCCTTGAGGAACATCGACTTTACATCGGCGTTCGTATCGAATAAATCTTTGCCCATTCCTGGGAACTGAGAACCCTGACCGGGAAATACGTATGAAATCATGGGCTCAAATTTAGCAAATAATGTTACTGAATATGGTACTAAATTATTATAGAAAACATACTTTTTGGAAAAGTTTGCAATATTTTTTGGGGCTTTTTTTTCGGAATGGTCCATTTATCCGTTAATTTTGCATTTTATACTTTTTTTGTGAAATCGACAATTTATGAAAAAAATATTTTTCTATCTTTGTGCTAAAATTTTATCAAAAGAGGATACAATAATATGGCTAACGAAGAAATCAAGAGCAAACTCAAGGCATTCTTTATGTCCGATCTCGGTGTAGATGGCGATGTCTTGAACTACGACACTCCGCTTTTTGGCGAAGAAATCGGTCTTGACTCCGTGGACTCCCTTGAAATCATTTCCTTCGTCGATGACAATTTTGGCGTTTCCATGACTGGTGTTGCAAAAGAAAACTTCCAGAGCATCGATACCATCGCCGCCTTCATTGAAAAGAACAAGGCTTAATTAAGTTCTTTTTGTTGTTCGAGAATTGTTTGGAAAATCTATGACATCTAATAACCGTCGTTGTGTTGTTTCGGGCCTTGGCGTGATTTGCGCCGTAGGCAATAATGTTGAAGAAACTTGGAAAAATGCCCTGAATTCGGTCTCCGGTATCCACAAGACCACTTCTCTCGATACCAAGAACTGCTATGCGGACTTGGCTGCCGAAGTGCACTGTGATACTTTGGACGATATCGAATGTCCGGACGAAAAAGACCGCGCCTCCAAGCTCTGCATCAAGGCTATGAAAGAAGCCCTGAATGATGCAGGTCTCGGTGACTTTGCCGACAGTAGCCGCGTAAGCGTCATCATCGGTAGCTGCGTGGGTGGAGTTCTCAGCATCGAACAGTACCACCGCCACGGTAAGAATGTTAATGAAATTCCGAAAATGCCCATCGCCGCAATCGCATCCCAGGTGGCAGAATCCTGCCATGCGGGTGGCATCGTGACGAACGTGGGTAATGCTTGTGCTGCCGGTACGATTTCCATCGCTTTGGCCTGCGACCTTATCCGCGCTGGCAAGGCCGATGTCGTTATCGCCGGTGGCTCCGATTCTTTTGCTTCTGTTCCGTATTCTGGCTTCCTTTCGCTCCATGCTTTGGACGAAAACGGCTGCTCCCCGTTCAACCACTGCAACGGCATCACCCTCGGTGAAGGTGCCGGCATCGTGATTGTCGAATCTTTGGAACATGCCGAAAAGCGTAACGCCAAACGTTATTGCGAAGTGCTCGGTGCGGGTGTCACTAGCGACGCGCACCATATCACGGCTCCCCGCGAAGATGGCATTTGCCTCCTTGAAGCGATGGACCGCGCAATCAAGAATTCCGGAATCAAGAAATCCGACATTGGTTACTTGAACGCCCACGGTACGGGTACGGGCAAGAACGACAATGCCGAAATCAACGCCTTCCTCAAGTTCTTTGGCGAAGAAAACCCGACCTTGAGTGTCAGTTCGACAAAGGTCATGACCGGTCACTGCCTCGGTGCCGCTGGCGCTATCGAAGCCGTGTTCAGCATCAAGGCCCTTACGACGAATACCGTTTTGCCGACGCTCCACTATTCTGCCGAGGATTCCGTGGCCCTCAAGGAAAAGGTCGGCCAGATGGATTACGTGCAAAATACTCCGCGTAGCAAGGAACTTGAATGCGTCATGAGCAACAACGTCGCTTTCGGCGGCACGAACGCAAGTATCGTGTTCAGCAAGAAACCGGGTGACGTGCAGAGCCAGGTCGCTAAGGACAAGAAAATCGCCGTGACAGGTATCGGCATCGTGAGCCCGATCGGAAACAGCAAGGACGCTTATCTTGAATCCGTCAAGAACGGGAAACTCCCGGAAACCGCTTCCATCTGCTCTACCGTCACGAACGACGATTACAAGGAACTTGGCATCAAGATGGCTTTCTACCGCAAGCTCGACAATCTGGGACAGCTCCAGACTGTGTCCGGCATGCGCGCCCTCAAGGATGCGAACTTTACAGTCACCGAAGATAACGCCAAGCAGATCGGTATCATCGTGGGTACAAGCGAAGGCGGTCTCGGTGCCACATACGATTTTCAGGAACTTATCACCGAAGAAGGCAATGCGGGTGGCAGTGCCTTCAAGTTCCCACATACAGTTTATAATGCCGCCGGTGGATACCTCTCCATCCTTTCTGGCATCAAGGGCTACGGCGTGACCATCACGACGGGTCCGCTCTCCGGCCTCGACAGCATCGGTTATTCCATGAACGTTATTCATGACGGTCAGGAAGACGCCATGATGGCGACGGGTACGGACGAAAACATTCCTATTATCACGGAACTTTGCCAAAAGTTGAATGTCGCTGCGGACAAGGTCGTGGAACCTTATTCCGAATCTAACGGATTTGTCGTGGGCGATGGCTCAGTTTCCATCATCATGGAAACCGAAGACTATGCCAAGGCCCGTGGCGCGAAGGTCTATTGCTACGCCCTCGGTTACGGCAATGGACGTAAAAACGTGAAATTCGGCCACATTTCCGGTTCTGGCGAAGCTCTCGACATCGCGATTAACGATGCCCTCAAGGACGCCGGCGTCAGCATCGACGAAATCGACGCCGTCTGTGGCTTTGCGAACGGCTTCAAGAAGCTTGACGATATCGAAAAGGCCGCATACGCACGCGTGTTTGGCGACAAACTTGCTAGCCTCCCGCTTATTCAGGTGAAAGAACGCGTGGGCGAGGGCCGTGCCGCTTCCGCTACGCTTGCTGCTGCCGAAGCAGCCCTCCTGCTCAGTGGTGAACTTGCCGAAGAAGACGCCTACTTTATCGCAAACGGTGGCGTCTCCAAGAAAAAGGTCGCGACAAGCGGCTTCAAGAAAATTTTGGTAACTTCCTTTGCTACGGGCGGTTCCTACAGTGCCGTAGTTCTCGGAAAATAAATTTGTTAGAGGAGAATTTATAATGAAAGTTGCAATCGTTACTGGTTCTTCTAAAGGGATTGGCAAGGCTTGTGCCTTGCGTCTCGCTCGTGACGGCTACACGGTCGTCGTAAACTACTCCAGCTCTGATGAAGCTGCCCTCAAGACCTTGGAACAAATCAAGTCCGAAGGTGGCGACGGCATGATTTACAAGGCTAACGTTGCCGTGCTTGCCGAAGTCAAGCAGATGGTCCGCGATGTTTTCAAGACTTATGGCCGTATCGACGTGCTCGTGAACAACGCCGGTATTGTCCGTGATGAATATCTTTTGATGATGAACCCGGATACGCTCGACAAGTGCTTCGACTTGAACGTGAAGGGTTACTTCTACTGCGCCCAGCAGGTCGCGGTCAAGATGTTCAAGCAGAAATCTGGTGTCATCGTCAACATGTCTTCTGTTTCTTCCAAGTTCGCTCTCGCCGGCCAGGCTGTCTATAGCGCCACCAAGGGCGCCGTGAACTCCCTCACGCAGACACTAGCAAAAGAACTCGGCGGTTACGGCATCCGCGTGAACGCTGTCGCTCCGGGTTTTGTCGCTACCGAAATGATCGAAGCCATCCCCGAAGAAACTCGCAAGGGCTACCTCGAAAAGGTGCCTCTCAAGCGCTTTGCAACAGCCGACGAAGTGGCCAACGTCGTTTCTGCTCTTGTTTCTGACCAGTTCGCCTACGTGACGGGCCAGGTTATCGTTTTGGATGGAGGCCTTTCCCTGTGATGAATATTTACCAAATCAGCGAAAAGATAGCCCAGCGTCCGCCGTTCCAGATGATTGAAAAGGTCACGGAGCTTGTGCCGAACGAATCTGCGACGGGCATCAAGAACGTCTCCGTGAACGAACCGTACTTCATGGGCCACTTCCCGGGTACCCCGATTATGCCGGGCGTCCTCATTTGCGAAGCTTGCGCCCAGCTCTGCTCGCTCGTCATCGAGAAGCCGGCCGAGGACCTCGAAAAGAACCTTTACGTTCTTCTCAAAATCGACGGATTCAAGTTTGTGAAGCCTGTGATTCCTGGCGACCAGCTCGAAATTACCGTCAACAAGACGAAGGGTGGCGGAATTATCGTCGGCTTTGACTGCGTCGTCAAGGTGAACGGCAACCTCCATGCGAAGGGTTCACTCACGTTTACGTCAATTCCCAAGGAAAACTTGGGCAAGTAAAGTACAAGTTTGCACTGTCATTCCCGATTGAATCGGGAATCTCCTTGAAGAAAAATACGTTTGCGGATGATTGAGAAAACGAAAAATATAATTGTTGATTTGTTCTGGAAGTTTGTGCTCATTCTAGTCGTTTACGGGGTGCGCACTTACTTGTTAGTAGTTTATCGTCCCAAGATGACATTCTTAGGGTCGGTCAAGTCGACTGACCTTAAAGAACCGATGATTATTATTGCTAACCACACGAGTATGCTCGATCCCTTGATGGTGCAGTCTCTGTTCTTCCATAAGCGCAGCATCGTTGTCGCCAAGGACCAGATAGAAGATCCGCATTTCAGTTGGGCGCTCAAGCGCTTCAAGAACGTGATCCCGTGTGACCGGTTTAACCTCGATACCGAATGGGCCTTGATTGCAAAGAAGGAAATCGAAAAGGGCAATTCCGTCATTATCTTCCCCGAAGGCAAGTGCCGTTATGACGGTCTGTTGAACGAATTCAAGACGGGTTTTGCATTCCTTGCCCGCAGCACGGGGGCTCCGGTTCTTTCTATTGGTCTTGATGGCATCTACAAAATCGGACACCGTACGCAGGTTATTGTGGATGAACCCGAAACGATTGAACGTGTGAAGGGTATCCCGTCTTCCAAGCATCTTGCTGAACGTAGCGAATATTTCCGTCAGAAAGTCTGGAACCTCAAGCAGCAGGCGATTGGCCAGCAGGGGGCCGTTCTCCCGGTGGCGGCTGAAACGCCGGAAGAAATCATCCCCGAGGAGAACAAGTCGTGAAGGTAGGCTTGGCTTTAGAGGGTGGGTCGCGTCAGACCATTTTTTCGGCGGGTGTTCTGGACACCTGGATGGACGAGGATATTTATTTCTCGTATTTTGCAGGCGTCAGTGCCGGTTGCCATGCGGCGATGAACTTCATTACGCGTCAGCGCGGGCGTTTCCGTTATATCATCCAGCCTAGGAAAATCCAGCAGGGGATGGACCATGCGAACCGCATTCTCGACGGAATCCAGAAGGAATGCAATGCGCTCCATTACAATGCGGCTTATGGCGATATGCCGTTTGATTTTCATCTGTTTTTCGGTTCGGGTGTGGAATGCGAATTCGGCCTCACGTGCTGCGAAACGGGTCGCACGGAATTTTTCCAGGAATACATGAGCGAGAAGCGATTGCTCGATATCGTCAATGCGAGCAGCGCCCTCCCGATACTTTTCCCGATTGCAGAGATTGACGGCAAGCACTATGCCGACGGGTGCGTTACGGCCCCGATTCCTTACCAGCGTGCTTTCGAGAAGGGGTGTGACAAGGTCGTTGTCGTCTCGACGCATTATCCTGGCGAAATCGTGACGGATTTCCGCAAGTACCGCATGGTCTTGAATCCGATGTTCAAACGCAAGTATCCGGCGTTTTTCCGCTCGCTCATGTTGCGTTACAAGCGCTACGAGAAGATGTTTGTCGAAATGGAAAAACTCGAGAAGAAGGGCGAGCTCCTGATTTTCCGCCCGGAACGCGCCGTTTGCGACCTCTTTGAAACGGACCGCGAGAAGCTTGACGATACCTACAACATGGGTGTCGAATACGCCAAGCGCCGCATGGGAGAACTCAAGGCCTTCCTGGAAATCTAAATAATATTTTTGGTCGTTCAACTCAACGACAGAAGCGTTTTTATGATGGATAACGAAATGGAACAGAAAAAAGAATACGTTGCCCCCCAGATGGAAGTCGTTCAATTCCAATCTCAAAATCTCCTTCTTGAAAATTCATGTGTTGGTACGCAATGTCCACCACCGGTAATGACGATTGATGTTGAACCTTAATCCACGTATTTACGTTGTTATCTGTTTTCACATTTTCCTCCCGGCTTTTGTGCCGGGATTTTTTGTTCATAATAAGAAAAAATATTATTTGAATTGTAAAATTATATTTACTAAATTTTCACAAAATGAAAACTTACAAAAATGTAAGTAGTTGATTTTGTAACCCTCGTTTTTTAACGGAAAAAAGCAATCGTTAAAACTGATAAAAAACTAACTTACAAAAATGTAAGGAATTGAAGTTTTTGACCCTGTTTTCACTTTTTTGTAGCGCTCTTTACTATCTTTATTGCCGTCAAAAACAACAAACAAAATTCTCAACGGAGATATAATAAAATGGCAATCAAGAATGCTTACCTTCAGAAAGTCTATGAAAAGGTCGTCGCCCGTGATCCGGATCAGGCCCTCTTCCACCAGGCTGTCCGTGAATTCCTCGAATCCCTCGACCCCGTCCTCGAACAGGACAAGTCCTGGGAAACCAACGGCGTTATCGACCGTCTCGTCGAACCGGAACGCGTGATCACCTTCCGCGTGCCTTGGCTCGATGACAAGGGTAACGTTCAGGTCAACCGCGGCTACCGTGTTCAGTTCAACTCCGCTATCGGTCCTTACAAGGGCGGTATCCGTCTCCGTAACGAAGTGACGCTCTCCATGCTCAAGTTCCTCGGCTTCGAACAGATTTTCAAGAACAGCTTGACCACGCTCCCCATGGGCGGCGGCAAGGGCGGTTCCGACTTCGACCCCAAGGGCAAGAGCGACAACGAAGTGATGCGCTTCTGCCAGTCCTTCATGACTGAGCTCTGCAAGCACGTCGGTGCCGACACGGACGTTCCGGCTGGTGACCAGGGTACTGGCGCTCGCGAAATCGGTTACATGTTCGGTCAGTACAAGCGCATCCGCAACGAATTTGTGGGCGTTCTC
>Ga0129307_1002649_pt1 | contig 13287 bp, 9 predicted proteins | sample P1105metagenome_FD_94437 | JGI IMG/M metagenome (GOLD analysis project Ga0129307, IMG submission 94437) | Capybara group fecal microbial communities from Wisconsin, USA - P1105 metagenome | ecosystem: Host-associated > Mammals > Digestive system > Large intestine > Fecal | place: USA: Wisconsin... | reverse complement strand
CTTCTATGTCAACTTTTCCCTCATCGAGTTTGGAGGCGTCGAGGCCGAAGGTGTCGATGAAGAACTGATAGACGGCTTGGCGTTTGTTGGGGCCGAAGTCGTGACGCTCGTCGGGCAGGTGGGTGTTGCTCACTTGTTCCTTGGCACCGTAGAAGTCATAGATGCGTTGCAGGAACGGGTATTCCAGGGTGGGGGTGGTGGAGGTCCAGTCGCCGCCGTCGCTCACCACATGCATGGGTTTGGGGGCGAAGGTTGCGGCGAGTTCGGCGTTGCAGGTGCCGCCTCCGGCAAGTTGGATGGGCATGCCGCTTTCGCAGGGGCAGCCGCCGTCGAACCACGATGACATGCTCACCACGGGACAGGAGGCGGTAAACCGGTCGTCGAGCACGGTGAGAAGCACGGTCTGTGTGCCGCCGCCCGAACCGCCGTTGACGCCCACACGGGTGAGGTCGATGTCCTTGCGGCTCAGCATCAGGTCGAGGATGCGCAGGCCGTTGTATGCCTGCATCATATGGGCCTCACTGGTATGATGGGCTTCAGCCCCCACCTCGTCCTCGCTCTCGCCCCATCCCCATAGGTCGTAACTCACGCAGATGGCTCCCATGCGTGCGAGGGTGGCATAACGCTTCTGCAAGTCGGCATTGTATCGCCCTTGGTTGAAATGCCCGTTGGGGCAGAGTATGAAGGGGATTCCCCCCTTTGACGGATGGCTCTCGCTTCTCTCCCATCCTTTTTTCCATGACAGGGCTTTGGGGGAATAGATGCTTCCACATACGGTGTGTACGTTGACGGTGGTGAGTTGGAAATTCTGAACGGTATATCCGTCGTGTTTGCGGACGGGGCCGAACAAGTTCTTCTGAACAATGTCTTTCCTTTGCAGCGGGATGATGCCCAGTCGCTCTCTTACCTCGCGGCGCAGCGTGTCGCGGCGGGCTTCCCACTGTGCGCGGTTGGAGTAGAGGCTGCTGAGGTATGGGATGAGTTTCTCGCCGTCGGCGGGCTGCCGTCGGGGGTATTCATAGCGTTTCACCTTCCATACGTTCTTCTGCTGATAGACGGGCTTGAAGTCCAGTGGGGCGAGTATGTTGGTGAGGGTCTCTTCCACGCTGTAGGGCCGTATGCGGAAGTCGGCGTATGCCACTTTGATGCCGGTGGTGTCCATGTCGTATTTCAGACGTATGCCGAACTGCCGTTCCACGTCGCCCATCACGTCGCTCAACGACCGTGTGAAGTGGTCTTCGTAATTCTGTGCTGTCACCCCGATGGTGGATGCAAGCAGGGCGATTGTCAGTATCCGTCTCATGTCTTTCTCTTTTTTCTTGGGTTGATGGTTTCGTTAATTGGTCGTCATTCCGTGGTTGCTGTCAGTCGTCCGATGTCCTGGCGGTTGGCTTTTTTCACTCCGTCAACAAGCAGTGTCAGGCCGCTTCCTTGGTGATAGCGTTGGCCGTCCTTGTCCCAGATGATGGTGAGGGTGTGGCCTCGATAAGCCACGCCATCCAGACAGAAATAGTCCCATTGCCTGGCAGGAATCAGTGGGTTGATTACCACGGAACCATCGCTTTGCGGCCGCAGTCCAACGATGCCGGTGATGACGAGGTCGTTGAATGTGGAGTGGTTGTAGTAGCGACTGCGCTCTCGGTCGCCCATCAGCCAGGCACCGTTGGTCTCGTCGAGGTATTCGCCGATGTAGGGCCTTCCCCTGTGGTGCTGGCTCTCCACATATAGCTCCATCTGACAGAAGAACACGGAGTCGCCAATTACGTGTGGGGTGCGGTAGTCGTTCAGGTAGTTGGCCAAGGCGGTGAGGGTTTGTGAGGTGGCGAAAGGCCAGATGGCGCCGTCCCACTCGCATCTTCCCACGCCATGGCTGCGGAACTCGGGATGCCGTCGCTCGGCAGTGGTTAGACCGTAGGGAGCGGAGAAGCCCTTCTCGTCGAGAAGTTGCAGCCATGCCACATCGTGCCTGTGGTCGTTGTCGGGCAGGTTGAAATACCATGGGATGAAGCCTATTGCCTCACGCACGGCGGCCGAGGTTTCGCCTCGCAGGGTTTCATAGAATTGGTGGCTTTCGTTCCACAATTTGGTGTCTATGAGCATTTTCAGTGAGTCGGCTTTTCCTTCGTACAGGAGTGCCTTGGAGGTCTCGCCGGCCAATGTGCAGATGTGGGTGAGCGCCTTGGCATTGCCATACATGTAGGAGTTGATGGTGGGACGGGCGTATTGCTTCTTGCGCCCGCCACTGATGCTTTCCTCCATTCCGTCTTGCACGTCGCCCTGCCAATAGAGGCCGTTTGGCAGTCGGTGGGTGTTTTCCCATCGTGCGTATTCTTCCTCAAGCCGCGTCTTCAAGCCGAAGAGGAAAGTGGTGTCGCCTTGCACCTTCCACATTTGCAGCACAGCGTATGGATTCCACGAGCTGAACCTGTCCATGCGTTGCATCGCCTTGCCGTCGTTGCCGTAATACCAGGTGCGCAGGATTTGGTGCAGGTAGGTGGTGTCGCGCAGCCAGCGGCTCTCCATCACATGGTGGCCGATGGCGCAGGCGATGAGGTTGTAGCGGTCGGCATAGGAGCGGTCAACGAGAAATTCTGTCATGCCATAACCCACGGGCGTGCGCTTGATGTGCTTTCGCAATGTCCACCAACGATAGTAGTACATCTCGCGGAAGTCATCATCGGGGCAGTCGAAGAGGGGGATGTTTTTCTCCATCCATAGCGAGGCCTGGGCGTTGGGGATGGTGGTGACGATGTTCTCGTCTTCCATCGTGTTGAACCGCTCGGCGTAGTGCTTGAAGTCGGCGTAGTGGAGCACGGAAGAGGGGGCGTCGCCATCGAGCGAGCGACTGATGACGTTGGCAAGATGGAAGGTGGCCTCCGGGTCGCGTTCGTCGGCACGTGGGAGGTCGAAGTCTTGGTCGGCAGGGGTGTTGATGTCGGGTTGTGTGAAGAGTGGCCCGGTGCGGAAGACGAGGCGTGAGATGCTCTCCACGGGGGTGTCGTATTGACGCTCGCAGGCTTTTTTGCCGTCGAGGTAGTAGGTGGCGCGGTGGAGCGAGGCGGAGAGGACGGCCTTGATGTGATAGGTGGTGCCGGGGGTGTATTTCCGCAGCAGGGTGCCGTAGCGGGCACCGCCTTTCACACGGATGGTGCCGGTGGAGTCGGCCACGATGCGCGAGGCGACGTTGCCGCCGTCGTCCACGAACTCGATGTCAATTTCGCCGTGGTCGTCCTGACCGATGGTGAGGTCGAATTCCACCTCCAACTCGCGGGTGTTGGGGATGACGCGCTCCACCTTGGCATAGTCGAAGGGGTCGGCGTCGCTCAGCGTCAGACGGCCGTCGGCGAGCGTCACCGGACACAGCAGAGGGATGTGGAGGTTCCAGTCGGTGAGGCTTGGCAGGGTGGCTTCGGGAGCAAAGGGGGCGGCGTGAGTGGTGGCATGGAGGCGCACTGGCACGGTGATGCGGCTCACCCATATGTCTTCCTTGTTGTTGGAATAAGTCACCCACAGGTTGCTGTCGGGCGGTGTGCCGTTGCCTTCCTGGATGCCTCGGGTGTATTGGGGGCCGTAGCTTTTGTAGTTGCCGCCGTGGCGAAGAGGAGTCACGTCGCCATTGACGAGCGACAGGGTGGTGTATTCCAAACCGTCGGAACTGAGTGAGAGCCCCAAGGGCCAGCGGTACTCCGCAGGGTTGTAAACGGTGGCGTAGCTGCCGTCGGTGAGCCGCTGTCCCCAGATCTTGGCGTTGGAGTTGACGAAGCCGGGGGCGCGGTTGCAAGGCTCGCGCCAAGTGGCTCCACCGTCGTTGGACAGGCTGGTGACGGCGTGTTTCCACAGGGCCACCTTGCGGCCGTCGGGAAGGGTGTAGCCGGAGAAGGCTTTGTAGGGACGACGAAGGGGGATGAGCGGGTCGTTGCGGTCGGCCTCTTCCACCCACTGCATGCGCTGCATGGGGTCGGCCACCATGGCGTCCACGGCCTTGACGAAGGCTTTGTCCTTCGAGCGCTTGTAGTAGGGGTACTGGGTGTTGCGCTCGTTGAAGTCGTGGTTGTAATAGACGAAATGGATGGGGCCGAGACTTCCGTCGGCACGCACCTCGCGCACCACACGGCCGATGCCGTTGCCGTCGTTGGGGTCGTCTTTCGGTGTGAGGGCCACGCCGTAGTTGCCGATGGCGAGCAACTTGCCGTTGGGAGCCACGTAGAAGCCCACGCGCTGGTGCATGATGGCTTTCAAATCCTTGGCCACTATGCCGGGGAGGGTGGACTTGGTGAAGCCGTCGGGCACCGGGTATTCGGGGAAGAGTTCCACGGGTGTGCTCCATGTGTAGCCGTCTTCGGAGGTTTGCAGCATGGTCTTTCCGGGAGGCTCGTGCTCATGACGTGGGTCGGTGAGGTAGTGCATGTGGAATTTCCCGTTCCACCATGCCAGCATGGGTTGGTGGTTGTAGGTCCAGGGACGCTCACCGCGCATCGTCTGGATGCTGTGAACGCCGACCAGAGGTTTCAGACCGCCGTCGTGACGTTCAGGGCGGGCGATGGTGCTTCCTGTGTAGTGCACCACGTCGCGGTTGTACTTGATGAGTTCTTCCACCAACTCTTCTGGAGCCATGAACACGGTGCCGTGCTTGTGCCCTACGGGGAAGCTGACGGCTCCCGTCTGGTTTTGGAAGTTGATGAAGTCTTTCGTGCGATGGGCACCATAGATGCCGTGGCGATAGGAGTCGTAATAGATGTACCACCAGTCACCCACCTTGGCGGTGCTGGGACCTTCGGTGAATTGCTCGGTGAACGGTTCGGAGGAGGGTCCCCAAGGGCCGTAGGGGCTGCTGGCAAAGGCCACCTTGATGTTGCGCATCGGGCGGGAGTTGTCTTTCACCACCATCACGTAGTCGCCCTTGCCGCGCTTGACCAGAGTGGCGTCGATGTCGCTGTAGTCGGGGTCATAGAACAGGCGGCTCTTGCTCCATGTCTTGAAATCCTTCGTCGTGGCATAATAAAGGCGGTGGTTGTTGAGGTGCTCTTCTTGGTAGTCGGGAAATTTGCCCGGCACGCATGAGGCCCACACCACAATGAACTGCCTGCGCTCGTCGTCGTAGAACAGTTCCGGGGCCCACACGTTGACGGTCGTGGTGTCCTCCATCACTTCGATGAACCGCTGCTCGCTCCAGTGTATCAGGTCTTTCGACGAGGCGTAGCCGAAGCCGCGGTCGCCGCGCCAGGAACTTGTCCACACCAGGTGAAACGTGCCGTCGGGGCCGCGAACGATGGAGGGGTCGCGCATCACGTGCTGCTTGCCCACCTGCGGGGTGAGGAAGACTCCCTGGATGGAGTCCCAATGGAGGCCGTCGCGGCTGTAGATGAAGCGCAGCCCTTCGGTGGCTGGCTCATGGAAGGAGGTGGAGACGTAGATGTCTTTGCCGTGTGCCACGCAGAACAGCAGCGATAAGGTCAGGGCGAGGGTGAGTCGTTTGTGCATGGTATGAACTGTCTTTATATTATATGACGCGACAGCTTGCCCTTTGTAATCAAAAGGGTTTTTCCTATCGCAAAATAGGGAATATCCCCGACAAAAGGGGGATGAACACTTGCATGGACAAAGAAATATCATTACCTTTGCACCATCAACAGTACGGAATGACTGTTTGAAAACAGATTATGAACCATAAAAATAGAAAGAGATGAAGACTTTTACAAAAACTTTGGCTTGGATGATGATGGCCATGCTCGCCTTCACTTTTGTCAGTTGCGATGACGACGACGAAATCGCAAGAACACTCGAAGGCACTTGGAGGGGCAATATGTATGTGTATGCCGACTGGGGCAACTATTCCGTCAACGCCTCCTACACCGAGGTGTGCTTCCTCAAGGACCCCTACCGCTACTCCTCCGGAACAGGTTATTGGGTGGACTATTATGAGGACAATTACTGGGGCGGCACCAACCGTGTGGCCAGCCACATAGAGTGGAAAGTGGACTTGGGAAAAATACACATCTATTTCGTGGAAGACGACGACTATGTGGATATTTACAACTACTCTCTCAACGACGACCGCTTCAGAGGGTATATCTCATGGAGGGACGGCTCACGCAACGAGTTTGAACTCTATCATGTCTCTTCGCCCAACTGGGGCAGCTACAGCCATTGGGGATATGGCTACTACGACAACTACTATTATTCCAAGTCTGCCTCCATGCAGGATGACCCGGACTTGGTTGACAGCGACAAGGCACCTGCTGCCAACGACAGCAAGAGCAGCAAGCCAAGAAGGGTCTTCCGTTTCAACTAAAATCGCTGCATGAGACAAGCCGCCGTCATGTTACTCGCAAGTTTGCTCTCGCTCACATTCACAGGATGTGAGCGAGAGGACTTGCATTATGACAACCCCACAATATGGGACGGCAACATCGACGAGGAACCCTTTGTGCCGGAAGGGAACGACAACCTCCACCAAACGGCGGACCTACTGGCCGGAGAGTGGAAGGGGGTTATGGAGACCGATTACATAGACAGTTACTCCAACCATCCCACGCACAAGCGATATGATGATGTGACGATGGTCTTCCAGCCCTTTGCCGAAAAGGCGGTCAATGGAACGGGGAAGGAAACTATCTGCGAACAAGGTAAGGTGGTGTGGAGGATGCCCTTCAAATGGCACGTTGACACGCTCGACGCCATCGTTATCAAAAACGACGAAAACGTGGTGATGACAGCCAAAAAATATGAGTTGACTTCCGACATCTTCAATGCCACGTTCGTCAGTTCCGACCTTCTCGAAACGGCTGTCTATTCACTAAAACGGAGCAGCGAACCATGAGCATGGAGGTCAACCCACACTACGAACATCTGCGCGACTTCGTCATCGCACTCCCGAGCCGCTTCGACCAGGAAGGAACGCTCATCTACGACGACCGCAACAAAATCAAGAAATTCACCATCGGGGGGGAGACGGTGGTGGTGAAGCGTTTCCGAAGACCCAACTTCGTGCAAAAGGTGGCATACACCTTTTTTAAAAAAGGGAAGGCGGAAAGGGCGTACCGCAATGGGGGCAGGTTGCTTGAATTGGGCTTTTCCACACCTGTCAACATCGCTTTTCTCGAAACAAAACATGGGGGATTGCTTGAAGACGGTTTCTTGGTGACCGGGGTGGACGACACCCCGCCCATACGCGAACTCCTCGAGTGGCCTGCACAATTCGACAGGCGTTTGGCAAAGGCTTTCGCTGCCTTTGCCGTCTCGCTCCATGAAAAGGGCGTGTTGCACGACGACCTCAACTCCACCAACGTGCAGTATGACGACAGGGGAGGGGACGACATCCGCTTCTCGCTCATCGACATCAACCGCATGCATTTCAGGGAGGGCTGGCCCCCACTGCACGAATGCCTGGAAAACATCACGCGCTTCACGTACAAGGAGGACCTCTTCGACTACGTGGCACGCAATTACATCGACATGCGCGGAATGGGGGAGAAAGAACTAAAAGCCCTCTTCGCCGCAAAGAAAAGGCACAACTTCTCCAGGGTGAGAAAGAAACTGATGAAGAAATGGCTGCTCTTCAGGTGGCTCAGGTCACGATAGCCGAAAGAATACCTCTATTTTATATAGCACAATGACACTGATAGGAATGGATGCCAAGCGCATCGTCAACAACCGCACGGGATTGGGCAACTATGGACGAACATTGGTGCGCGACCTCGTAGAGAGTGTGCCTGACCTCTCTTTCGCCCTTTATGCACCTTCCCTCGGAGCCGATGACTTGCGAAACCAACTGCCTGAGAATGACAGGTGTCGTTTCGTCACGCCCGGACGCACCCTCCCCTTGGTGGGAAAGTGGTGGTGGAGGCAGCGGGGGGTGGTGGATGACTTGCGCCGCGACGGAGTGGAGCTCTATCATGGCCTCACCGGAGAATTGCCTTTCGGATTGCAAAAGGCGGGAATCATAAGCGTGGTCACCATACACGACCTCATCTTCATGCGGCATCCTGAATACTACCATCCTTGGGACGTGGCCATCTACAAGTGGAAATTCCGCCACGTCTGCAGCGAGGCAGACAAAATAATCGCCATCAGCCAATGCACCAAACGCGACATCATACAGCTGGGAGGCGTGGAGGAGGAGAGGATAGAGGTGGTCTATCAGAGTTTTGCACAACGCTACCATGGCCGTGTGAGCCAGGAGGTGGTGGAGCATGTGCGGAGAAAATATGCGCTGCCGAAGAGATACGTTCTCAACGTGGGCTCCGTGGAGGAGCGAAAGAACGTCTTGCTCGCCGTCAAAGCTCTTGAAAAACTCCCACACGACGTGGAGTTGATTATCGTGGGAAAGGCCACGCCATACGCCGGAAAAGTGAGGGAATATGCCGACAGCCATGGCTTGGGAAAGAGGGTGAAAATCCTTCACGGCGTGGGCGACGAAGACCTGCACGCCATCTACCAGGAGGCGGAGGTCTTTGCCTATCCGTCACGATACGAGGGCTTTGGCATCCCCATCATCGAAGCGGTGGGGTGCGGACTGCCTGTCGTGGCCTGCACCGGTTCGTGCTTGGAGGAGGCGGGGGGACCACAGTGCATCTATGTGCATCCTGATGACGTGGAGGCCATGGCTCAGGCGCTCCGTGAATCGCTGAAGGGCGCACCCGGACGGGAGGAGCGCATCGCCGATAGCCAGCAATACATCCGGCGGTTCCTCGGAGTGGACACCGCCGCACAAGTGGCCGACATCTACCGCAGTCTGCTTGCCGACTGATATTTTCCGATGATTCATTGGGCTTGGTTCATCAGCCAGGCAAAGCCCTTTGCTGTTCTGCCGTCAGAATTTTGGAAGTGATTGCCATTGTTCCATTCCAAGATGGTGCTGATGCCTTGTGTGACCAACAACTCATGTTGTTTGCGGATGCAGTCACCCACCTTGGCCATCACGGGGTTTTTGGCTCTTTCCTCCTTGTCGCCAAGGCTGAGATACACAAATGGGGCTTTGGGAGTATGGTTCTCTGCGTAGTTGACCCAGTCGGGGAACCATACGGATGGAGACACGGCGGCGATGCCTTGGAACATCTCGGTCTGATAACATGACCACAGCGCAAAAAGGCCCGCCAAGGAATAGCCTCCCAACAAGCATTTCATCGTCTCTGCACCGCATGCCTGCCTCTTTTGCAATGCCGGCATCAGCACGTCGATGATAAAAGACAAGGTGCTTCCTGCTCCATCGCCAAAGGGGATTTTCCCAAAGACTGCGGGGGCTGCCCATGGTGTGAGTTCGCTCTGCCAATCCTTCACCTCGAAAGCGACCAGGACAAAGTGCTTCGTGGTCAGCGACTCAATGGCAGCCACCTCTTTGTCCATGACCTCCAAGTCATGACTGTCCACAGGTTGTATCAGCAGGAAATCCGGTTGTTCAGCCTTGTAAATCCAACAAGTCCGCCCCGCTATCTGTATCTCCTCTTTCTCCATCTTTCCTTGATGCCTGTAGATGGCTTTTCACTTGATATAGCCCTTGCCCTTGCATTTCTTGCATGTGTCCAGGTCAATGTCAACTTCGGCGATATTCACCAATTTATAACCGCCGCATTCCGGGCAGAGTGTTACAGGGCGGAGATATTGTGCTGACACCCAGCCGTCTCTTTCGTCTCCTCCCCATTCCAATGGTCCTTGGATCAGGCAGAAGCCATTCTCTCTTTTGCCGCAATTTGTAACGACATCGCCTTTCGACAGTTGGCGTTTGTGGCCCGTGTCACTATCATAAACCTCATAGTTTTTGCCAGGACCGGTGCGAACATTGACATAGTTTCCCGTGCAGACATAGCCTTTTTGCTGCGCATTCGCAGCCAATGCTGCAATCATTAGCAGCAATACGACAGAAATCCTTTTCATAATTGATATGTTTTGTGCTTGTTATGTATTGCAAATGCATTATTTGTTGCAAAATTAATCATATTTTCCCAAATAATGGATTTTTTGTGCTTAACTTTTGTCAAAGAAGGGAGTTTTCAAATAAGAAATCCCAGACAACAAGCATGCATATAATGGAATATTTTTCCTTTTTTTCGTTTTTATGCGCTTTCATTCCTCCATTCGATGAAAATAGTGTTGCAAGTTACGGTAAAAAGTGCTACATTTGCATTCAAAACAAATACCATCAGAACAACAGCCATGGCCAAGGAGATACAAGTCAGGGTGCTGCCCCGTGAAGCAAGTGGGAAGGCGCTAAGGGAAGTGGCGGCGGCAGAACTCGCCGTCGATGTGGATGCCGTCACCCACGTCAGAGTGCTGCGAAGAAGCATCGACGCCCGACAGCGCACCATCTATGTCAACCTCACCTTGAGGGTGTATGTCAACGAGAAGCCGGAGGATGATGTGTTTCCGCGCATCACTTATCCCGACGTTTCCGCTGCTCCAGCGGCCATCGTTGTGGGAGAAGGTCCCGGGGGGCTCTTCGCCGCCCTCCGGCTGATAGAACTTGGTGCGCGTCCCGTTGTCATAGAGAGGGGGAAGAATGTCTCCGAGCGCAAGCACGACCTGGCGGCCATCACCCGCACTCAGGCGGTGGATGCGGAGAGCAACTATTGCTTCGGGGAGGGCGGCGCAGGTGCCTATTCGGACGGAAAACTCTATACCCGTTCCAAGAAGCGTGGTAATGTGGAAAAAATCCTACAGGTCTTTTGCCAGCATGGTGCTTCGACCGACATTTTGGCCGACGCCCATCCACACATCGGCACCGACAAACTGCCAAAGGTCATTGCTGCCATGCGCGACACCATCATCCAATGTGGGGGAGAGGTGCACCACCAGACGAAGATGACAAGTCTGGTCCTCCAAGGCGACGAGGTGACGGGGGTGGAGGCCATCCACCTGCCCACAGGGAGGCAGATGACATTTTCGGGGCCGGTCATCCTCGCCACAGGGCACTCCGCCCGCGATGTCTATCGATACCTGGCTCATACCGGCGTGGAGGTGGAGGCCAAGGGACTGGCAGTGGGGGTGAGGCTCGAACATCCGGCGCACCTCATCGACCAAATACAATACCACAGCAGCGAGGGAAGGGGGAAATACCTACCGGCGGCTGAATACAGCTTTGTCACACAAGTCGATGGGAGGGGCGTTTATTCCTTCTGCATGTGTCCGGGAGGCTTTGTCATCCCGGCAGCCACCGGCCCGGAGCAGGTGGTGGTCAATGGCATGAGCCCAAGCAACCGCGGCACGAAGTGGTCGAACAGCGGAATGGTGGTGGAAGTCAGAACCGATGACGTGAAGGGTGACAACCCGCTGAAGATGATGGAGTGGCAGGAGCGCATCGAGCACGAATGCTGGCTGCAAGGGGGAAGACAACAAACCGCCCCGGCGCAACGAATGGAGGATTTTGTGAAGGGGAAGGTGAGCCGTGACTTGCCTCGCTCCTCATACGCCCCGGGGGTTGTGTCCAATCCCTTGCATGAGTGGTTGCCACAGATGGTGGCGGCGAGGTTGAGAAAGGGCTTTCAGGTTTTTGGAAGAAACAGCAGGGGATTTCTCACCAATGAGGCATTGCTCATCGCTGTAGAGACACGCACCTCCTCGCCCGTGAGAATACTCAGACAGAAGGACACCCTCCAGCACATCAGGCTCAAAGGGCTATTCCCATGCGGAGAGGGCGCCGGCTATGCAGGAGGCATCGTCTCCGCCGGCGTTGACGGAGAGCGCTGCGCTGAAAACTGCGTGGAATATCTTAAAATGAGTCTTTAAGGTCTTTAAGGACCTTAAAAACCTTAGAGTCCTTAGAGACCTTAAAGACCTTAAAAGTTTACAAGTCGCTGTAGCTTCCGGAGAAGGTGGTGGTGCGCATGTCGCCCGTCTTATAGCCACGCTTGAGCCAGCGCATGCGCTGGTCGGAGGTGCCGTGGGTGAAGGACTCGGGCTGCGAATACCCCTGTGCTTGCTCCTGGAGGTAGTTGTCGCCGATGTGCTGGGCGCAATTGATGGCCTCCTTCATGTCAGTCTCGTCGAGCGAGCCGAAAGCCTCGTCCTCGTAGTGGGCCCACACGCCGGCATAATAGTCGGCAAGCAGCTCCAGGCGGACGCTGATTTGGTTGGACTGGGCAGAGTTCAGACGCTGCATCTGGGAGTGGGCCTTGCCCAGGATTCCGACGAGGTTCTCCACGTGGTGACCCACCTCATGGGCAATGACGTAGGCACGGGCAAAGTCGCCGCCCGACTTCAACTGCGTCTCCATCTGCTTGAAGAATGCCAAGTCAAGGTAGAGTTTCTGGTCGGCAGAGCAGTAGAAGGGACCCACCGCCGATGTCGCACCGCCGCAGTTCGTCTGAACGCTGTTCTTGAAAATCACAAGCGTGGGAGGGGTGTACTCAGCATTGAACTCCTTGCGGAACACGGCAGACCATACATCCTCCGTACTCGCCAGGATTTGCTTGCAGAATTTCACCTGGGCCTCTTCCTCGGGAGAGTACGTCTGCTCTGTGCTCTCCTCCTGGGAGCCGGTCATGCTGCCAAGGCCACCGGTCTGTTGAATAACGTCAAGAGGGTTGCCACCCATCAGCAGTGTAATCAAGCCGATGATGATCATGCCGCCAATGCCCATACCGGCCATTGTGCTGCCACTCATGCCACGGCGATCCTCAAAATTCTCACTCTCTCTTCTTCCGTCAAGATCCATAATTCAAAGTTTGGTTAGTTTCATGCAAAGATAATCATAATTTCTGAAGAATCTAAATTTTTGCTTTTTTGTTTCGCCATGACGGCGTTTTTTTTACTCTTTTGGCCATTTGAACCCCACTTTTTCAACTATCTCGACCAATTTTCGCTGGAAAATTTGCAAGTTCCCCACTTTTTTCGTATCTTCGCAACAAAGTTACAAATTAATAATTTTCATATTATGAATAAACACGAGAAATTCGTCATTACCATCAACCGCCAGTTTGGAACTGGTGGCCACGAGGTGGGGGCGGCTATCGCTGAGAGGCTCGGAGTGAAGCTGCTCGACAAGCAAATTCTTCAGGCCGTGGCAAGAAAGTTTGACATCGACCAGGAAGTTGTGAAGAAACTTGAGGCAAGGAACATGTCGTGGTGGGACGACTTCACACAGTTCTACCGCTCCTACATGATTGACAACCAATACCAGGACCTCGGGCCGGAGATTACGTCCCACGAGCTCTTCGAGGCCCAGGCCTCCGTCATCAAGCAGATTGCGGCGGAAGAGTCGTGCGTCGTCATAGGGCGTTGTGCCTTCGACATCTTCAAGAACCATCCCAACTCGCTGAAGATTTTCATTCACAGTCCGGAGGAGAAGCGCAT
>Ga0129307_1002648_pt1 | contig 13301 bp, 11 predicted proteins | sample P1105metagenome_FD_94437 | JGI IMG/M metagenome (GOLD analysis project Ga0129307, IMG submission 94437) | Capybara group fecal microbial communities from Wisconsin, USA - P1105 metagenome | ecosystem: Host-associated > Mammals > Digestive system > Large intestine > Fecal | place: USA: Wisconsin... | reverse complement strand
GTTCATAATGATCACTTGAGGCCAGGCACAAAAAAGAGCACCTCACATTTCCGTGTTTCACAAAAATATGAGATGCTCTCAGTGCTCGATATTCTGTTTTCGTTCCGGCTGCTCCGGCTCGTTACCGGCAGCCCGGTCAGACTGAAGACGGCCTTCTGATAAGCGGTCAGAGATGGAAACCTTCTCCGGCGCTTTCTCTTCCGGCAAGACCTTGCTGATATAGTACTGAATCGACCGGAGCTGCTTCAGCTCATCCTTCACGGTTTCCAGTTCGCCGATCCGGGCATTTATCGCGGAGGCCAGCTCCCTGGATTCTGCGTTCAGTGCTGCATGATCGACAGTCATTCCGCCGTTGACCTTCATAAGAAGACGGACAGCTTTGCGGTAGGAGTCCAGTTCATCGCGGTGATCCTTCCGGTATTTCTCTTTTGCAGACCTGAAGTTTTTCTTCTGCCAGGCATCCTGCACCGGCTGCAGTTTTTTCATAGTCTCAAAAGCGGATTGGATCGAAACGATGTCATTCATCCTTTTCTGGGAGCTTCGAATCTCGCGGCTTAAGGAATGGTAACGGCCTTCCAGAAGATCGATGTGGCCGTGAAGATCATCCAGGGAAATGAGCTTATGCTCTCGGAGGTATGTTGCTGCATTTGAGATCTTCTCATAATCGGCAACCGTGCCTTTCAGCCTGGCGCGAGAGGACCAGCCCTCACGTTCCTGACTCCGGACCTGATAATAGTCCAGGAGCAAATCGGAGAGAGTCGGTTCTTTCAGCTTGGCCAGTTCTTCCTCTATGATCTTTTTCTTTTCCTTCAAACTGGCGATCCAGGCCTGAAGAGCAGCCAGCGCATTTCGGATCGTAGCCATCAGTGAGTTCGCCGCTTTGATATCCCGGTTCAGGTCCCCGATGCTTGTACGGATTCCTTTTTCCTCCATGTGGGCGACGGCCGGTCCCATATGAACCATAGGGATCTTCTCGATGCCCTGGCGTTCGTAAGATTTTAGGCTCACACGTTCCGGCCTGCCGTTCCGTTCCAGGTATTCGTTCTGAATCGTCTCCCAGGCATTACGCCAGACCTCACAGTTTCCAAGATTGTTCCAGTCGTTGGTCATGATTTTTCTGCTTTTCCATCGACCGGAGGCATCACGGATTCTGTTTCCGTCCTCGTCGAGAATATACTCTTTTTTCGCTTTCGGCATCCACCGGCCTTCCTCATCCAGGGATCTCATAGTGAGCAGAAGATGAACATGCGGATTATGACCGGGCGGCTCCGGATCATGAATTGCAAAATCCACGCACATCCCCCGGCTGACAAACTGCTCCTGGCAATACTTCCGCACCATCTCGGTCCATTGCTCCGGCGGGACTTCCCTGGGGAGCGCAAAGCGCATCTTCCGGGCAAGCTGTGAATTCCATTGTGTCTCAACAGCCTCAGCAGAGTTCCACAGTTTTTCTCTGTCGGCATATTCCGGCGGCGCATTCACCGGCAGCATCACCTCTTCATGAAAAAGCTCATTCTGTTTGTAGCGGTAGTCCTTGTGCTCCTGGTCATACTCACAGAAGAGCTTGCTGGCAGAGAGATAAGCGGATGAATTGACCGCTGACATGTTTTCGCTTCTCTGAACGATGCTGACATCAAAATCAGGACACGGCATATGGTTCCTCCTTCCTCCGTGTTGGCAAAAAATAGACCGGTCACTTTTCAGCAATCGGTCAGGTTCATGGATATGAAGTTGTGATCCGGGAAGGTATCCCGGAAATGGGGATAGCCGCAAAGCGACGCAAGGGGAACGAAGTTCCTCTTGGGATGTCAATCGGACTGGCGGCCCATCTGGGGCTGACAGCTACGATTGCATCGGGCCTCCGGCAGGGAGCTCTCGGCAGAGCGCAACGCCACACGGATGTGGGGTATAGTTGCGCCCTAACAAGTTAGGGTCATTTCAGCTTGTTTCTTCTGTAACGGTTTTCAGCATTTCATTCAGGGCTTCGTTCACCTCCTTTTGTCTGAACGCGATCTTTAAGAGATCCATGACCTGATCGTTAGACAGCAGCTCCGGATGGATCAGGAATGACTCCAGCATTCCGGCCCTGGTGCAAAGACGGTTGGTCCGCTCGGCACGGGTCAGCTTTGGAATCACCTTCCGGGTCAGGATCTTTTCCTGCTGTTCGTAGTATTTTTTCTTGCGCTCTGCTTTCTCAAGTTCGGCCTGGAGCTCTTCTCGAGTCAATTCTTTTCTCTTTGTCATAGGGTACCTCACCTCCTCCTTCCTATGTATCGGGACAAAGAAAAGCTCCCGACTTTTTACGGTCGAGAGCATATCTCTTCAGCATTCAAATCGAAGTCTCAATTCTGGTGATTCAGAACGCGGTTGGTAATATACCACTCAGCATCGGGGTACTTTGTTATCATCTTAGAGATAAACTCCTTCGTTCTAAATCGTTCTGGAAAATTGTCAGCTAATCTTCCTGGTGCCTGTCCTGCAACATGCATGAGTATTTCTTCTGTGACATATTCCTCAGGAATCTCTTCGAGAGAATGGACAGAAATCTCTATCGCAATATTGCACATTTCCTGGGTAACTAAATGTCGCGGAACCTCTCCGATTACAGTGCCACCATATCTTGAACCGTGCTTAATTGCCTCTAAACAAGCCTCCGTTGTTAAACACTTTTTTGGCACATCTTTTAAATTATCAAAACCATTTCGAGTTAACGCAAGGCATATATCTGGTGTGAACAGCTCTTTTGGAATGTATCTCGCTGCCAGAGAACTGTTTTGTGCAGCGGTAAGACATAATTCATAATTTTTGATACTCTCCGGAACATATTGAAGATCTCCACCGCTCCTCTTTACTGCCGCCAAACAGACATCATAATCCCTTAATCGTTCTGGTATCTCGTCAAGAAGTCTCCATGCACTATTACTCGGATGAGCAATCGCAAGTAAGGCAATTTCCTTATCAAATAGTGCATCCGGAATATATTCCAGTCCTGTTCCATCGTCGGATACTGCAATAATACACATTTCGTGAGTAATCATTTTCTCCGGAACAGACGCTAATAAATAGCCGCTTTCTTTAACGGCAGCCAAGCACATTTGAGGTGTTTTATATTCGTCAGGAATATCCTCAAGATTCCAAGCATAACAATCAAAAGCAAGTTCACACATCTCTTTCGTTCTGAACTTTTCCGGAACGAATTTGAAGGAATACCCGTCTGCTCTAATTGCGATTTGACAAAGCTCCGGTGTTATTAGATCTTCGGGAACAGCCTCCAATATCAATCTATTGGCTTTCACTGCTTCCTGACAAACATCATAATATTGTAGAAGCTTTTTAAGTTTGATAATGTCTCCGCCAATCTCAAGTTCATCATCAGTAATGGAGGCTCTCATTCCTCGCCCTACTGCCATTTTAGTAGCATCTAAAAAATATGAAGAACGTACAAATTCCAGACACGAATCGTGATCATACAACGAAGAATGCAATAAGCCAAAGATAGCCGGGTTGTCTTTTACTGCCTGAGATACTGACGAGTATCCGAGCCTTTTAATCGCTAATTTACATACAGCTGCTGTTCGATACTTTTTGGGAACATTCCAAATAACCTCTGGTACGATATCGACAAGAGAACTATAGAACATTGTATTCTTATAGGCATTTGGTAAAGAACTAATCCATTCAATGCCTTTCTTCTTTATCACCTTTGCACAAAAGTCTGGAGCAAGGATGCTTTCTGGAACATACTGAAAAGCCTGCGGATTCGAACAAACAGCCTCAAGGCACATGTCTTCAGTCAAATATGACTGTGGCACATATTGCAACGCAATGCCGGATGATTTTACGGAATCAAGGCATAGCGTTTCACTAACAAAGTCCGACGGTACATCTTTTAAAACAGCACCAAAAGATTTGCAGGCTATAGCATAAACCTCTTTTGTCCTGAATTGCTTTGGAATATACTCAATTGCTGCGCCAGTGTTGGAAACAGCCGTAAGGCACATCTGATAAGTTATGTTTTCCGCTTTAAAATTCTTGATATGGCAACCACCATTTTGCCGGATCGATTCGATTCGCTCTTTCTCTGTCATCTGAAACTCCTTAATTACATTCCATAGTCCTAAGAATCAAAACTGATCCGCCGCTGTTTTCGTTGCACATATCATGATTAAACGATCAGTCTGAGCCCAGCTCCTTAAACTGCTCCGGTCTTGACAAGTCGGCTTTTACATCTGCATTCATCGCAACAATACAACCTTCTTTTAAATTGCTAATATCAAACACTTCTTTTCCAATAGCAACAGGCACCAATCCGAGAGCAGTATCAACCAGAGTTAGGACAAAAGGCAGGTTGAATTCGCCAAACGCAATAGTTACATCGCGAAATGACTTTACTTTCCCAATAAGGAAAGAGTAATGTTCATCATCTTTCTTTTTAGCATTGAACATTCCACCGGGCATACAAAAAGTCTCTGAAAATCCTCCTACGCGCCACTCTGTCTCGCCAACCTGTATCGGTTTTGATATACCAGCCCATTTATTAAATGCATCTATGTCCTGATAGACACTCAGTTCAAAAGGAAAAACAGATATAAAGACATCTCGTTCCGTGCCGAGAATCGATTCTGATTCAGTGTATCGATTAACGGTTTCAATCTCAAGATGATTCCCGCCTTCAACAGTCTCAACTTCGTAATATTCGTTTGAATCAGACGATCCTTCTCTTAATTCTAAAAACCGTATTTTTGACGGATTGTTATTCTCCAACACAATATCAAGATCCAGTATTTCCAGGGCCTGCTGTTCTTCATTGTGCTTAATGGTATAGACCAGTCTTCCAATCATGACATTGGAAGAAACATCTACTATATTCCGCTGGATGTGAAAATACATTGCATCAGAAGAGATGAAAATGGAGTTGCTCTCATCCATTCCTTTTTGCAGAATCCACGCCAACAAAGAACTGTTCTGGCTGTCATTAGTGATTGCCTGTAAATGCAACGGCATATTAATACCCCCATCGTTATTCCATAAATTTCTTGGCACCTAGCTGCCCTAATCGCTGGACTATTACAGCGGCCTCCTTGAACACACGGACAAAGGCGTCTTCCTTAATATCTTTAACCTGCACATAATACTTAAAGTCATTATAGAATTGTTTGCCCAACTTCAAGGCCTTTTCAAGTCTTGCATGCTGTTCTTCGGAAAGAGTCGAGCTTATTTCACCTTCGAACGCTTCTCCCGGAATATAAGAAGCCGTAAGTCTGGTTTTATGATCGGGATTTTCCTTTTCTTCATTGATTGACATCTCCATTGCTTTGGCGAACAGATATCCAAAAATGTTCGAGAATGCTTCCTCCACATCCGGCTGAGGATCTTCCTGTAAAGCATCAAGCATTCTTTGGGCATTTTTCTCGAGAGAGTAGTAATCCGGATTATTCTTCAGGATAGCATCATCTAGGTCATCGTTGATTATTCCATGCAGCCTGGCGCGAAGAATAATAGGTTCAAATACGCTTTCCGGGATCTTGATATCATCCAGAGGTGTTGAAATCTTTTCTGGAACATCAACATTGAAATGATACTTACTATCTGTACTGATTTTGATTTTTGTAATGGCCCCCTCATTGTTCACAGAAATAAAGGCTATAGATTCGTAATTGTTCTTTTGGCCGGATGCCAATACAATACAACGTGTTCCCGGGGGATATTCAAGATTATCAGCTTCAGAAACAGTCGCTAAATGTGCATAATACTTTGATGATGAGTTTTCATGAACATAGTTCATTCTTTCAATGATTGCAGCGGGTCCGCAATATTGTTTTCCCGATGTTTCTGTTTCATAAACTGCATCTTCTGAAAGAACACTGCGGAGTCGTTCAGCTTCCCCCTTTACAAATGTGTATCGAAGCAACCGAAGGTTATGGTCAAAATCCTTTACGATTCCCTTTTCATATTCACCAATGGCCACATCGCCGGATAAAATACATACTCCGCTAATGATGGATCCAACTTTGATGTTCTTGCGAAGCTCTTCCGGAACCTGGTCAAGTGTGTGATCAAATTCAAGTTCACCATATTCTGTCTCTGCAATACAGCGGATAAAAGTATTCTCTTTATGATCGCCCATTTCAAATGTCCCATGATAAAGGCGAGAGACCGTTGCGTTAAACAGAATATAACTATCTGACTCGTAATCCTTCCCCTGTTCGTATCTTTCGGGAGCATGATTGTAAAGAAACTGCGAAGCAACAAGAGAGCCGTTTGCTATCAACCATTTCTTGCCGTTCTCATCTTCAGGCTGGGCTTCGGCATATTCGTCTTCGTCAGCATAATAATTAATATCCAAAGGCTGGGCGACAACCTGAACTTGAAGTCTATCATGTTCCAAATAGCTTGGGAGAACATCAGCAGTAATAATATCCATCGGAAGCAGGCCACCATGATCATCCTTTCGATTAACTATAATAATCCGTTCATGTCCTGCCCTGTCTTTTGGTGTAATGTCTATACCTGAGTGGACTACATCCCATACACATACACCGCCACAGTGTGTATCTATGCCGGCAACACTGAACTGGCCTTCTTCGTTTCGTTCTGTACTTACCCAAAACTCAACATCCCCCATGGGTTCATACAAATATGGGTTGCCAGAATAACTGTTTACTGCTTTGCCTTCCTGCACCACATGTCCAATAAACCCCATGTAGATATTTTCATCCTCAGTTAGAAAATCAAGCCCATAATTTTCAACCAGATTCGCCATATTAGTCTCTCTCCCCTCTTAAATCAAATAGTGGAGATTTCTTGCCATACGTTTCGTAAAGGTCATGTATAGGACCTTCGCGCCATGGAAACTAGGTGCGTTCCCCGCAGAAACATCAGCATCCCCGTCGTCATCATAGTAATCGTCATCATCGTTGGCTTTCAGCTTGATACCACTGGCCGGAATGATTACTTTTCCTTTTGCCATATCATATGTCATAGATTCTTTATCAAAATAGGCATCTACTACAAACTTTCCATCATCATCAAAGAAACGAATAAATGTCATCGAGCCGTCATAATCATAGAGATTGGTCGAATAACGCAGATTATGAACACTCTTTCCGTTGTCAAAGAAAAGATAAACCTTATATTCCTCGTTTTCTGTGGTCATGATGTTCAGATCAGCGATTGCGTTACTGAAAGAAACGCCTGTATTGAGCTCAAATGCAATAGCTCTCAGGCAGTCGTAATTCAGGCTGATTTTCCGTGAAAACTCAATAACGCTGTTGATCTCCCCATAGTATCGATCATCAAGCTTATCGGTAAGATACTCCTTGATATCATCAGGTGTTGGATAGTCAAACCGAAAATGGTAGTGAAATCGCCCTGGGCGATTCACAATAAAATTATTTAATCCATAGAGCTCGTTACAGGTGACAATAAATAGCTTTTTACCCCTGGAAACGCCATCGAACAGGCTCAGCAATGCAGCCTGCTCATCATTATCCCTGTTGGACCGGAATGTCTTGTCAAACTCATCGAATAGAACAACACACTCTTGATTAATTGCTTCTATGAATCTTGCAATTCCCGGATAACACGCATCTACAATAATGACCGGATACCCATTATCCAAAGCTTTCATACAAACAAGCTTTGCAAACATAGACTTTCCGATGCCTTTATCGCCGCTTAGTATTACGCCAAGACTTCTGCCGAAGATTTTATAGGAATTGATTACTTTTTCCGCTTTGGCTATATGTAAGCCATACGTCTTTTCTGACACATAAATGTCCTGACGTTGAATCAGAAAACAACCCTCCTGCTGATTGTATCCGATGTCAAAAGTCATAGCAGGAAGCGAGCTGTATGTTTTTATACTATCATCATAAATTTTGAATTTACTGCCAGTCTGAATTGCTTTCATCTTAACCACCTTTTTTCATCTGAAGTGTCTTTATGATATCAAACGAAAAAGATGATTTGGTCGCCTTTACCACGACATTTCCTTGTTATGGTTCCTTTTGAGCCTTTCCGGACAAGTGTTTTACTTTTCTATACTCCCTGAATACTATCGTTTTACTGCAATCCATAGATTGGGCCATGTCCCCTGTATGGTATTATAATGTTCTGCCTCTTCTTTAGTGACCAGAAGAGCTGTCCTGGTAAAATCATTATGGAACTCAATCCTATATCCGGTCTTTTTATCAGAGAATGAACCCAACTCAGAACCCACGCTCACTCTTATGAGTCTCCCGCATGGCGCTTCAACTGTCCTGACTCTGCCGTAAGATGGTTCGTCATCATCGATTATCATCATTGGAAGCCCCAGACTGTACCGCCCCATTGTACAGTTGTGTGCATGAAAACACAGTACCGCATGATTGCACTTCAGCATTATTCTTAATACTGCGCCATTCTATGACGCATCTCCTTCACTCAACGTCTTAATAAATCCCTGTACTGTTGCTTTATATCGCTTAAAGAGACTATTTTGCCGCTCAACTGATAACACATAATTGATCCTTCCAAGAAGACATGCCAGGTATTCTTTTTCAGACTTATCCGGAGCTGTTATCTCCAGATGAGAGGGAACTCCAAACTTCTCACAATAATAGATTTCCTGCCGGATCTTACGTTTATAGTCCGAAGGTATATCCAGTTTTTTGTTCACAACAATCCCGGTGATTTGTTGACGCTGTCCCTGTCGTACAATCGTTGTTTTTTTATCGTTGAGAAAGAATCCCAGCTTTTTCAACTCTGTCCGTACACATGAAATAAGGGACGATGGCTCAAAATCACCGGAAAAAGTCATATCGTCACAGTAGCGGGTATAGTTTATACCTCTTTCAACGCACCATTTACCGATCGCATTATCAAAATCCTTCATGATAATGTTAGAGATCGCCGGAGATGTCGGAGCTCCTTGGGGCAGGCAGTCATTATAAACACAAAGAATTGAAAGAAGGATCCGATTGCTTTCCGAGTATCTTTCAGCCGGGAACGCTTTCTCTTTTACCATAGAGTACAGGATATGATCAAAAAAATGTCGGATATCAAGTTTGACAACGACCGGTTTGCCAATATGGATCGCGGCATTGATTTTCGTGCTTCCCCCGGGGCGATATGCAGTTGCGTAAGGGGATATCTCCTCTAAAGGAAGTAGTTTACAGGCAATCTGTTTCTGAATGGCTTTAAGGAAATCATCCGGGACATGAAGCTGCCTGAAATCCCCATTGCCTTTTGGAATACTGACCGGCCTGTAATGTCTGCTGGTATTATAGCTAACGCCATACAACGCTTTCCTGGAGAACCCAAGATCGGTAGAAAGAGAGGAAAACTCTCTATAAACGATCATATTAAGTTTTCCTCTCTTCTTCCTGTGGAACAAAACAATGTGAATGTCGATGATGCGAAGCTGTATCCAGAGCTCCATGAAGTGGAGTTACATACAGCGGAGTCAGCATCGGCTGAGCGAAGCGAATCCTTCATGATAATGCATCCCGGCAGCGACTCGCTGACAGTGCCAACGTAAATTGACTTGCGCTAATGTTCCACATCTATATACTGTCATGAATTGGTTATGTACTCAAGAATCCTCTTGGTGATCCTTATTTCTTGTTGTGTTGGTTCCATTTCATATCCGACAGACGGAAGATGACTGTTGGCCTTTATTTCTTTATACTTGAATATATGACCGCCGATAACTTTGTCGTTTTTCAGGTAAATATAAATTCGGAAATCTATTCCTTCTTCGCGCCAACGCTCTTTAATTGTGTCTGTCAATCCGAATGCTTTGGAATAAGCTATACTGTCACAGTAGTCTGCATGGCTGATAATATATTCTCGGCAATCTGCGTAGGATCCGCTTCCATCGCCGCTTAAATATCCAATATGGTCAAAATGCTCTATATTAATTCCTTTGCCCAGTATTCCTGCAAAGACTTCATGCTCTGACAGCCTAATCATCTTGATCACCCCTTACAAGTTGTAGATATCTTTAAATAATTCCACTGACTCTCTAAGGAGTGGTTTCATAACTGTTTCTGTAAAAGACATAGCATCAATAATTCCATATAGCATCACCGGAGCGTTATCGTAATTGTCGGCACAATCCGGATTATACAAAATATCTCCGAGAAGGGCTGTGCACTTTGATATTGCATTATCATTGAATGCAGCATGATCGCCCATAAACCACTCACATCGAAGATCCCTTCCTCTGATAATCTCGCCATATAAGGCACATCTTCTGTCGAAGACTGTTTTATCAAGGTTCTTGTCAATCGAGTTGATTTCCGCCATAATTGCACTTGCGATCTCTCTGCGGTCTTTCCCACAACTAGCTGCAGCGTAATCCACAATAATGAACATGGCAGGAAGCAACTCGAACTTCGGATTTTGTGCAATGGCTGTACTTTTTGTAATATTCAGCATTGATTTATAATGCTGGTCAAATATTGTACCGGCAGTCTTTCTTCTTCCAAACAGCATATCTTTTCCTCCCTCATTATAATGCGTAAGTCTTCACAGATCATATTACATAAATCAGGAAAGAATTTGGTCGCCTTTATCACGACATTTGACGCCCTAACGGCTTCTGCTCTAATCTGAAAAGAATCTCGTTTACGTCGTTTAAACTGTGAACCTGTTCTCGGAAAAAGTACTCCAGGATAACGTCGCGTTTGCTGCTATGAGAGAAAGTATAGCCCGCTCTTGAAAGGAGATCATTTGTCTCCTCAAGTGTCAGTTTCATTGCCAGACATAAGGCAATACAAGTATCTTTGGCAGGTTTGTATGTACTGTCAGATACGATCTTTGAAAAGAGTCTGCGATCAATTTGCGCCGCCTTGTATACATAGGAATCACGAAGATGCTTTATATTTATGTATTCCAACATCTTATCCACGAAACTCATGTTTGTATTTTCATCGAGCGTTTTTAATGTACGCAAAGGTGATTCCGTTTCCGATAAGTTGCGCATGGCATTCTGGATAGTATCACTGTCATAATTGTCTCGAAGACTATATTGGACCTTATCAATGCGCGAACTATATTGAATCTCAGGTTCCTTAACCTCTGGCTTTGGCTTTTCATCAAAGTCTATATCCAGGCTATACCTTATATTGGGATCTCTACTATACTTGACATCCGGAACCTTTTTCGGCTCACGATAATTCGTTGTCAGATAGATTTTGACAGATTCCGTCAACCGATCCAGTTTTCTTTTCTTTAACCATTCAAACATTATTTCCCTCTTCTTAGTTAGGTTTAGCTATATCCTAACAGGCAGCTGTCTGCTCATAGTGCGTATGCACATACGCATAAATACTTTTTTGCTATTTCCATTCTCTAGTCTCGAGATTCAGAAACTGATCAAGGGTGATTTTCCCTTGAAAAGCATCTCCGTATTCCCCTGCACGGGTCTGGTCGTCGAACTTAAACGAAATATTGTATAGCCTTCCTTTTTTAGTTCTTTGAACCAGGTCGTTATCAAGGAAGAACTGAATGGTTCGCTTATGTGCTGCTATGTCATCACCGTTCAGGTAAAAGCAACAAACGCCTTCAGGCCCATCCGTATGTTTTGACTCAGCAACCACTCCAGTCTCAACTGCCTCTTTGCAGACCTTAGCGGCAAAAGCGTTGTCAGAGAAAAAGTACATCCACTTTCCGCACTTATGCTCATCAAGGTTTTCTGCATCCTTGGAAAGATAGAAAACCCACCCGCCTTGCCTGATAGTCTGGATCTTCTGTGTTTTCTCTTGCTTTGGGGCGGGAGTGGTCATCATGGTCATAAGAATGTCTCCATTCTCTTTAAGCCACTTATCCCACTTCCAGTAATCCGGGAAGACTCGAAGCACCTCAGCATAGAACTTATCAGAATGGTTCATTTCTTTGCGGTGACATAGCTCATGAACCACCACACTGTCAATGACTTCTGGTGGGGTAAGCATTAGCAAGCAGTTGAAGTTCAGATTACCTTTGCCACTGCAGCTTCCCCATTTTGATTTTTGATTACGAATGGTGATCCGACCATAGGTTACTCCAATGAGCGCGGCATAATGTTTCACCCTTTCCGGAATCACTTCGAGTGCCTTATTCGCAAGAGCCTGGATCTCTTCCGGTGTAAGCCGATGGTATGACTCTTTAGCTTTTTCCTTTGCCTGTGATTCAGCCAAATGAGTTTCAATCCACTTCTTGTTCTTCAACATGAAGTTGTTGATGTCCTCATTGGTTGCCTGGAACGGAGCGCGAATGATCAATTTGCCTTGCTTAATCTCAGCACCGAGTGACTTTCTGTTGCTTCGTATTATTTCCAATTCCATGCTGTATACCCTTCATTACTGTTTGTTTCCTGGCCTGCGCATTTCCCGGTAAAGAATGTCCGCTAGCGTGCTCATAATAGCGTTGTATTTACTCCGATCTTCAAACAGAGAGCTGTAGGTCTCTTGTGATTCCATATAACTATCCTGGGCAGCGTCACTGAATGCCTGCGGGAAAATGCTTTCTGCAAAAATCTGCGGATCTGAAGAAACAGCCATATTGGCAAGCTTTGTGTTTCCGCGAAGCTTGTCTGCAAGAGCGCTGATCATCACCTTGTCGGCATCGGTAAAGTTGCCCTTGTACTTTTCATTAATGCGCTCAATGATCTCATCCAGCGGATCCTTGTCTTCCGGCTTAGCAGCACCTTTCGGTTCGGCCGGAGCGTACACGCCGGATTCACCACCTAAGCTGATATCGCCTTCGAAGGTTTTCTCAAGTTTGTACATTTCCAGAGAAAGCATCTTTTCTATATCTTCCATCGGAACCGGCTCTACCGGCAGCATGCCGACCAGGAAAGAGCAGTAGATAAACTCCTGATGGAGATCCTTGTCAAACATTCGGACAACCTGAGAAACATAGCGATACCACTTGCAGAAATTTCGCATAGTTCGACGGATCTGGTACCGGTCATCATTGCTCTTTTCCTGATACTTCGCCACAGCCGGAAGCAGTTTGCTGGCAAGCAGCCCTTGTGCATCACTGCCTTGTGCGCCCTTAGCAAAATAAACGTCACAGAACTTCGAGATATCGGTGTTGTCATAGATCCGGTATCCACGGAGCTCACGCTGTACTTTGTAAAGTAAATCCGTGTTGACTTCTTCCTCAAGGTAAGTCTCATGGTAGAAAACCTGGAAGTCTGCCTGAACATCATCTTTCTCGTTTGCAAAATCAAGCACAAAGGTGTCGTTCTTACCAGGGCAAGTACGGTTCAAGCGGGAAAGTGTCTGGACTGTTTTTACGTTACGCAGCTTCTTATCCACGATCATTGTGTG
>Ga0129307_1002647_pt1 | contig 13302 bp, 10 predicted proteins | sample P1105metagenome_FD_94437 | JGI IMG/M metagenome (GOLD analysis project Ga0129307, IMG submission 94437) | Capybara group fecal microbial communities from Wisconsin, USA - P1105 metagenome | ecosystem: Host-associated > Mammals > Digestive system > Large intestine > Fecal | place: USA: Wisconsin... | reverse complement strand
TTGCTTAAAACGTGCATCCTTGTCAGCTTCGATAGCCGCAAGAGCCGGGCCGAACGCCGCTTCGGACTTTGCACCGGAGAGCACCGTATGGACAAGCTTCCACGCCATGCCGTACTGGTCGATAGAACGCCACTGTTCCACAAGAACCTGCGTGTTCTTTTCCAAATAAGCCGTTTCCTGTTCGTTCGCAGTGCGTTTTGCCTGCTCCATGTACCCGCCCTGAAGCGACTTAAGCAGAACAAAGAGAGCCACAAGGATGACAACGTCAACCGCGACTAGAATCTTCAATTTCTTATTATCCATATTAATCCTTTTAAAAAGAGACGTTTCAAAAACAATCTAAACTTTAATTTAAAAAAAACAAGCAAATTTAAGTTTAAAAAAAGAGTTCTTACACATCTATTTTTTATATTCTTCTTGTATGAGCGAAGATATTCACAAATTACCGTCCCAAATCATCTACGAGAACCTCAAAGAAATGATACGTGCGAAAAATACAGCGCACGATTCCATCTTTAAATTTCACTGGAAAAAAATGTGGCCTTTCAGCCTGATATGGCCGCAAGTTGACTTTGTCCGCATCGTGAGGCTCATGGGCGAAATACGCAAAAACGTTTCTACACAGAAATCGCTCGTCAAAGAGGCAAAATCTAAAGCCCAGCCATACGAGAAAACGTTCCTCGACACCGTACCCGCCTATTTGGACAGCATTGATGTATCGTGCAAATGCCTTGCCGATGTCGCCCAGTGGAAGCAGGACATGCTCGAAAAGAAGCTCCACCACGAAGTCAAGATGATTCGCGATGTTTCGGAATACAACCAGATTTTGAAAGCTTACGAAAAAGCGCAAAACGATTTAGTTCAAGCAGGTGCGTTTGTCCGCGCCGGTTGGGTCGAAGCTCTCCAAGGTTTCATAGACAATACGCCAGAAAAATAATGCCAGCTATCAGCGTCATCATCCCCATGTACAACACCGAGGCATTCATCAAGGATTGCCTAGACAGCATTGTTGCACAGACTTTTACGGATTTTGAAGCAATCATCATCGACGACGGCTCTACGGACAACGGAGCAAGGATCGCGGCCAGCTACGCCTCGTCAGATTCACGGTTTCGGCTTATAGGGCAGCCCAATAAAGGTCTTTCCGAAGCCCGCAATACGGGACTCAAGATTATGCGGGGCGAATACGTCACCTTCGTTGATAGCGACGATTGCCTATCGCCGAACTTTCTTGAGACTTTATTCTACATCGCACGTTTACACCAAGCAGACGTAGCCTGTTGTTCCATACAAAATTTCAGCAAGTCCTACGAAACAGACGGGACATCAACAGAAAGCTCGAATTCAGTATGTTACATGGCCGAAAAAGCAGCATGCATTTCGCTATACCAAGATTCATTGCCGGACTACTCCGCATGGAATAAACTCTACAAAGCAAATCTTTGGAAAGAGAAACGATTCCCTCCAGGAATGATCTTCGAAGACTTAGCCGTAATCCCGGAAACTTTAGCAGAGGCAAATAAAGTTGCGGTCACAAAGTCAAAGCTTTACTTTTACCGCAAACATTCGGATAGTGTTCTCGCGACGCAATTTGACGTTCGTAAACTTGTGTTGCTAGATATCGCAGAAAATATTTTTGAAAAAATGAAACACACCTCGAAGCCGCTTTACAAGGCAGCCCGCAGCATGCTTTTGAGTGCATGTTTCAGTATTTTAATGAGAACCGAAGAATCTGAAGATTTTGCGGAATACCGAAAAAAAGCATTAGACCATATACGCAAATACCGCCTTAGTACGTTTTTCGATTTGAAAATCCGCATGCGGAACCGGATGGCAATCCTGATTTCATACCTCCCCTGCTCTCTGTTCCTCAAGCTTTTGAAAAAAGGCATGCCGTGATTTCGCTGACGCCTAAAGAAATCGTCATTCACATCGCAAGGCACGTTTTCGGAGAAAAACGCGTTCATGACTATTTGATACAACGCGGAATTGAGTTGAGACATTTGCGCGAGGGGTACGCGGAAAACAACCATCATGTAGAACGTCGCGAGGCCGGGACCGCGAAAACAAAAAACTTTAATCGCCAGACTCTAATATTCATGGTGGATGGCAAATGGATGCACGGAGGGCTCACTGATAGACTGCGCGGCATGGCTAGTGCGTACAAATTCGCAACCGAGCACCACCTCGATTTCAAAATTTATCACACCTCGCCATTTTTACTTCAAGAAATTTTGCAACAAAATAAAACAAACTGGATTATTGGCGAAAGCGAAATCAGCAAAGAGTGTACAAAAGCAAAACCGGTTCTCCTTTACCGTGAAGATTTCGATAACGATTCTGCATTAGAACGCCAACTTGATGCCACACACGAGCAATTCCATCTGTATTCATGCGTCGATACGCTTGGCGAAAAATTTCCAGAGTATTTCAACACATTATTCAAGCCATCGCCGCTATTAGAAAAAGAACTCGCATATTATAACGAGCTATTAGGAACAAATTATACATCTATATCGTTCCGCTTTCAGAATATGCTTGGCGATTTCAAGGAATTCACGTTTAAGGAATTACCCTCTGCCGGCAAGCAGGAACTTCTAGACAATGCGTTGAAAGCTCTTAAAAATGAAATTACCGAAGCATCGCAAACGCCACAGATAACGCAGGGAACGCCTAAAATTTTAGTCACCGCCGATAGCCCGACATTCCTTGAACAAGCGGCAAAGTTCCCAAACGTAGTCATCGTCAAGGGAACTAGCATCCATATCGACTTCAACAGTTCCAAAAACGCAACGGATTACTTGAAGGCGTTTACGGAATTTTTCCTGATTTCAAAAGCGGCAAAAGCAAAGCTCTACCGCAATCGCAAATACAAGACGTATCCGTCAAATTTTCCGAAATACGCCGCCAAACTTGGGCACGTCCCTTACGAAATTATGGAGTCGTAAAAGATTTTACGCGCTTTCGCCCCAGAATCGAACGCTCCGTTCTATTTGCAACGTTTGTAGATAGAACTTTAGAGGGTTTATTTTCCTCCTTTAAAGGCATAATTTTATCCAGGCAATCCTGGAAATCAGGGTCTGCTTCGAAATACGGCTCTGCAAGATAAACGAGGTTGGAATCAACATCAAGATATGATATTATATCAAAATTATCCTTATTTTCATCTTTGCACAAATCGCTTCCTGGGTAATAGTCGATAAAGCCTTTCCCTTTACATGTCGTACCATTCGCAGAAATATCGATAGCCATATCATACGCACCACTATGCAGCTCTAGAGCCTTCTTTACTTCTACAACATAGAGGGTATTGTTGTATGTAATCGAATCTCCAGAAATAGACGGTTTAGAAGAGAAGTTCTTTTCGGAAGAAATTTTCTTGTTGAATTTGGAAAGGGAATCAGCGGTTTCATTCGCGAAAACCCTGGACATTAGAACCATTCCTTTTCCGTATATAATACGGTTGTAAATTTGCTCTCTAAGCATCGATTTCGAATAATCTATCGAAGATTCCAATAACGGATCATAAAGGACCATTTCTAAGGAATCCTTGGAAATCGTAATTTGATACAAACTAGCCCAATAAGAGAGATCGTAGTGAATAATCGTATTTGTAGAGCGAACATATACATCGGGTAGTGAAGTCCAAGTTCCATAGATTCCGTTTGCAGATTTACTCGTATATATAGTTCCCGTATCGGGAAGTACGTTATTTTGATCTAATTCAAACGTAATCAAGGTGTCTCCCCTGAGTTCGTATGACCACTGCGATTGCATTCCAATCACATTAACTGCACTCCATTTTAAATGATCGAGATTCGCTCCTTCCGCGAAGCACGCATCATAATTCCTGACCGCTGAATAGGTCATTATTTGAGCACTTTCGTCAATTGTCAAAGCGTAGGTATCACTTCTAATAACTGAAGAAGGATCAAGGGTATCGCCATTTTGCGTAGAACCGCTCTCGCCGTTTGCACTGGAACTGTCATCGCCGCAGGCGGTAAATGAAAATACCGAGGCAAGTACACAACTCAAAATGACAGATGAAAATTTGGATGATTTCATATATTTTCCTTTTTAGAACACAAATGTACAATTTTATTTCATCAAGTCCCGACCAAGACAGTTCGATTGCACAAAATAGTGAGAAAAAGTATATCTGCTGTATGAATCATTCAACAGCATATCTGTCAAATGAAGGACGATACATGAGATGGTCTAGAACATTGCTATATTAATTGCATGAAATTTCTGGCAATCATTGTGTTGAGTATTTCCCTACTAGCATCGAGTAGTTTTGCGATATCGCTTACCCCACCGCAAATTTATGCGGTTAAAGAAAACAAACCAATAACACCATCCGAAGATCCAAAGGACCTCACAAGTCTATACATATATATAGCACGATTCTTTTCTGTATACATTACAGCTGGAGGAGTATTCGTTACAACATGGGTATTGGCAGCATCCAATAACGAAGACATGCGTCATAAATACGACAAAATATCTATTGCAGCCGGAATCGGAATGATTGTTTTAGGCGGATTCGGTATTTACTGGTCGTTCTAGCACAACATCACAAGACAACAACTGTAAAATCACTTTCTTTTCGAATTTAAATCTTTCAAGGATACATGAAGTAAATTGACGGCTTCTTCTGGAGTCAGTTTTCCGGCATTGATTAAAATCTTTGCGTCTTCAAGAGCCTTGTCTTCTCGACCCTGTAAGTAAGAACCTTGTTTTTCGTAAAGTATGTTCGTCATTCCGTCAACCTCGTTCAAAAGAGTTTCGTCGGTGTACCCTACTAAAGATACATCTTTGGCAAAGTCCTTGTCAAGCAGTCTTTTCAGCTTATCTTCGGGGATTTCCTTTTCTTCCAGTACGTCACGTATACGAAACTTGGGACTTTAGTCCCTTAGTTGAGTTATCCTCTTTGAGGAGAAGATTCGCAGGATGTCGGCGCGGTTGGATTTTTCGCGGCTTTCGTCTGGAGTCTTGTCTTCGATTGCGAAAAATTTTTCAATTTCGACCAAATAAACATCAAGCTTTTCATAGAAAAAATGCCGGTTCCGCACGATTTGCGAATGGTGCAGGTATGTATTTTCTTCCTCTGGGAACTGGTTTTCGGTCAAAATCGAAAGCACGTAAATGTGCGGCAGATTGTAGTCCTGAGACTTCTTTACCGTTCGCGACACGACACGCGACGTGTAGTAAATAAGCCTATCCACGAACAGCTTGTTAAAGGTTTGCTGCACTTCGATGAGGACGGGGTTGCCTGCTTCTGTTGTCCCGTAGATATCAAATATTGCGGTTTTATCGTCCAAAACGCCGGGATTTTCTTGGACTCCGAGCGTGAATGTCTTGATGGCATCTTCGCCTGTGAGTTCCAACATGGCGTTCAGAAACTTTACGGTACGTTCGGGCTTTGCTTCGTTTGCCATGAGCATCTTGAAAATGCCGTCAGAAAACGGATAGACATTCTTGTATTTCTTTCGGTAATTCGCCAAGTGTTCCGGGTGCTCGTGAACATCCTTTACCATGGCGAAAAAAACTTCTCGGTTCATAAGAGTTCCTTCGATTAAGTCGAGGGCAATGTATATAATCGAAAAATGAAAAAGTGAAACTTTGCAAATTTTGCAAACAACGGTTTGCAGCGATGTCCGCCGAAATAAAGCCGGGGCGTTGCGGGGCGGCGTCTGAGCGCCCGCAGAGAGGGAAGCGGAAGACCCGACTAGGGCGGAATTATTGCAGATGCCCGCCTTCGCGGGCATGACAACAAGGGAGAGGTCGGGGCTGAAGCGAGGGGGATGCCTCCCCCTTCCCCATTCAAGCATCATTTTCCTAATCACCAACCACTATCCACTAACCACTTTACTAAATTTGCTTGCACTATGAGTATTGCAATTCCTCAACTGCCTAAGGGCACACGTGATTTTTACCCGGAAGCTGAACGCATCCAGAACTACATTTTTGACACTTGGCGCAAGGTCGCCGAAAGCTTTGCCTACGAAGAATATGAAGGACCGATGTTTGAACATCTGGAACTTTACACCGGAAAGTCCGGCGACGAAATCGTAAGCCAGCTCTATAACTTTAAAGACAAGGGCGACCGCGAAATCGCACTCCGCCCGGAAATGACGCCGACACTCGCCCGCTTGGTCATCCAGAAGGCCCGCGAACTCAAGAAGCCGTTCAAGTGGTTCTCCATGCCGCGCCTGTTCCGTTACGAAAAGGCTCAGAAGGGTCGCCTCCGCGAATTCTTCCAGCTGAACATGGACATCATCGGTACCGAAAGCATCTACGCCGAAGCAGACTTGCTCGCTTCTATCGCAACGATGTTGCGCAAGTTCGGCCTGAAGGACACGGACTTTGCGATTGGTGTTTCGAGCCGCAAGCTCCTCGCCACGTACCTCGAAGAGATTGGCGCTCCGAATCCGGCGCTCGTTTACCCGGTGCTCGACCGTCGCTTGAAAATCGGTCCGGAAGCTTTCGCCAAGGCACTTACCGAAGCGGGCCTCTCCGACGAACAGATCAAGATGCTCGACGAATTCATGAGCTGCAAGTCCATCGAAGAAGTCAAGGCAGCCGTCAAGAGCGAAAACGCGACCGCAGCCCTCAAGGAAATCGAAGACTTGTTCGCGACGCTTGCCGCGGCAGGCTTCAGCGAATGCGTGAACCTCGACCTTTCGATTGTGCGTGGCCTCGCCTACTACACGGGCATCGTGTTTGAAGTGTTCGACAAAGGCAAATCCATGCGCGCTATCGCTGGTGGCGGACGTTACGACAGCCTCACCGAAAAGCTCGGTGGCGACCGCATCCCGGGCGTTGGCTTTGGCATGGGCGACGTCGTCTTGGCCGACCTCCTCCGCGAACGTGGACTTTTGCCAAGCCCGAAGCAGCATGTGGACTTCTACATCGCAAGCTTCACGAACGACATGAAGAAGATTTTCGAAACGGCCCAGGTGTTCCGCGCAAACGGCAACTCTGTTTCTCACCCGCTTGCGTCCATGAAGATGGGCAAGCAGCTTGAACAGGCGAACTACCAAGGCGCATCTATCGTCGTCTACGTGGATGGAGACAAGGCCGCTGCAGGACAGTTCGAATTCAAGGACCTCCGCGACGGCACGATGCACGTGGGCGACACAACCGCGATCGTTGAACGCAGCAAGATGGTTATCGAAAAGAAGAAAGCGTAAGGAGATACCCGCCAGTTTATCCCGGACTTGTTCCGGGACGGGGATGACATTCTTTCGCAAGGATGATACAATCGTCCTGAGCACAGGATAATATTCATGACTCCGTTAAAAACATTACTCACCATCCTTTCATTGTTCCTCGTTCTTGGCGTAATGGCACTCGCCTACCCCGAAGACGGAATCCACATCGGCGATACGACGCTCCGTTACCCGAAGCTTTCGCAGGTTTTCGAGAAGGCTGAAACGGCAACGGACTCCGCGGGTAACGAAGTCAAGGTCGAGCAAGTCGATCCAGAAGAAGCCATCCGCCAGATGATGGAAGAGACAAAGGCAAAGCAGTTTGCTGCTTACTCCGACTCTCTCAAGTACTACGAAGACTTCTTCAGGGAAGGCCGCACACGCTTTGACTTGCCGAACGACGACCTGACATGGTTCGACAGATTCTTCACGAATCTCCAGAATGCGCAAAAGGATTCTAGCGTAGTCCACATCATCCACTACGGCGACTCGCAGCTCGAAGAAGACCGCATTTCTTCGGCCATCCGCGAAGACTTGCAGACGGAATTTGGCGGCAACGGTCCAGGACTTCTCCCAGCGGTGATGCACATTCCGTCGCAAACAACGTCGCAGTGGAACAACGGCAACATGCAGCGCTACATCATCTTCGGACCCAAGGAAGAACATGCGACGCATAACCGTTACGGACCTCTGGCCCAGGTGGGCGAACTCAGCGGTTCCGCCGTCGTCAACATCAAGAAGCGCGAAAGCAAAAAAGACATGTTCCCGCACGTCGGCGGCTATTCGACCATCAAGGTGCTCGCCGGCAAGAAAGGCAACTTGAAAGTGCGCCTCACTTACGAACATGAAGTCGCCGAAGAAGTTGGCCAAAATGCTGACGGAACGCCGAAGATCAAGTTCAAGAACAAGAAGGAGACCGCCGAAGACCCGGTTTACGAAGAATTCACGAAACTCAGAGTTTATACGTGGAAGCTCCCCGATACGACATCGAACATCAAGCTCTACCTGACCGGACGTACCGAAATTTACGGTATTTCAGTCGATGGCGCTTACGGTGTCGCTGTGGATAACGTAGCTATGCGCGGTAGCTCGGGTACAATTTTCCACAAGATTGACAGCCAGTTGCTCGCCGAATCTTACAAGGCCGTCAACGCAAAGCTTATCATCATGGAATACGGCGGAAACATGGTGCCGAGCATGACGACGAAGGTTTTGGACTGGAGCAAGAAACTCATTACCAGACAAATTCAAGCCATCCAGAAGGCGAACCCCGATGCAGATATTCTCTTTATCGGTCCAGCCCACATGGCAAAACAGTTTAACGGCAGATGGCAGACGTATCCGGGACTTGGCATTACCATCAAGATGCTTCGCGAAGTGGCTCTTGAAAATGGCCTTGCCTACTGGGATATGTACCGCGTGATGGGCGGCGAAGGTTCCATGATCAAGTGGGTCAAAAAATCTCCCCCGCTTGGCTTTACTGACCACGTCCACTTTACACGTCGTGGTGCAGCCTACATGGGCGACCTGTTCTGCTCTTCGCTCCATATGTATTACGATTACTTCCAGTTCCGCAACAAGCACAAGCTGAACGATTCGAATCTTAAGGATATCCGCAAGTATTCGGATAAGAAAAAGCCCGTTGCAGACACAACCAAAGTAATTGACTTAAATACAAAATTAAACAACGATAAAGTAAAAGCTAAATCCACTAAAGCCGGAGGGGGTGTATAAGTGAGAAAAAAGCTTGCCGTCATTGCGGCTATTCTTGGTATTTTCAGTATCAGTTTCACAGAAGTATCCGCAAAGGATATGGAAATTACGCCGGGCTATTATGATGTCGATTTTTCAAAATACGACTTCATTGATACGTCTTTGAACACCATCCAGTTTCCGAAAGGCAGTGCAAGTTTCGAGCAGTTTTTCAACAAACTTGACACGCTTGTTTTCGAAAACAGGGGCACAGTGAGGATTCTCCACATTGGCGGTTCGCACTTGCAGGCAGACGTTATCTCCGGGCGCATCCGCGAGCACCTGATTAAAGAATATCCGGGCGCCTCGGCTGGTCGCGGCTTTTTATTTCCGTATTCGGCAGCAAGAACAAATACACCGGCAAGCTACGCCAGTTCGTACAAAGGAATTTGGGACAAGAACAAGAATGTCCAAAAAGAAATCACGAAGCCGCTTGGGCTCCTTGGCATTGCAATTAGCACAAGCGACCCGCGTGCAGAAATTACACTCCTTTTGGACAAATACAATACCGAACCCATCTGGGGCGAAACATACCTTAGAGTCTTTGGTTTCAGCGACAACAACGATGTGGAACCCGTGCTCCGCATAGATTCCATGGATGTATTCGGAACGCTCGATACGGCGAGCCAGAGCTACGTTTTTACAAGCCCGCGTCCGATAGATACCATACAAATTGCATTCCGCTGGGCCGATTCGACAAAGCAGGCCGAAGTGGCAGCATTCATCACGGACTCGCTTTATAAAGATTCCGTCGCAAGAGCCGATTCGCTTGCACGCGTAGCGGATTCGTTACGCCTCGATTCGCTCGGACTTTTGCCATCTTCAACGTCAAAGGCTCAAGTAGCTACAGCCGATTCTATGTTCCAAGGCGATTGCGAAGACGTGCTCGACACGAACTGCCTCAATCGAGATGAAGAATTGCAAGTCGCCAAGAGAGATTCCGCAGGAGCCGATACGGTGCCGCCGCGTCCGCACTTTACGCTCACCGGCATTCTCACCGAAAATAACGACCCAGGAATTACTTATACGAATGTGGGCATCAACGGAGCCAAAGTCTCGAATTACTTCGAAGAAACGTGCCCGCTGTTCGAAAAAGAAATGTCGTATTACAAGCCGGACCTCGTCATCTTTGCCATCGGCATCAACGATGCAAATGTCGAAGTCTTTAACGACAAACTCTTCCGCGAAGATTACGACATGCTTATCAAGCGAATCCGCAAGGTGAGTCCCAAGACGGCGTTCATTTTCGAGACGAACAACGACTCCTTCCGCAAAGTCCGCAAGAGAAAATACGTGCAGCACCCGAACGGCGAAGTGGCCCGAAAATCGTTCTTTATGCTCGCCGACAAGCACAAGGCAGGCGTTTGGGACAAGTTCTCCATCATGGGCGGCTTAGGCTCCATGGCCAAGTGGGAAAAAGCGGACCTCGCCAAAAAAGACAAAGTCCACTTCAAGACTGCCGGCTACCAGTTGCTCGGTGACATGTTCTACAAGGCTTTGATGCAGGCGTACTTCGACCATATCGCAAACCTCCCTGCAGAAGACCCCGTAGAAGTGCAAACGGCTAAAGCAAACGCCGCCGCACAAGCCGCAGCGCCTCAAGCCCTCAACACTTCAACAATCGCTCAGCAAGTCGCCCCAAAATCTGTGAAAGACTCGCCCATGAAAAATTCACCGATGCAGGCGACAGTCGCTTCTGCGAGAAAGACAAAAGCAGAAATGCCTATGCCTAAAGTTTTAAAACAAGCGGCAAAAGACACGCAACAAAAAATTCAAATTCCGTTAAAGCCGGATGCACAGCCCACGGAAAAGAAATAGCATCCAAAAAAACATCAAATTACAAGCCCAACAATCATGCTTGACTACATCATCCCCTATCTGACACGCACATTCGCATTTGACCCGAACTCCCCGCTTCTCTTTACCCAGTTCTACTTCTGGGGGTTCTTCGCGGTCGTATTCGCCATATTCTCGCTCGTTCACAGCAAGCTATTGCTCCGTAACGCGTTCCTCTTTGGAACCAGCTTGTTCTTCTATTACAAAACGAGCGGAAGCTACGTGTGCATCCTCATCTTCTGCGTGATAGCGAACTTCTTCATCGGCAAGTGGATCGAGAAATCGCAAATCCAGTGGAAAAAGAAGATGTTGATGATAATCGTCGTCATCATCGACCTGTTGGTGCTCTGCTACTATAAGTATTCTTACTTCTTCCTGGACGCCCTTTACGACTTTACCGGAATCGAACTTCACGTCTATAACTTCTTCGCGGCGGCAAGCAATGCCATGTTCGGAACAAACTCGCTCGTCGATCAAATTATCCTCCCGGTGGGCATTTCGTTCTTCACGTTCCAAGCGATGAGCTACTGCATCGACATTTACCGCGGTAAAATCAAGGCTGTCGATAACATTCTGAATTTCGGCTTTTACCTTTCGTTCTTCCCGCAGCTTGTCGCAGGCCCGATCGTGCGTGCAGACAAGTTTGTGCCGCAGCTTTACAAGCCGTATTTCCTTCCCCGCCGTGCATTCGGCATGGCCGTGTTCTGGATTCTGAACGGTCTTGCAAAGAAGATTATCTTGAGCGACTACCTTGCGACAAACTTCGTGGACCGCGTTTTCGATACGCCACTCCTGTTCACCGGTCTTGAAAACCTCATCGCGCTTTTCGCTTACTCGCTCCAAGTTTACGCTGACTTCTCAGGCTATACGGACATTGCGATTGGCGTAGCACTCCTCATGGGATTCCGCCTGCCGCAGAACTTCAACAGCCCCTACAAGGCAAAGAGCCCCACGGAATTCTGGCGTCGTTGGCACATCTCGCTTTCTAGCTGGTGGCGCGACTACTTGTACATCCCCCTTGGCGGTAACAGGAACGCCACCGTCGGAACATTCTTCTGGATGGGATTCTTGAGCCTTGTCGCTATTCTCCTTTCGGGAAGCATGTGGGTCGGAATTGCACTCGGCGTATTCTTCCTCTACATCGGCATTGTCGCCTACTTCAAGCCGGATTCCCGCAAGACCATCACCACGAACATGAACGCCATGGCAACGCAAATTGTCGGCGGTTGGTGGCATGGCGCTAGCTGGAACTTTATCATCTGGGGCGGCTTGAACGGTTTTGGGCAAGTGTTCAACAAGCTGTGGGTCAAGCGCAGCGCGACCGTCCGAGCATCCATCGCTTTCGGATTCTTCGCATTGAGCGCGATTCTCTACAAGCACTACACGATTCCTATATGCGCGATTACCGCCGTATGGTTCGGCGTGCTTTTCGTGGGTATTTACTCCACTATTATTTATCATCTATTCTGCAATAAAGCGTTGCCGTGGCTCACGACCGCATGGAATGTGACGCTCACGTTTGTGTTCATCACGTTCACGCGTCTCTTCTTCCGCGCAGGTTCAAACCTCGACCCGGCAGAAGCAAACGAAGTCGCATGGAACACGGCAAAGAACATGGTGCACCAGATGGGTACTGCCTGGCGTTGGGATTCCATCTTCCCCATCGCTTGGGAACACATCAACATCATTCTCGTGTTCATTGCAGGCATGCTTATCCACTGGATTCCGAAGCGCGTGAAGTCCCGTTACCGCATCACGTTTGCATCGCTCCCGCTCCCGACCATGGTGGCGGCGACGGCGTTCATCATCTTCGTGATTTACCAGTTCATGAGTGCCGACAGCTGCCCGTTCATTTACTTCCAGTTCTGATTTAGACGAAAGAACGGACCTACGGTCCTACAGACGAAAGACGAAAGAGGCGTGCTAAGCACGCCTTTGATTTGTGGTTAGTAAGCTGTGGCTGCGCGGCTTTTCCGTCATCCTGGAGGGAGCGTCGCACGTCGTCATCCTGAGCAACGCGAAGGATCCAGTGAATTCTAGTAATGCGTAGGCGGAACGTGACTGGATGTTCCCTGGCTTCGCCCCTCAACATGACGGTGATTAGTGATTAGTAGGCTGTGGGAAGTGGCTGCGTGGTTTCTTCGTCTCATCAATAAGATTGTTCTATATAATACATTTAGCTAAATAAATTCGGAATAACATTCAAGAAATTTTTTTTCGAACCCAAAAGTTACATTTCTTTACATTCCACTAATTTATTTTAATGATTAACCAGTGGTTATTGATCGTTGGCAATAACAAGACTTTGTCAAAAATCGGGAGAACCCATGTTAATCAAAATCAATAAGTTTTTAGCTAAAGTGCTTCTTTCTAGTACCGCATTTCTGTGGGCTGGTTGCGACAACGATACAACAAGCGCACCAAACGACACCACCAATGGGCCGACCTCGTTCTTCGACATAGAGCAGGAGTTAGCCAAATTAAAGAAAAATGATACAGA
>Ga0129307_1002643_pt1 | contig 13338 bp, 9 predicted proteins | sample P1105metagenome_FD_94437 | JGI IMG/M metagenome (GOLD analysis project Ga0129307, IMG submission 94437) | Capybara group fecal microbial communities from Wisconsin, USA - P1105 metagenome | ecosystem: Host-associated > Mammals > Digestive system > Large intestine > Fecal | place: USA: Wisconsin... | reverse complement strand
GCGTCATCGACCATGTCGCACTTGTTCATGAACACGACGATCTTCGGCACGCCGACCTGGTGTGCGAGAAGGATGTGTTCGCGAGTCTGCGGCATCGGACCGTCAGTGGCGGCAACGACGAGGATAGCGCCGTCCATCTGGGCTGCACCGGTCACCATGTTCTTCACATAGTCAGCATGCCCCGGGCAGTCGACGTGTGCGTAGTGACGGTTTGCAGTGGTGTATTCCACGTGGGAGGTGTTGATCGTGATACCACGGGCCTTTTCTTCCGGAGCGTTGTCGATTTCGTCGAAACGCTTTGCAGCGGCCAAGCCCTTAGCAGCGAGGGTCGTGCAGATTGCGGCCGTAAGAGTGGTTTTACCGTGGTCAACGTGACCGATAGTGCCGATATTGCAGTGCGGCTTACTTCTGTCAAAATGTTCTTTTGCCATTTTTTCCTCTTCTTCAGCAGAAGGTTTATCGCTTCAAGTTCAAGAGAATACATTGATTCTCCGTATTTTCGCAAAGCATAGGAAGCGGTACTCTGCGAAATTGGAACACAAATTTAATAAATATTGGGTAAATTGCAAGTATTTTTCTTTTGAAATTTCGCCAAAAATGCAATTTTTCGGACTTATCCACAGTTTTTCGGGCGTTTTCCGGATGTTGAAAACACGGATTTTTCGTAGGATTAAAATGCCCTTTTTTATTCAAATTTCAAAGGTTCAATATTTTATTTCAACTGTAAAACCAATTTTCTAACATTTTATCAACATTTTCAACAATTCACTTCAAACCAGCAGTTTCAATCGCGGCTTCAAAAGTAAAAAGATTTTTACATTCAATAATTTTACAAAATTTTACATTCCATCACACTTTAATCCATTGACTTTCAACATTTTGCACCTTCGTCCCAAATCCACGACATATATAATATGTGGGGCGAAGACTCTCTAACATAGAGTTGTAAAAATTGCGTATTCCGCATCACTTTTTTACACTGAAAAGTTTTTTTACAAGACACTATATATGTAATATTTCTATTTTAAGGTTCGGTGTTTGGGGATAATTTCGAGGAACCTCTATGAAATACCCCCTTTTGAAGTCCCTACTTGCGCTTGGGACCGTAGTTTTGACTTGTTCTTGCTCGGATGACAAAGCATCCACCTCTAACGAGGGCGGAGATATCTCCTTTGTTCCCTGTGAAGATGTATGGTACATGCCCGCCGAAGGCTTTGTTATTTTCAGAGCCCAGGAAAAGCTGACCGACTTGACCGGCACGCAGATTGGCACCATTGTCAATGTCCTGAACACGGACGTCGTCATCGTCAAGGATCTGAACGGGAACAATATCATCAATCAGCTTGACTTGAACGACGAGAGCAGAGTAAAGTTCATTGCCGGCGTTCCGGGTAACTGCACCCTGAAACCCGTCGATGTACCCGTAAAGCCCAGCGTTTCGTCTTGCGAGGCCGCATGGTACTTGGCTGCAGACAAGAACTACCTCATCTACCCCGACCTCACCGTCACGGATGAAGCAGGAACCCCGGTAGGTTCCATCACGACAACGCCCAACACGACCCTCGCGAACATGGTCGATCTTTCGGGAAGTCCGATCATCAACGGCATCGACCTTTCGACCCTCCCGGTTGTGGAGGGTGACGGTGTCCGTTACAAGATTAAAGAACCCGCCTACCACTTGAAAGACGCCACGGGCGATTATGTTATCTACCCGACCACGGTCGTAACGAATCCGAGCGGTATCCCGGTAGGTTATGCTGACTTTGCGACAGGCGCCATTAAGAGCCTCGACCAGACGACAACTCTCACTACAGCACATATCGCGGCCCTCCCCATCCTCATGCCGAACGGCAAGTGCGTGGATTACGACGCCCCGGTTCCGCCGTCTTCTTCTAGCGTAGTGACTCCGCCAAAGCCTGAGAGCTCTAGCAGCGTCACTCCGCCTACTCCGAAGAGCAGCGCACAGGCCAAGAGCAGCAGTTCCGTCGCAAAGAGCAGTTCTTCTGTTGCCAAGAGCAGCAGTTCCGTCGCAAAGAGCAGTTCTTCCGTTGTAACCGGTGGCTGCCCGAAAATCACCGTCAAGGGCGGTGCAAGCGGTAGCGGATTTGCATCCCGTTACTGGGATTGCTGCATGCCTAGCTGCGCCTGGAACGAAAACTCTGGCGGAAACCCGACTAGAGCTTGTGATGCTAGAGGTAAAAACGTCATCGGCAACGGCAGCGGCAGTGTCTGCTCCGGCGGTGGTGGCGCCACCTGCACCAGCCAGATTCCGTTTACAGTCGATGGCTGCGAAGAATACGGATTTGCTTTCGCCGCCGTGCCCGCCTCCAACGGTGGCCAATGCGGTAAGTGCTTCCAGCTCACCTTTACCGGCGAAGGCCATTACAATTCTACGAACCCCAACACCAAAAGGCTCAAGAGCAAGGGCAAGAAGCTCATCGTCATGGCCACAAACATCGGCGGCGACGTCCAGCAGGGACAGTTCGATATCTTGATTCCGGGTGGCGGCGTCGGCATGTTCAACGGATGCAGCCAGATGGGCTGGGGTAACCAAGGCCAACAGTACGGCGGTCTCCTCTCCGACTGCGAAACAGAGAAAAACTACAAGGCCGATCAATACGCGCAGTGCCTCACCGACAAGTGCAACAAGGCTTTCGGCAATGATACAGAAGCAAAGAAGGGATGCATGTTCCTTGTCGAGTGGATGGAATCTGCTGGCAACCCGGAGCACAACTACACCGAAGTGGAATGCCCCGAGGTTCTCAAGCAGCGCTACAAATAAGCCTACTTAATATAGTACACTACAATTTTATGAGTCCAGGCCGCAAGCCTGGGCTTTTTTGGTTTTATTACAAAATGATTATCTTATAAAATTTACGTTGATTTTTTCATGAATCAAACTATCTTTTAGTGTGGATGGAATTGGAACTGCTTTCGAAAGAAAGCTATTTCGGTATATGAGGATACTTATGAAACACCAATTCCTGAAGTCGGTCCTGGTTCTTGGATCCGTTCTTGCATTCATGAACTGCTCTGACGAGGCCACAAGCGCCCCTGACAATGGCAACTCCGGCAACCTAATCCAGCCTACGCTTTCTTCTTCGGCGACGGCGATTCCCCCACAATCTTCTTCTGCAACAAATGCTACGATTGCATCGTCTGCAACCGTACAGCCAGGCGTTTCTTCGGCAACCGTTCAGCCGGGAATCTCGTCGGCAAATGTACAACCGGGAAATTCATCGGCAAGCGCACCGTCTTCCAACAGTAACGCGACAGCAAGTTCTTCCAGCGTCGCCAAGGCAACAAGCTCTTCTGCCCAAAAAACGCAGAGCAGCTCCTCGGTAGAACAGAAACAAAACAGTTCTTCGGCAACGCAGCAGACTGTAGGCAAAATCACCGTCACAGGGAGCCTGACCCAGACGGTCGCCAAGGGTAGCGCCATCAGCAAAATCACCTTTAGCGGAGTCGAATCCGAACCGCAACGCAACTGGAAACTGCATTTCTTGCAGGCAAACTACGACAAGAATGCCAAGACTTACACCCTCGAAGGCACTGTTCCCGATTACTGGAACACAGAAAAGGAGACCGAAGAAATTACCATCGACGGCGAGAAGTTCTCCTTTGTCTTGACACTTGCCGGAAATTCCACACCCCAACCTGGCAGTTCCGCTACGCCAAACAACGAAAAGTCTTCTTCGTCCCAGCAGCAGCAACAGCCCAAGTCTTCTAGCAGCGTCAAGGCCTCCAGCTCCAGCGTAGCTTCTTCGAGCAGCGTCAAGTCGTCCAGTTCGCAGGCAAATGCTAACGCCGCCGCCGAAGAATCCCAGTACCTCAACGCCGGTGCCGGCGGCCAGCCGGGATGGGCAACCCGCTATTGGGACTGCTGCATGCCCCACTGCGCACAACCCGCCCACGGAGGCACGGCCAGCACTTGCAGCGCCAATGGTGGAAAGACCCGCATAGACAACAACAGCAACAAAAACGTCTGTCAAGAAGGCGGACAGGGCGCCACCTGCACAAGCCAGATTCCCATTATCGTCAGCGACAAGCTCGCCTACGCTTTTGCGGCAACCCCCGGTAACGACAATACCTGCGGCAAGTGCTTCGCCCTCACCTTTACCGGCCGAGGCAAGTACGAAACCAAAACGAACCACGAAAAACTCAAAGGCAAGACCCTCGTCGTGATGGCCTCGAACATCGGCTACGACGTGGCAGGCGGCCAGTTCGACGTGATGATTCCGGGCGGTGGCTTTGGCGCCTTTAACGGATGCTCCCGGATGGGCTGGAAGATTCCGCAAAATACGACAACATATGGCGGCTTCCTCTCCGACTGCGAAAACGAATCCGGCTATGACGGCGATACATACTCCAAGCGCAAGGAATGCCTGACCAGAAAATGCAACGACGCTTTCGGCAACGACACCGAAGCCAAGGAAGGCTGCCTCTTCCTCGCGACTTGGATGGAAGCTGCCGGCAACCCGGAACACACCTACAAGGAAGTCCCGTGCCCCGCAGCCCTTAAGGCGAAATACTAATCTGTAATTCAGAATGGAACAAAACGCCCCAAAACGGGGCGTTTTTTCTTTTTTGTAAGTCTTTGACATTAAACAGATTGCGACAAATCACACTTTCATTTATTTCCAATTCTTTTTACTCTTATTTACAAGCAATTTTCTCAATAGTTTTGTATTTTTTTGCGTGGATTGGAATAAGGGTGAAATTTAACAAGGGCTTACTGTATCATGAAGAATAAATTTGTCAAAACCCTCGTCGTCTTCGGACTCTCTTTCATTGCATGGAACTGCTCCGAAGATGCAGCTTCACCCCAGGGTCCAAACAACAACATAACCGCTGTAGCAAAACCAGCACTTGAAGTCGATCAGAGCTGCTGGATGCTCGTCGCTGGTACCCAAATTTTCCTGATTGTACCCAATGCAGACGGCACATTTTCCGTGACAGACGAATACAGCGTTCCTGTCGGCATCTTTGACGTGGGCACGGCTTCCATCATCGATGCCAGTGGAACACCGGTTGTCGCAAACGTAGATTTGACCCAGCTCCCGGTCGTGAATCCGGACAAGACCATTTCCTATATAGACGGTTCCAAGGCAACCATCGACGGAAAAACGATTCTCCTTCCGGGCGGAATCGACCCGAACGCAGGCACATCTTCAATAGCCGCCATCAGTTCCTCGGCAACGACGGTGCCCACATCTTCTGCGATTCCCACTAGCTCCAGTGCCGTCAAGCCAGCCGTTTCTTCGTCTTCGCAAAAGGCAGAAGACCCCAAACCGGCAAGTTCTTCTTCCAAGGCGCCTGAAGAAGGCAAGATCGGCTCCATAACGTATAAAGGAAGCCTCTCGCAGACCGTCGCCAAAGGCGGTGCAATCAGCCCCGTCACATTCAGCGGTCTCAAGAGCCACCCGTCCAGGCAGTCCTGGAACCTCTGGTCCATCAATGATAGCGACTGCAAATACGACGAAAGCGCGAAGACGTTCACCATCAATGGCACTGTCAGCAAGGATATTTCCGCTGGTGAAGTCTCCGAAACGTGGATTATGGACGGTACCGCAGTGACGCTCACGGTGGAAGTCACCGACGGAGGCAGCACCCAAAACAAGAAGTCCTCTTCGAGCCAGAAACAAGAAACCAAGTCTTCTTCTTCCCAGGCAAAATCCTCTTCGGGCACGACCACCACAACCTCGTCTTCATCCAAGGCTAACAATTCGGGCACAAGCGTAGAACTCAAGTACGTGCAGGGCGGCCGTAGCGGAAAAGGCTGGGCCACCCGTTACTGGGACTGCTGCAAACCGCATTGCTCCTGGCCTGAACACGCACACGGCAACTACTCCAAGCAGTGCACCAACAAAGGCACAAAAGAAAGCACCGATTGGGGTGGCGGAAGCGTCTGCAGCGGCGGTGGCCTCATGACCTGCACAAGCCAGATTCCTATCATCGTCAATGACAGCCTCGCCTACGCATTCGCAGCCGTTCCGGCAGCGGACGGCGGCTCCTGCGGCAAGTGCTACGCCCTCGCCTTCGATGGCAGAGGCAAGTACGAACGCAAAACAAACCACATGAAACTCGAAGGAAAGATTCTCGTCGTCATGGCGACAAACATCGGTGGTGACGTTCAGCAGGGACAGTTCGACGTGATGATTCCTGGTGGCGGTGTCGGCCTCTTCAATGGATGCTCAAGCATGGGATGGGGCAAACAGGGCGAACAGTACGGTGGTCTCCTCTCTGAATGCGAAAAGGAAGTCGGTACTGCAGGCAACTTGCTCACCAAGCGCAAGGATTGCCTCGCTGAAAAATGCGCAAAGTCTTTCGCCAACGATGAAAAGGCCAAGGAAGGCTGCATGTTCCTCGCCACATGGATGGAAGCCGCCGGCAACCCGACACACAACTATAGGGAAGTTGAATGTCCGGCCGCTTTGAAGGCCCAATATTAATCAAAAACGCCAATCGTTATAAATAAAATTTATATGAGCACCCTGCCAAAGGGTGCTTTTTTGATTATGATTGTTATGCAAAAAATTTTCTCAAAAATTATGGAAACTATTGTTTGCACGAATTTTAGGACAGATTCATAAAATTGAGGAATGCGTTATGACATCAAAGTCATCCAAAAAGCTGTAATTGAACTTCTAGCCCAAATGCAGGGAGCAACTTCTACAACCAAGAAGAAACTCGCTCTAGACAGCGGGATTAGTCGCCAGCACCTTGGACTCGTCGCCAAAGGCAAACGCAACCTTTCCGTCAAATCTTTTTGCGACCTCGCCGACGCCTTCGGATGTAGCGCCACGGAACTCATGTCTAAGCTCGAAACACTGATACAGCAGCAGTTGACACTACAGACGCCTATCGCTGCCGATAGGCCTAAAAGCATGAACTATGTCCAGAAGCAGAAAGATCTGCCGCGCACTTAGTGTCACCCCGGTAAAAACCAGCCCATAAACAAGCTTAAAACTGTTCCAGCAACCTTATACGTTCGCCGGTGTCCGGATGCGTACTGAAAATGATATTCGCCTTCGCCACCAGCCCCTTGAGGCCCATCTTGCTGTCATCTTCCTCGTCCGGGTGGATAATATAAAGTTGCGCGACATCGCTCCTCTGCACATCGGCAAGCCCCGGATCGTTGGAAATTTTCCGCAATGCAGACGCAAGGGCCAATGCATCACCGCAAAGCTCCGCAGCGCCCGCATCGGCAACATATTCACGCTTGCGCGAAATCGCAAGACGAGTCAGCGAACTGAAGAAATACCCAATGGCGGACCACAGCAAAACGACAAGCAGAACAAGGAGAATGCCTCCCCCGCCCTTGCGGTTACGCCTCGGTGCAAACGAAACCCTGCTGAGCAACTTCAAAATGACATTCATCGTCATCGAAAAAATACCCACGAACACAATACAGACAATCATGAGACGGGTATCGCGGTTCCTGATGTGCGTAAGTTCATGACCCACGACAGCCGCAAGTTCCGCATCGTCTAGTTTGTTGATAATCCCCGTCGTAAGCGTAACCGTATATGAATTTATATCAATTCCGCTCGCGAAGGCGTTAAGGCTCGAATCGTTGACGATATTGATTTTCGGCATCTCGATACCGCCAGCAATGCAAAGATTCTCGACAATGTTATAGACGCGCACATTCTCCTTGCGTTCGAGCGGGCGCGCATGAGTCGCATGGCGAATGATGGACGTGTTTGCAAAGTATGCAATAAGGAACCACACCCCAGTTATGACAAGCGTATATGGTACCGCATCCTTGAAGTACCCCCAGACAATAGGCCAATGAATCGTTGTCGCCTGCAGCTCCCCTTGAGGGCACACACCGTCCCAGCAAAAGAAGCCGAGCCAATCCAACATCGCGATAACGCCCAAAACCATCCCCAGCAAAAACACCGGGAACATACAAAGCAAAATCACCGTATTGCGGTTATTCCGCCAAATCTGAGTCTGGATACCGACGTAGCGCATAAACAGTAGGAAGTTAGAAGTAGGCAGAGAAAAATGCGCCAAAGGCGCTAGTCTAATGCGCGACACCAGTCGCGCCATTATTTTACTGTTTACTGCCTACTGTCGACTCATTAAAACTTCACCTCGGGTGCTTTTTCAAGTGTGGCCCTGTCTTCCGTCGCCTCGTACATGGCGGCACGCTTAAACTTGAACATGCCCGCAAGGATGTTGCTCGGGAAAACTTCGCAAGCGTTGTTGAATTCGCGCGTCGCAGAATTAAAGAAACGACGGGCGGCAGCAAGCTTGTTCTCAATATCCGAAAGCTCCGTCTGCAACTGCAAGAAGTTCTGGTTCGCCTTGAGTTCTGGATAAGCTTCCAGCGAAACCTTGAGCCCGGCAAGCGCACTGCTCATGGCCTTGTCGGCGGCAACCTTTTCGTCGATAGTCGAAGCACTCATCGCAGCGGCACGAGCGGCAGTCACCTTTTCGAGCACATCCTTTTCGTGAGTGGCGTACCCCTTGACCGTCGATACAAGCTGCGGCACAAGGTCAAAACGCTGCTTGAGCTGCACGTCAATGTTCGCGAACGCATTCTCGCGATTGTTGCGGAGCTTCACAAGCCCGTTGTACATGGAAACTCCCCAGATGACCAGAATAACGGCAACGACAATGACAATAATTGCAGTCATAAGAACTCCTTTGTTAATGCCTTACGTCGGGAATATATAAAAAAACGAATGGTCATTGAAAAAATCCAATCTAAATGCTTATGAAACGCTTTTGTTTCATATTTTAATTTTATATAAACTATTTATTAAAATTATTCACTTTTTAGTACTAAAAACGCAATTTTTGTTTTATTTTTATAAATATGAAACCGATTACCGAATATCAAGATTACCGCGAGTACATGCGAGATTTCTATGCCGAACGCAAAAGATGCTCGTATTTCACTTGGCGAAAATTTGCAAGTCTTGCAGGATTTGCTTCGTCGGCGTACCTAAAACTGGTCAGCGACGGACAGACAACCCTCAGCAAACCGGGAATTCCAAAAGTCGCACGCGCCATGGGTCTCGAAGGGTTCGACTACACCTATTTCACCCTGCTCGTAAAACTCGGGAACGCCAAAAACGACGACGAAAAAGAATCAGCCTTGAGCGAGCTCGAACACGAAGCGCGCATGAACAAAATTCGCATTGTCGATGCGGACGCGTTCCGCTACTACGAAACGCCCGCCTGCCCCATTATCCGCGAACTCGCCCCCATCATGCCCAAAGCGACACTTGGCGAAATTGCGTCTAAAATAAGGCACGGCGTTACAGCCGCCGAAGTCCGCGAAATCTTGCAGTTCCTCGTCAAAGCGGACCTGCTCCAAAAAAATGCGGACGGGACTTACGAACAAACGCAAAAAACGGTCAGAGGCTCCAAGGAGACTATTCCTCTTGCCATACGCACCATGAACAGGAAAATGAGCGAACTCGCGGTACGGTCCATCATCAAGGATCCCGTGGAAGAACGCAATTTTTCCGGCATCACCATGGGCATCGACAAAACTACTTACGATCGCATCACCCGGGAAATCGACATTTTCCGCAAAAAGATTGTTGACATCGCCAACGAATGTCAAACCATCAACCAGGTGTATCAAATGAACTTACAAATATTCCCTCTTACGGACAAAGTAGAATCTGCGGATTCAAGGAAGGAGAAATGAACATGAAAAAGACAATACAACTGATTCCGTTATGCGCAGCATTATTCTGGGCTTGTTCAGATTCTCCGGACGTGACAGGAACTACCATAATCGACAATACGATGGCTCAAGAAGAAAGTTCTTCGAGCGAAATGCAAGGACAGGAATCCTCGTCGAGCACACCGCAATCCAGCGCTCAAGCAAAATCGTCGTCCAGTCAGCAGCAGGCATCCTCGTCCAGCGTAACAACGTCATCGGCGAGCCAGCCGTCTTCGAGTTTCGTGGGCCACCAAGAAGCATCACCCGCTTTTGCGAAAGACACGAAAAACGGCATTAAATTAGGTTCTTGCATTGCTTCTGGTTTGGAACCCTTGCCGATACGTGCCGCCCAAATCGCAAGCATTGCAGAAGCATCTTCAGGAGAAATGCCCAAAGCGTACATCCTTAACGACGGCGAGGGGCACTACCAAGTGATGGCCTTGAACGTAAGAGACGCCTGCCTAATCGAAGCGGACCTTTTGACAAAACGTTCCGGCGACACCTTACAAATTGATTATGGAGTCGTCCATTCAGAAACAACATGCACATGCTATAGCGACCACTGGTTTGATATCGAACCCGAAAATGCGAACGTGAAGTTTATCCAAATCATGTTCTCCAACGGAACCACATACCAAGTCAGTGACGGGCCGGCTCCGGAACCGTCGAAAGCAACATCGACCGATTCTACATTTACAGACTCACGAGACGGCAAATCATACAAGACCGTAAAACTCGGCGAAAAAATCTGGATGGCCGAAAATCTCAACTACGAAATGAGAGACAGTGTAATGACGAACTGCACCGGGAACGATCCGGAAGGCTGCGACATGGGGTTCCCAAGCATTCAACCGCCAAGTTGGTGCAACGGAAACAAAAAAGAAAACTGCGACAAGTACGGCCGCCTATACACCTTCAAGGCTGCAAAAAAGGCATGCCCTACCGGATGGCACCTGCCCGAAGTTGAAGAATGGCCCGAAAGAGGAAATGGCGGATACCCAGCATTCCTCGACTACGCCGTCGTGGGATGGGGCGGAGGCAAAGACACTTACGGCTTTACGGTTTTGCCCGCCGGAGAATATAGGGCAAGTTCACAGTATTTCTTGGAGCCGGGTAGATTCGCATTTTTCTGGACATCGACGATAGACACGCGAAACAACAATTGCGCTACAATGATTCATTTCGGCAACGGTTCCGAAGGAATGGTAAGCGTCTGCGCAGACGACGAAAATGACGGATTATCCGTCCGCTGCGTGAAGGGAGAAGTAGAATAAACTCAGTTCACAAGCAAAGTTCCGATTAAAAGGTGTGTGCAAAATTTGCACATGCCTTTTTTGTGACTCTCGTGCTAACGGTGTTTACAGAACAACCTGTGACTCGGTCATGAGAATAAGCAAGCTTATTCCCGCGACTCTCGTGCTAACGGTTGTTTGCAAAATGAAGCGAAAACAAAAATCTCTTGCTTTTTCGAAAAGAGTTTGTTAAATTATGCTCATCCGTTCTTGACAATGCAAGACATTTTCAAGAGCTTTTTTGCTAGATCGTTTTCTATATCCTTTGCTATATAAGATTGCGTACCAGTTCGCTTTAAACAACTGGTTCCACCGAACAAATGGAAAACGAAAATAAGGTTATCAAACGAAAACACGACGCATACTTTCGCTGGCTATTTGCCGACACAGCACATGTCCGCTACCTGCTTGAGCTTGCGAGAAAAATAAACTATGATGTCGACACATTTCTAAACCAAGTCAATCTCGATACGCTCATGCGTATTCCCGATTCCTATTCGGAAGTTGACGACACCGGCGAAGCGGATTTAGCATTTCGCGTAAACGTTTCGACTGGTGCCCCGATTCTCGTCGGAATCCTGCTAGAGCACAAATCAGGTCGCGACCCCACAATCTTCGACCAGATCTCCAAATACATCCATTCCGTCATGAAAATTCAGGACAAGAACCGCATATTCAGCGGAATCCCGACAATGGCAATAATATTCTACAACGGACGTGATAACTGGAACCCGCTCAGAATCCTTGAAAAGGCTTACCCGGATTATTTCCGCGGAAAAGTCCTGCCGTTCCAATGTACGTTCGTCAACATGGCGGACATTCCCGACAGCGACTGCCTCGCCTGCGAAGATATCGCAACCGGCATGGGTATAATCGCATTGAAGCACGCATTCAACAAGGACAAGCTGCTGGAACTTTTGCCGCAGTTTTGCAAATTCTTGAATAAAATGCCGCAACACGAGGCCTCTTGCCTGCTTGAAAAAACAAGTATATATTTAATGGAGTATTTAGGTAAAGATTTCCTAAAGGAGCTGAACATGGCGTTCGTAAGCATCGGACAAAAATACGGATTCGTAAGCATTGGCGATTACCTTCGCGAGCAAATGGCCGAAGAACGCCAAGAATTGGCAGAAGAACGCAAGCAAATGGCAGAAGAACGTCAACAAATGGAAGAAAAACGTCAGCAGATGGCGGAAGAACGTCAACAGATGACAGAAGAACGTCTGCAGATAACAGAAGAACGTCTGCAGATGACAGAAGAACGTCAGCAACTTGAAGAGAAACTCGAAGAACAACTCGACAAAGAACGCCAAAAAGCCGAAGAAGAAAAGCTCCGTACAGCTCGTGCGCTTTACGAAGACGGTGTTCCCATAGAAACTCTTGTCAAAAGATTCAACCTTACAGAAGAACAGATTCTAGGGAAATAATCCCAATTACATCATTTAAAAGGAACCCACATAAGTGAGTTCCTTTTATAAACATTGAATAAACAACGAGCGAAGAAATAGCGACCTGCACTACTTTTTCGCAGTAGCCTTCGCGGCCTCTTTCTTCTGCTGTTCTTCTTCGGGCAGCGGCTTCGTGTCTTCGAGCAGGCGGTCGGCCCATTCGTCCCAGAAGGTGCAGCGTTCGCCTTCGAGTTTCATCTTCGCGAATTTCACCGGTTCGGTTTCGACGGCAAGCGTCACGACGGATTCCTTGTACGCCTGCGGGAGTCCTGCCACGTGCGACATGCGCTTCTTGAGTTCGGCGACGGTCGCATCGAGAATATCGACTTCAAAACGTCTTTCGATGTAGCGGCGGACGATAAAGCCAAGCGTCATGAAGTAATCGCCCTGGTTACCTTCGGCGAGGTAATTTCTGTTGCGCAGATTCTTGAGCGCAAGCACGGCTTCTTCGTACGGCGGCAACTGCGGAGCTTCGCCGCGTTTTGCAAATTTCTTATGCAAAAACCATCCGAGGAACACGAGCAAGGCAACACCAAGCACAGCAAAAAGAATATAGACCCACTGCGGGAGTCTCGGATCCTTCATCGGATCTTCGACTTCGATAATGTCTGTTTCTTCGCCGTTCGTGCGGGCAGCAACCTTGACCGCTACGGGGTCCGTGTGCGTCTTGACGGTATCCGTGCCAACGATGGCGTTCACTTCTTGCGGGGCAATGAGAAAGTCGCCGCTCACGAACGTATTGAGCGTCGCAAGCCAAGTGAACTTCGCCGTCCCCTTGGGCATACCCTCGGTAATCTTTTCGTTCTTCATTTCCTTGACTTCAAAGCTGCCAAGGTTCCCGACAAAGCTCGGCAAATCGACGATGGCGTTCTCAGGCGCCGTGACCTGAATTTCGTAATTGAACTTG
>Ga0129307_1002640_pt1 | contig 13356 bp, 5 predicted proteins | sample P1105metagenome_FD_94437 | JGI IMG/M metagenome (GOLD analysis project Ga0129307, IMG submission 94437) | Capybara group fecal microbial communities from Wisconsin, USA - P1105 metagenome | ecosystem: Host-associated > Mammals > Digestive system > Large intestine > Fecal | place: USA: Wisconsin... | reverse complement strand
GCGCCCTTCTTGCCGAGGTACTTTACGCGGAGATTGTTGACCGCTTCTTGATTGGTGAGGTCCGTTTGTGCAAGTTCTGCATCAAAGGCCTGCTTGACATTGTTAATAGCTTCACTCATAGTGCAGCGAAATTTAGAAAAATAACGACTTTCTTGCATGAATTTTGCTGAAAAACTGCATTTTCCCTGCCTGTCATCATGCATGTACATGTTGTGCCGTATCAAATGGCTATAATCTTTTTCAAAACAACTGGTGTAAGAAATTTTACATAAAAATGTAATTGTTTTTGTCGGAATTGTACTATAATCACTATTCTAGGATGGATTATAAATTTTTTGAAACATTAAAAGGAAAAAAAGCTATTTTATTTCTAACAGTCTTGGTTCCTGCCAGCTTTTAATGGATGACCTATCCATTGTTAAAAAGCATAGATTAAAGGAACCAAATATAATTTATGGGACTGCTGGAGAGAATTGTAAGCGCTTATGGTGACTTTGTGCGAAAAAAAGTTTGAACAGATGCGCCGCAAACGCGGTTTTGGGATAGTCGAGGTTCTGGTAGCTGCGGCTGTACTTGGTTTTTTGTATATGGCCGTGATGAACATGCATAGCGGAAACCACGATGCGCTGCTTCGCATTCGTGGACGCGATGGTGCTACTGAAGTGGCGCAGAATATTATTGACAGCATTGGAGCGCTGGGCCTTGCCAATCTTTATGATGAAAATCTTTCGAAGAATGCTGACAATACTATTAATTACACGTTTGAAATCCCTGATATTGAGCGAACATGGGAAGCACAGCCAGGAACAGTCTCTAATACGATCACAATCGTTTACAATGCTGAAGTCACCGTATCTCCAGATGCCGATTACATGGTTACAGAAACGACGCTTTTGGGAACTACAAGTCATGTATTTGCCAAACGGCTAGATGTTAAGGTCAGTTGGCAATTCAAGAACTCCACACAGTCCATAACCGTCTCGGGGGTAGTGAGATGATTAGACGAGTATCCAAAGCAGGTTTCACGTTGATGGAACTAATGGTCTATATGGGCATTGTTGGAATCGTGGTCGTTATCGCGGGCGAGGCTTTTAGTAATTCTACAAAATTTCGTGTAAGAACAGACAACATGATAAAAGCCAACCAAGAAGCAGAAAACGTGGCGATGCTTTTTAAGGACGATGTGGAACAATTGGGAACTAAGAGTTCAAAGGAATCCGGAATAGTCACAGTCGGTTCTGTTAATTACGGTGATAAATTTGGCGCAGTTCATGCATCTGTCTATATGGATCCAAACAATATAGATAATACCAAAAAAGATTCATCTTCGTTTTTGATTAAAACAGAAAATAATTTCAGCAATCTAACATTTCGTCGCTTGCGATATGACGATAACGGCCACTATGCAGCCACTGAAGAAATTAACTGGTATGTAGATGAAGTAACTCTAAAACGTACATGCAAACTTATCGATAAAAAGGACGGCTTGACTGTTGACGGCAATGATCCGTGCAGTGATGTAGACAGAGAAGTAAAGCCCGTTGACATGGCAACGCAGGTTACCAAATTTAATGTCGTTCCCGCAAAGCCTAGCGCCAAGACGGATGAAGTACAGATATTCCCTTTCGATGGCAGCACATCTTTTAGGATGGTTTCCCGAGAAACAATGAGCGATTATGTTCGTTTTAAAACGACAAACCTTTCAAACGAAGAAAATCATGGTGGAGCAGGCGCAATCTTTTCGAGTTTTTTTTCAAATTACGACAACTTGAACGAGTCTATTCGCAGTACACCAGAACAAATGAAAAATCAGGCTTTTGCTATAAAGGATGAGACGACCACGGAAACCAATTGGAAAAAGCTTTGCACTGATTACGGACGATTGACGCTAAAAAAAGATCAAGAATACGAAATTTCTTTCGAGGTGACTTATCCTGGATCAACTACGGATAAAAGCTTATTGTTTGTTCCGGGCACAGATCACATGTCGGTTGGTTTTAGAAGCATTTCAACGGGAAATATTCCAGCGCATGACGGCGTTAATTTGATTGATGATTTCCTGTTTTTCCCTCCCATGTCCGTTACAGGCTCCGGAACTCGCAGAATGCGGTTTCACGTTCCTAGAGATGTGAACAACGTATGCCTTTCTTTCACATTTGCACTCTATTCACCTCTCGTATCGCAAGGGACTATCACTATAAAGAACTTGAAATTGAACAAAGTGGCGAGCTCGGACTATTCATTTAGCAATCCTCCGTTTGACGCCGAATCGAACAAGACGGAAAAGAAAAATGTTAAGGCGCTAAGGCTGGAATTGCAAGTGAGTCGAGGCGCAAAGAATGGCGGGAAAGGTGAAACCGGTGATGTACTTTTAGTGATTCCTATACAGAGTAATGGGCCAAGGGACTAAAGCAAGGAGCTTTCTATGCAGGTGAAATTTAATACAAAGAAAGCCGGCGTATCTTTGATAACCGTGCTTATGTTTATGTTGATTGCGACTATTGCCGCCACTGCAACTTGGAAATGGATTTCCAGCGAGGGTTTTTCTAGTGCGAGTCGAATGCTTAAACGAGAAGCCTATCAAAGCGCTATAGCGGGTATCGAAAATACACGTTCATGGATGACTTATCATGCAAATGAGGTTGGCGCGATTATTAGACAATATATTGACGGCGGCAATAAGCCCATCAACCTTGATTCTAGGTTAGGAACGTTGCAACGGGCCGGACAAAATTATCATGTATGGCTAACAGGTGTAAATGTCGAAGGTGAGACGTATAAGCTAAAGATTTATTCGGCCGGCGAGGCGCGGAACAATACAAAGCATAATGAAGTCGCCATCTTTAATGTAGACGGTTTGTATAGGGTTGATATCCCTCAAATAAGACGTATCAAAGTGAGTGATTTTGATTACAATTATTTTGGTGGTACAACCATCAACCATGGCGATATTTTCGTAAGGTCTATGCTAGTGAACGGGGATTTGAAAGAAGGCAACCCGGCGTCGGTCGATAGTAATCTGATTATAACAGGTAATTTCAAAGTCAGTGGTAATTCCGTTGCAGTGCATGGAACAGCCTGTATTGGTGGGAATCTGGATGCTGACAACGGTATTGTCGGCAACAATTTCTATGTGCATGGCAACCTTGATAATTTGAAGGTCAGGCCGTTGACCGCAAAAAAAGGAAACCAGACAATAAACCTTGGCAATAGTATTTATGGAAATCTTTATGTTAATGGGAACATCACGAAGGCCAATGGCAACCAAGTTATAGATGGGAATATGACACTAAAAGGCACTTGGACCACTAACATGAGAGGTTACGATGCGGGTGTTCGTGGAAACTTGTGTGTAGAAGGAAATGGACAGATTTTATTCCCTAACCAAGATCGAGAATTCAAAGCCAGCGGCAATGTGTGGATGGAATCCGATTACCCGCTGTGGACAGGCGGGAACGACAACTACGATAAATACAACCGTATAGTGATTGGCGCAAGAAATAAAGATGTCTATATAAAGACAGGGAGGAATGATTATACGGCTCTAAGAAATGCAAATGTCTTTACTGAAAAAGCAAATGAACTTTTTGGATGGAGCAATTGGGCAGACAACGAGCAACGTAAATGGGGGACCAACGGGCCTATATATAATCCAGGAAGACACGATGAAGTTTATAGGGACGTCTTTAAGAATAAAGCTGAAAAGCCTGGTCTTTCTTATCTTTATAATTGGCCGTCATCTAATTCTCCTGTGTCTCTTGAACCACATACAGATCAAGGACATCAGTTACTTGTATACAAGTTAAATGGGGAATGGTTTTGGAACACACGGAGCGACAACTCCTATAAATCAATAAATTATTCTGGTAGTCAAGTTGTAGGTTCTCCTTATTGCGGTCGCGCACAAGGCGGAGGGGGTATTTGGGGGCCTATAGGTCCAGTTGGGTTGAAGGATAGGGCGCGCCCTTCTTGTGGTGTTACTCCTTGGTTTAAGGTGGATGGCAATTTCAAGTCATTCCCAAATTCTAAGCCAAGTGATCTACCTTGCGCTGAATCAGTAAAGACCCACTGTGACGAAATTTGGGACCCATCTGATGGCTGCGGCACGGCTCAATTCTTGGTGGATGACCCGCTCAAGACTGGCATCTCATTTTTTGAAAGCTACGCAAGCAAAAATCACTGCAGCGCCGCTTCGTCACCGGGAGGAAGTTTCAATTTTGATCAATTTAGCAACTGTTATACGCAAGCTCTTGCTCATGACCAAACTCATGATGATAAAAGGTTATATAACAAGTATTTGGTCGTAAAAGTAACGAATAATATTTTCCAGAATCCTTCTGGAACGCTGAGAGGAAAGTTCATATTTATCATTGACCGAGATTTTAGCGATGGTATAAACATGAAAATTCCACCAACCTCCGGTTCGGACTCGTATGTATTTATGTACTTCAAGAATGGTTGGCGTGAAGAAATACAGACGGGAAATGGTGGCGGAGAATATAATTACTTTATTTATACCAAAGGCGATATAAAGAATGTGCTGTTCAACCAAAATATCTTGAAAGGTTCCGTTTATGCTGCAGTTCACGATGAAGCGACGGGCGTAAAAAAATGTGCCAAGGTGAAAAACTTGACATTCAACAGAGGCATGGAATTCAACAAGGAAATGGTGGATGATTTGACAAATTCCGGTGTCATTTGTAAAAATGACGGTTCGACTTGTGGCGGTATATTCGATGGGTCTTCTCCCATTTTGACGTCATCGGGATCCTCTGTGGATTCTGACGAAGGCAAGGACAGTCTGTTTATTTCAACGGCTCCGCAGTTAAGTATTCATGTAGAATCAATGTACGAGACTAGAGAGTCTCAGCCACAGACAACAGAAACGCAGGCATTGCAACAGTCTTATGTTATTTTGCCTCGTGTAATTTATTTGCCATCGGACCCGTATGGTGAATTAAAGGATTATTATAATGTTTTGTCGTTAAATGTTCCTTTAAACGGCATTGCTCTAAAAAAAGAAGATGTAGTCAATTATGTAACATGTTCTGGGCCAGGATCCTTTTCGACAACCGGCAAATTGTTCAACGGCTCCGTGCTGAATCAGGGCGTCTATAAATGCGAGGCTAATCCACAGAGTTTAGACAAGAAAGTGCCTTTCTGGGTGGTTGTCGGCAACTCGTCTCGAGGTGATGGAGAAGTGAGCTTTGAAAAGCCGTACCAGTCTATGGCTGTTACACAAACGACGCCAGTCCCTGTTAACATTTTGGTCAGTCCACACTCGACCGAATTGAAAGTCAAAGTGAATTGTCCAGCACCTCCAAATTCCGAATGGAGCTACACAAAGAACGATTCTTATCTGGATAATACAGCTGCAGATGGATGCACTTTCAAAATACCGCCATCCAGTGAAAACAGCGTCTATAAGTTGTTTGATGTGACAACTGCCGGAGCTACTTCTGGGAGGCTTACATTTACACTGACTCCAGGAGAAAGATATACTTTGGCAAGTCCGTATTATACGGATTTGGTAGTGTCTTCTATCGCGAATATCAATAGATTGGATTTAGATATTTCAGAAATACAAGCCTATTGTGAAAATCATTCTTGTCCTACTAGTGATTATTATTATTGGCCCAATTGCAGCTATACAGGGCTTTGGGTGGAACCGGAAGGCGGTGCGACAGCCGTTGTAACGAACGACCTTAATGAATCCTGGTCAGTTTCTGTTGGTGGTGCAGCGGGGACTATTGAACTTGCAGATCGCAGCAATGGCAAGTGTGTTGTAATTATTCCTGATGGAGCCGACAACAAGTTGCAGAAGTCTGATATGGAAGCGAATATGACATATCATCTCAAGGCCTCGGCAAAGGCCCTTGCAAGAACATTGAGAGTCGCATTTATGGGAGATGTTGGTTCTGGAAACATTCCGGAAGTCAACTATGCAAAGACGTCCGTATCTAATGCAATTCCTTATCAAGGAATAGGGCTTGAAAATGCTCGCAGTATTTCTGTATTTGATGGAGAAGAAATTGCCTTGAGCATAGATTCTACCAATACAAATAATAAGGATTTTAGTTATTGGCAGTGTTCTGGACCTTCTTGCCCCACCACAGACCCAATTCGTTCTTCGACATTCGATGCGTTTAAGGTGAACGATAACGAAACGGTTGTGTACGTGCATTTCGGAGACGTCGACAAACACTGCTTCTTCGATGAATTTAATAAAGGCGATGTAGCTTGTAATAATGATGACGATGAATATTGCGTGGACAAGTGTGAAAACGACGAAGACGCCGTTTGTGTTGGGGCCATCGGGGGAGCCTATACAAAGGCAAAGTGGCACTTGCTTTCTGGTAAATTGAGCAACATAGATAATAAAGTGGAGTACATTTCCATCAAGAATGCGAGAAAGACAACACGTGGTGTCAATAACAAGAATAACAAAATTAAGGTTATCAGTACCGTAACAGCCGGAATTAATGGAACTATGAAAGCATTGCTTCGTATGCCGCAAGTGACGTCTAGCTACGGATTGTCTTCTGAAAATATAGCCAACTCCGGATTTATGCTACGTTCCAACGAAACTGGGACGGAATACCTGATGTTGAACCTTTATGTGAATAAGAATAGACACATGGAAGCTCAAGTTTGTACAGATGCCGGAAGCTGCTTGACCGGGGAACTTGAGAAAAACGGCTCTCCGAAATCGGTATCGACAGCAAGCATGGTCATGATGTCTGCGACGCTGAACACCCAAAACCAGCTAGTTGTGAATGCGTTTACCAGTAATAATTACAACGACTCTCCTGATGAGTATTCTTACACCTTTAGTCTTGGGCGATTGACAAACAGCTATGCAAATCGAGCTCATGAATATGTCGGTTTTAGCCTAGCGGACCCGAATTTTAAGCTTTACGGCATTGGTTGGGAAAGCGAAGATTACAAATCAGAATGTTGGAACGTTCCTCCGACAATAAAATGTTCTTTTGCAGCCAAGGCGCAGAATGGTGTTATTGAATTGGAAACACCAGTAGAACCTTGGGTTGGTCATTCTGACTGGTTCGATACCAAGAGTTGCACACCTCATTATTACTATTACAACGGAAGCGATGCAGGATGTGGCACGGCCGATGAAAATGGATTGAAATGCCCCTCAAACAATTACAATTTTGCTTCAGATGGTCAAGGTTTACATGGTTATGGCAATGATGAAAAAACCGCCAAGGTTTCGCTTTATTGCCCATCTATAGACGGAAACGATGAGAATCTTTGGCTCCAATCAGCAGGACGAGTCCATTGCGGAACTTTCTGGACTGGTAAATTTACGGAATGTTCAGAAAACTATCCGACATTACTTGCAAACGAAACGTTAGAACCAACGGCAACGGACTTGACAGAAATTATACTGGTTGGTAGAATCGATGTCAATGACAGGACTCGAAAAAATTTGCGAGGAGCAACTATAAACGTAACCTTGGAAAATCCAAATAATAATGAAGTCGAACTCGTGTTGGTGAGCAAGCATGATTTAGATAACGCAGCTACAGCAACGATGTGGGGAGATAGGGAGACCGAGGGCATTTACATGAGCAATGCCGTCAAGATTACAGGAAATTCAGCATCGTTCGATGTATTGGAAGATTTAGCGAAGGGCGCCGAAGGATTTGACCCTGAAAATGTTCGTAGCATTATACTCCAAAACCATGGATCAACTCCGGTGACAGTAACTCTTGTATCAGCAAGTTGCAGAAACGCAGTCAGTGTTGCAAGTTGTAAAGCCGAATACAAGGAAGAAAATAACCAAAACGCATGGATAGTGACAGCCCGCGTTAACAATGCCATTAATGCATCGGAATTGACGCTTAACAAAAAAATAGAATCAAGCGATGTCAATGTCAATTATATATGTGAAGGGATAAATTGTGTAAAAGAAGACGATGAGATTACCTACACCATCGCCGATAATCCCTATATACATCAGGGAAAGCATTATTATTTCAGGATGTCTGCCTCCAATGGAAGCGTAACGGACACCAAGAATTGCGAAGTGACTCCTGATCCGATTAGCGCAATAAGAAGCGAATGCGATGTGGATATTCCATCTGTACAAACGGGATCCGGTTCCGTACCGCAATTCCAGTTTACGTTGAATGGCTGTCCCAAAGCCGGCTGTAAATATGAAATTCGGTTGGGCGACAAATCCGAAAAGGGCACGGTCCAATCAGGCGAACAAATAAAGAAAACATTTGGAGATTTGAATACAGAAGCTAGCCCCTTAGCTATAGACGGCAGCCCCTATACATACAGAGTTATTCCGGATGGTTCAGAAACTCCGTTCCCGGAGTGCACAGCATCATTCATTGTAACAGAACAGAAATCGGAAGAAGAGGAAATCGCAACGACCTGTAGTATTGAAAGCGCAAATAACAATTCTCTCTCGGCTGGAGCTCAGGCTAATTTTACCTTCGTGGTTAACAATAATCAGGATATCAATATTTCGGGACGAAATTATCAATTGGTGCTCCCCAATGGGGAAATCATTTCTGGAAATACAGGTTCTAGCCAATCCAAAACGCAATCGTTTACAGTCCCAGCCATAAGTGGTGATGTTATCCTAAAAATTTGGGATAAAACAGAATACAAGGAATCTTGCCGACAACCGTTGACTGTTTCTGGGCTAGATATTACATGTGGAGTATCCAAACATCATTGGGATATAAGCGGTGAAAGTACTTTCTATACATCTGAAGAATTGTACTTTATGGCAAAAAATAACGCGAATGTGGCTGGAGAAATTACAGTTTCTGTACTAAAGAATGGAACTGCGGATGGAACAGGGACAATTCGAAATTACAGTCAATGGAATAGTACGAAACATATTGGCAACCTTGAAGCTGGCGAATACACATACAAGCTGCAGTATGGAGGAACCGATATTTGCACGCATACAATAACAGTTAAGAATCCCTTGACTTGTAGTGTAAATGCGGAAACCATAGGCTTAGGGGATGCCTTTACATTAACGACCTCTTATGGAGGAAATTGCTGGAATAGCACTTTATCGGGGAGTCCGTCTGGAAGTGGCGTTTCGCAACCGCAGAATTGCCAGTCGAGTTATTCTATAACACCGACTAAAAAAGGAGAATTTACATATACATATTCAGTGACAAACGGTTCGCTTGGAGGTGCATCTTGTACTCAAACGGTGACTGTTAGTGAAGTCCCTCCAGATATAACTTGCCCAGATAATAAAACAGCGACGGTTAATTCAACGGTTTATGTCACGCCTAAATCTTTGGTTGGTTGTAGTGATGGATGCTCCTATACAATTGAGGGAACTTCAGCAACGGAGGCCTCTGGCTATACTGGTGGTGCGGTGTCGTTTACAGGGAGTTCGTCTGAAGGGGATGTCGAATATGTATTCCGTGTTGGGAATAATAAGGGGTCTGATACGTGCCACTTCCACGTCAATTATACTACGGCGCCTGTTTGTAGATGTCCTTGCGATAATTGTACAAATATAACATTAACGGGCGGGGGCACTAATACAAATAGCACGCATAGTAAGTGTTATTTTGCGGGCAGCGGAGATGATAAATTTAGAATAAATGATCCGTGCACAAGTGTAAAAATAAATGGAACGCAAATAAGTGGAACGCATTCCGAAACAGAATTAAAAAATTATGGTGTTTCAGCATTGGATGGTGGATATTATATTGAAGTTAAACACAGTGGGTCAACTTGGTGCCAATATCAGTTAACTCTAACCCAGGGAACACCAACGAATCCTTGTGGTTCCGGTTCCGGTGGCTCTGGTAGTGAGGGTACCTCTATTTCAAGCGGAACAACGTTAACTGCGGGAAGTTATACTATTTCTGGTTGGAATTCTGGAGCCGGATGTAATGCGAATGCTAGTGTACGCTTACAGCAAACGGCGCCAAATGGTGGAATGGGCGGGTGCCTTAATTGGATTGTTGGTGGTACTGTTTCTGCAACAGACAATGATTCTCAGTACTCCTGTGGAGGCGTGGTGAGTGTGTCGTACCCCTTCACAATAAATGTTCCTGAAGGAGCGAGTGTTACGCTTCAGTGTCGGAATTAACTAGCTTCCTCCATAATAGAAAAGGATATGTTTCATCTATCTAAAAAAGCTCCCCCATAGGGGAGCTTTTTCGTATAAACTGAAAGCCACCAATTATTGAACTGGTGGCTTTTGTAAAAGAGTTTTTTATGTAGATTAAGATTCTACTTTAATCTTGCTTTTGTAATATTCTGCTTTGTCTCATGACGTCAAGCTGGGAACAGACCTCTGCAATTTGTTCCTCAGATAAGCCCATATTACGCAAAACGTTTTTGGTGTCAATACGGTCTTGCTCTCGATTTTTTTCTGCCTTTTGGCGTTCTTCGGCAATCCGTTGGCGATACACATCGCCAGCACTCACGAAACCGTATTTCTGTCCTATGCTCTTGAATGCCATGTTCAGCTCCTTCAGAACTTTCTCGCCAAGATACTCACCTAAAACCCACTAAGCCGAACGCAGCGGAAAAGCTCGCTTTTCCATAGCTGAGGCGGTGGGGTTTCTAGAAATATATACTAATCTTGCCCAGCAGACAAGACACCTCGCTGTTCGGCAGCTTTTGCAGCCGAGGCTTGAACTTCGGCAAGAGTTCAAGCAACTTGTCCTTGTCGTAGGCATGAGCCATGACCGCAATCCCCATGCCTGCGGCCACATCTTCACAGGCAAGGCAGTCGCTGTCCGAGATGGCGGACATGTTCACGAACGCACCGCGGCACGGCAATACCGCGCCGTGGAAATACTTGGGATAGTCCCTTTCGAGTATTGTCCGTTTAGAATATGATCGCCATCTGTCAGCTACCCATTTATGGGGAATCTTACAAGGGACCTTAGGCCGGGGTGACTGGTGTAAGTTATTTGATAGCAAGCATTGCCGAAATCAAATCGTCAAGAACACCTTTCCCTTTGCGGAAGGCTTCTACTTCAGTCCAAATAATTTGGCAGCCTATTCTATTTTTTGAAAAGCGACTTGAAAAAGCCGTTTAGCTTCTTTTTCGTGTTATCCGTTTTTTCGTTTGTATGGGCTTTTTCTGTTTCTGCAGGTGCTGTTGTTGTGGTTGTGGTGGTTGTCACTGTCTGGGCCGGTGCGTTTTTCGGTTTAAACTTACAAGTCACCGTGGCGTCGCCAGTGACTATGAGGTTGCCATAGTAGTCGCATGGCGTGCCTTCCCATAGATGCGAGTCGGTCGTGTAGCCTGCTGCAGGACGAGCCCAGAACGTCAACTTCGTTCCCTCTTTAACTGGTTTCGAAAGGTCCAGATTCTCGTTTTTCGATTCTATCGTACCATTTTCAGGTTGAACTATGGTTATCTTGTAATATTTTGGTGCTTTTACTTGCGGAATGGGCGTGTTGGCGTTGCTCTTGTCGAGTACCGGGCGAACCGTGTATCCCATAAAGCGTGTACCGCCGCCCTCTCCTGCAAAATCAGTCGTTTTGGGACCGATGCTGATACCATTTGCTCCGCGCGACTCCGTGCGGCCAAGATTCGACAACCAATAGTAACATTTCTTGCCCCTATCGCTGATATTGTCCTGCCATTTGCCTGAAGCGGGCAGGAAAATATGCGTGTCGGACAGAGAATATGACGCCAATGGCGTTTGGCCTTTATATACACGCTTGTTTTTGTTGGCTTTTGTTTTTGCCTTGTAAAACACCCAACCGTTCACGCCTGTACCGTTATAATTTTCGGTCCATACGCCGTAGCAGTTTTTATTCAGTTCCTCCCAATCTTTTTGCGCCGGCATACGCCATTTGCCGCCCCAGTTGGCCGCTGCGGCATCGTCGGCCGCATCAAGCGTTTTCTTGCCATCGCCAAGGAACTGCCACGAGTGGCCCATCCATTTGAACCACGACCCTCCGCTGTTGTTTTCATCGGGAATCTGATATTTATTTATGAATATGTAATTTTTGAATTTGTTTACATTTTCTTTTTTCAAAATTTTTTCCCAGCCCGGTTGCATATGCTTGTATGCGGTAAAAGCGTATGCCTTTGGTTTGGTGGTCATTCCCCACATGTAATAGTCACCCGCGGCTTGCGGCGTTTTTGCGCCAACATTGCTCGTTGCCCACATTTTGCCGCTTGGCAAACCCAAATCAACGGCATCGTGACCATTGGTATTGCCCGAACGCGGACAAACCGGACGGACTGTCATTCCATAATCACGGCTAAAGGTTGTTTCCACACGAGCACCATTTCTACTGTCAATTTCAAAGGATTGTGCATTCTGCGTGTTGTATTCCGATAACGATGACGACCAATAAAGGCATTCCGATGCGCTTTGAATGCTGGCTGAGGCGTTCCTGTAGCCAACGGCAGGAAGGAAAATATGCATGTCGGCAGTAGAATATGAGGCTGATGGTGTGCCATCGGTTTTACCTTTGTCGGCTTCAGCTTTAGCCTTATACACTATCCAGCCACTTTTGCCGCTATAGTTGTCAGTGTGTGCAAAGTAGCTGTTGCTTATCAGCTCGTTCCAGTCATCGGCAGTAGGCACAGCCCAGTCCCCGCCCCAGTTGGCTGCTGCGGCATCGTCGGCAGTTTCGAGAGTTTTCTTGTTGTCGCCGACGAATGTTACGCCCGAATACCATATAGCGCCCTTCAGTTCGTCGTCAAAAGTGTATTTATTGATGTTGTACCAGTCGGGTCCTTTTTTCGCACCTGCTCTGCCATCCATCTTAGCATCGTTCATGTATGCGTACGACGACCATTCATAGACGGTTTTGGGTTTGGTTTCGCCCCAGGCAAAATAGTCGCCAAGTCCTTCGGGCTTGTCGGCACCAACGTTACTGGTCGCCCATAGCGTGCCCGAAGGCAATCCTAAATCGACATATTGCGGCGTAAATTGTTGGTCTGCAGCTATTGCGTTTGCAACTGCAAATAATGTTAATGCTGCAAATATTTTTTTCAAAAGCATTTGTTTTTATTTTCTCCTTGGCTCAAAAAGAACCCTTATAACATTTACTTTCTGAATATACCTTTATTTATGCTTTATAAAATGTCATGAATAAAAAAAGGAACCCTCGCGGGTTCCCTTTTTAAAAGGAGATTCCCACCTAAAGGTGGCCATGCGCACTATGGAACAAAGTTCCAAGTGCTGTCCGCCCGGTCGGAGCCGGGAATGACATCCGGATTACTTGATGATGAGCATGGAATCGTCCCAAGCTTCGTGCTTTTCGAGGCCGAGGAGGTTGGCCGTCGTAGCAGCGATGTTGGAAAGACCCCAGTCGCCTTCCTTGAGGCCGAGCTTGCCGCCCGTTACGTTATCGTAAAGGATG
>Ga0129307_1002638_pt1 | contig 13357 bp, 9 predicted proteins | sample P1105metagenome_FD_94437 | JGI IMG/M metagenome (GOLD analysis project Ga0129307, IMG submission 94437) | Capybara group fecal microbial communities from Wisconsin, USA - P1105 metagenome | ecosystem: Host-associated > Mammals > Digestive system > Large intestine > Fecal | place: USA: Wisconsin... | reverse complement strand
GAGCTGACAATGTCGAGTCTCCCGTAGGGGTCGATCGACGCCCAGGTCCGGAAGCTCTCCATCATGGTCTGCTGTACTGCCTTGGTATGATAAACTTCGTCAATGACGATGTCACAATCTTTTAAGACGCCCTCGATGTCGCCCTCGCCGCATTCCGCATGGGCACAGAGATTGCGCTTGTTGTCCGCGCCGACATTGGCAAGAGACTCCCAGTTTGTTTCCGGGTGTACGAGCGTCTCAGAGTCCTTTGCCGTATGGAAATCCATCACGGCAGGAAGGACGTCATATTCTATCTTCAGGAGTTTCAGCGCCTTTTCAGCATTTTTCTCAGTATCGGCAACGACGATTGCTGCCACATCCCCCGCAAAGCGGACATGGCGGTCCAGGATCAGACGGTCATAGGGACTCGGCTCCGGCCAGGTCTGGCCTGCCTGCGTATACCGCTTTCCGTCCTGATCGACGTCCTCCCAGGTAAAGATCGCTTCCACCCCGGGAACCGCCATCGCGGCCTTCTTATCTATACTGCGGATCATGGCGTTCGCGTGCGTTGAGCGCTTCAGCTTAATGACGAGGCAGTCATCCGGCATGATATCCTCTACGAAGACCGGCTTGCCGGTAACCAGCTGCATCGCGTCCTTTTTACGGACCGGCTTTCCGACATACCGGAGTCCCTTTGCAAAGTCCTCTTTATACGTCCCTCTCGCGGTCTCCGTGTCTTCAAATGTGCAGGTCTCTTCCTTATGCTGCTTTCTCCAGGCAAGGTAGGCCCGGATCGCGCGCATCTGTCCCTCATAACCCGAACAGCGGCACAGGTTTCCCGCAAGGAAATCCCTGATCTCCTGATCTGCCGGGTCCGGGTATTCCTTAAGCATCGCGATGACGTTCATGATCAGGCCGGGGTTGCAGAAGCCGCACTGCTCCGCGCCCTCATCCGCGAGGAACGCCCCGAACTCCGCAGCTTCGTCCTGCAGTCCTTCCAGAGTCGTTACGCTCTTTCCGTCTGCACGGACCGCCGGAAGGGAACAGGAAAGGATCGGGGTATCGTCTAAGAATACCGTACAGAGTCCGCAGCCCGAAGTCTCGCAGCCGCATTTGACGCTTTTGCATCCGTGCGCGCGCACAAAATCCAGGAGGCTCAGGTCGGCACGTATATCCTCCGTGATCTTCCTTCCGTTCAAGATAATACTGATCAGCATGAGCGTCCCTCCTCTCCCGTCAGTTTACGGACTGCCCGTTCGGCAAGCACGCCGATGAGGTGCGTGCGGTAATCCGCGCTTCCCCTCATGTTGCTGCCGGTCGGGAACCGGTCTTTCAGCCATGCCGCCGCTTTCGCGATCTCCTTTTCCGCTTCCGCGGACGATGCATTCCCGCCTGTCATCTTCCCCAGCATGTCTTCCGGAAGTTCCACGGCCTTTGCCCGGTGCGGCCTCGCGCCGCAGGCAAAACGCCAGAGCGGACCGGTCTTTCCGGGATCCGTCAGCCTGCGCGCTGCCATCGTCAGCACCGGAAAGTCCGACTCGGAGATCCGCACGGACTGATAAGAGTAGTCAGCCTGAGTCTTTTTCACGATCAGCGCCGTCAGGATATCCCTGCCGGAGCCTTCGGCCGCATATTCCTCCAACGATAAAAGGGCGGTCTTTCCCCCGCCCCGGTATAATTCAACTTCCGTATCCATCGCAAGGAACAGCGTCAGCACATCGGAGAATCCGAATCTTCCCGCGATGCTTCCGCCCACTGTCGCCATGTTCCGGAACTGTGTACCTATGATATGGTGCACGGCGTCCGCCGCCGCACCCTGCGAGTATGTGTTGAAAGCGCCGTCAAGCTCCAGCTCCCGGAGCGTCGTCATGGCGCCGATCCGGAAAGCTTCTTCTGTTTCTTCGATCCCGCCGAGGCCGAGTTCTTCGAGGCCGATCACCGTGCCGATGCTGCCCTTTCCCAGACGCAGCCACAGCATGCCGCCCGCAACGCGGTTCGGCTTCTTCTGATTCAGCTCCCAGGCTTCTTCCAGGGAAGCTGCTTTGACGTATTCCTTAAACTCCATAGGCCTTCCTTTCTGTATGCCTTATCTGTTATGTCCTTTCGGCAAGCAGCGCCCTGATCTCTTCCATCGACGGCATGACCCTGAGCGCGCCGCGCCGGGTCGTGATGATGGACGCCGCCGCATTCGCGAACTGCAGCATTTCCGTAAGCTCCGCTTCACTAAACTCTTTCATGCCCGTTCCTTCCTCACAGTGCGTGAGAACGAAGTGGAGCACGCTGCCGCAGAAAGTATCGCCCGCACCGGTCGTTTCGATCGTATGCTCCTGCAGGAACGGCTTCACGAAAGCTTTCGCGCTGCCTGAGTAAGCCACGCTTCCTTCCTTTCCGAGGGACATCAGCATCAGTTTCGGCTGATAAATCTTCCGGATTTCCTCCGCACCCTTTTCAAGGTCCGGGAGGCCCGTGAACCACTGCACTTCATTGTCCGAGATCTTTAGGATGTCACAGTGACGCATTCCGAAATCGATCATCTCCCGCGCCGTATCGAGGCTGTCCCACAGCGGCTCCCGGAGGTTGGGATCGAAGGAAATGACGGCGCCTGCCTCTTTCGCAAGGCCGACGGCGTATTTCGTTGCCTCCCTGCACGGCTCGTCCGTCATGGAAAGGCTTCCGAAATGGAAGATCCTCGAACCTCTGACGATCTCAGAAGGGACTTCTTCCTTCTTCAGCATCATATCCGCACCGGGCTTGCGGTAAAAGGAAAAATCACGGTCTCCGTCCGGGAAAGTATGTACGAACGCAAGCGTTGTGTGGATCTCCCTGTCCCGGATCAGGCCTTCACGGGAAATGCCGGCTTCCTGAAGAGCATCGGCGAGCTGGTTTCCGAACATGTCGTCTCCGACTTTTCCGATAAATGCCGTCCTGTGGCCGAGGCGGTTCAAAAGCGCCAGCACGTTGCAGGGCGCGCCGCCCGGATTGGCCTCCATGACGGGGTTTCCCTGGCTGCTTATGCCGTTTTCCGTAAAATCGATCAGGAGCTCTCCGAGCGCCGTTACGTCATATTTTCTGTCCATGTTTATCTTCCCTCCCGTGATTGATATCAGATGATGCGGCAGCCGCCGACCGGCCGCACATAGACGACCCTGACGGCACCGTCCCCGAAGAGCCGGTCCATTCCCGTCCGGAAGCTGTCCAGCTTTTCAAACGGCACATATGCCTGGATCGTTCCCGCAAAGCCTCCTCCGTGTACCCTGACGGCGCCGGTATCCCCGAGCAGCTGCTCCGCCGCTGCCAGTGCCAGTACGACCGGCTGGTCTGCCGGGTCGCGGTGGGTATCCACGTTCTGGAGGCATTTGAATGAGGAATCTCCCGACGCACGCACAAGCTGCAGGTACCGGTCAAAATCTCCGCCCTCCAGCGCCGCCACCTGCTCTTCCACCCTGCGGCAGTCCGCATAATAGTGTAAAGCGCGCATCAGAGCGCGGTCTCCCGCCTCACGCCTCACTTCGGGAAGCGCTGCCAGAAAACGGCTCTCCTCCACCTCGCTCAGGATCGACTTTCCGAAGACCCTGGCCGCGGCGCACATCTCGCCCGGTATCGCGGAATAGTAATCCGTAAGGCCCGAATGGTCCCCGCCGGTATCGATGATGCAGAGCGCATGTCCTGCCGCCGCAAAATCGAAGTCCACCTTCCTGCATACCGGCCGTTTCCGGTCCGCAAATTCAACGCTGACGATGCCTCCGATACTGCAGCCCATCTGGTCCAGCAGGCCGGAGGGCTTGCCGAAATATGTATTTTCCGCGTACTGTCCGATCTTCGCCATCTCTTCGCTGTCAGTTGCGCCGCCCCCGAAGAGACCGTCCGCGACTGTCCCTGTCAGGATCTCAAAGCATGCCGAAGAAGACAGCCCGGAGCCGCCCGGCACGTCGCTTACGACGCATGCGTTAAATCCTCCTGCCCTGCAGCCATTCGCCGCCAGACCGTCGAGCACGCCGCGTACGATCGCCGCACTCGTACCTTTCTCTTCTTCATGTACGGCGGTATCTTTCGCGCTGATGCTCGTCATTCCGAAGCCTTCGGAGTATATGTTGACCGCATCCGTACCGTTCGGTGCGGCGCAGCAGAGCGCGTCGAGATCCACAGCCGCCGTCAGGACCTTGCCTCCCTGGTGGTCCGTATGGTTGCCTCCGAGTTCCGTGCGTCCCGGCGCGGAAAAGACCGCGGCTTTGTCCTCGGGCGACGCATCGAAGATCTCGGAGTATCGCTCAAGGAGCTTAAGGATCCTTTCCCTGTAAGGACCGAGCTCCATATCCTGCCGGCGGTAAAGCCGTGCAAGTGCCGCGTCCAGACTTTTGTCAAGGACCGCCTCCTGTATTTCGCTGATCGGTTTCAGATCGTTCATATCACTGTTCTCCGGATCCGTTTATCATTTCGAATAAAGTTTCTACCCTGTGCTGTTACAATAAGCGGAAGCTTTACGCCTTTTATATGTCCGCGCGAAGCAGGATCTGTCCCGCCGCGTAATCCTTTAACTGCGGGGGCACCGGAAGTCCTGCTTCCATAAGCGCCGCGCCGCTGAAACGTCTGCCGTCCGTTTCCGAAACATACCATGCCGCAGGATCAAGACCTGCCGCCCGGACGTATTTGACATCCATGTTTCCGTGATTCTCCAGACAGACATAATTCAGAAGCACCGTATGCCTGTCCGGTGAAACAAATCCCCACGCGCTGATCCCGTCCCGATACGGGTCCGAGAGCCTGTAGAAGGCACCTTCCCGCACCAGGGGCTCGAAGCGCCTGTAATGACGTATCTGTTCCCGGATATCTGCTTTCTCATCCTCGGACAGTTTCGCCGGATCCAGCTCATAGCCGAAGGTCCCCGCCATGGCGGTGATGCCCCTGGTCTGAAGAGGCGTGATCCTGCCGGTCTGGTGGTTCGGAACCGCCGAAACATGCGCGCCGACCGTCGAAGCCGGATAAAAATACGAAAGCCCGTACTGGATCAGACATCTGTCCACGGCATCGGAGTTGTCGCTTCCCCAGATCTGCGGTTCATAATGCAGCATGCCTGCGTCAAAGCGTCCTCCGCCGCCGCTGCAGCCCTCGATCAGAAGGTCCGGATACCGCTCGGTCAGCTTTTTAAGGAACTCATAGACGCCCGCCACATACTCATAGCGCACCTTGCCGGGCACGTGCTCCAGCGAATAGACATCCGCGACGCTCCGGTTCATGTCCCACTTGACGTAGGAGACATTGCCCTGGTCGAGGACTTCGGCAATACTTTGGAAAATGCTGTCGCGCACTTCCTTCCTCGAAAAGTCCAGCACCAGCTGGTTCCTTGCGTATACGGGCGGCTTGCCGGGCACCTTCAGCACCCAGTCCGGATGCGTGCGGTAGAGGTCGCTGTCCTCATTGACCATCTCCGGTTCGATCCAGATGCCGAACTTCACGCCTTTTTCTTCCACCCTCCGGATGAGCTCACTTAAGGAACAGCCGAGCTTCTTTTCATTGGGCTTCCAGTCTCCGAGAGCGCAAAGGTCGTCGTTGCGCTCGCCGAACCAGCCGTCGTCCATGACGACCATGTCCAGTCCGAGATCCGCCGCCTCATCCGCAAGATGTACGATGGTGTCCCCGTCAAAATCAAAGTATGCCGCCTCCCAGCTGTTGATGAGCACGGGGCGGGGCCTGCCCGCATAGGGATCCCGGATGACGTATGCCCTCAGAAAATCATGATAGGTAAGCGTAAGACCGCGGAAGCCCTGCTTTGTAAAGCTCAAGACGCATTCCGGCGCTTCCAGCTCCTCTCCCGGCATCAGCGGGTAAGCGAGCTGTTCGTCATTCATGCCCATGAGCAGGCGCGTCTGTTCGAACTGGTCCTTTTCAGCCTCGCATAAAAAGCTCCCGCTGAAAGAAAGCAGGCATCCGGTCACCGCGCCGCTTTCTTCCGACGCTTCCCGGTCCGCGAGTATGACCGCCGGGTTATGCTGGTGGCTGCTCGTACCGCGGCGGCTGCCGATGCTGAGGGCTGCATGGCCGACCGGCGTACGTTCTTTCTGCATCTCAAGGGTATGGCGCCCATGGAAATGCACGAGCTCGTACGATCCGCTCAGACAGTCCAGACAGCAGCTCAATGCCCTTCTGATCACCACCCTGCCGGTTCCCCTGTTGCGGATCACCGCAGCACGCGTGATGACGTTCTCCGCTTCATAGACGCCGTAGAGGAGCTCAGCTTCAACGCCGCTCAACGCATCGGCCAGAGTGACGGAAAGGGTCGTGACATTGCCGTCCGCCTTTCCTGCGGGATCCGGTCTTGCGCCGCGCGCCGAAGGAAGGCGCTTCAGGCAGTATTTTCCGTTCCGGATCTCGTGGCCTTTATAACGAAGGTCACAGCTCACTGCGCCGTCGGCGTTTTCCATCTTGAAGGCAATGCCGCGGTAGTCCCCGGTCCCCTTGAAGGGGTACTCCTGGGGCAGCGTATCCAGCGAATAGGTCTTATCCAGATGCTTTTCCGCGGGGTTTCCGGAAAAACCCCTGTCAAGGAAGGTCAGCAGATAGTCCATCGGCTGGTCCGTCCTGCTGCCGTAGTAAAGATGAAGCAGATAGCCGAGCTCATCCACTTTCATCTGATAATCCGTATCTCTGGTCTTTAATGTAAACAGTCCATGATCCGCATCATATATGACTGACATAAGTATCCTCCGTATCGTTTTATCCGGCGATCCAGACCGCCGCTTCCCATGGCTCCAGGGTCATGTCGGAAGCAAACGCCTTTTTGCCCCCTGAGCTCAGCGCAGGGAGCTTCCCGATAAGCTTCGCAAAGGTATCCTGAATCCCGTGCGCGGAGTCCGCGGAAAAACTGATCTTTCTTTCCCCGGCCGTAAGATTGCCGGCGACCAGCGCCGCCTTTTTTCCTTCCGTCCTGAGATATGCAAAGACTGCCGGATCGTCCGCAAGAAGGAGCTGAAGGTCTCCGTAGACCAGGAGATCTGTTTCCGGGCTCTTTGTCCTTAAGCGAAGGAGCTTCCGGTAGTACTGCAGTACCGAATCCGGATCCGCCTCTTCGGAGGCGGCATTGACTGAAGTGTAATTCGGGTTGACCGGCATCCAGGGCGTTCCTTCGGTAAAGCCGGCATTGGCTCCGCCGTTCCACTGCATCGGCGTGCGGGCGTTGTCCCTGCTCTTATAGGCGATGGCATCGAGGAGTTCTTCCGGCTCCCTTAAGCCCGATTCCGTCAGCTGCCGGAAGGCCCCGACGGATTCGATATCATGGTAGTCTGCGATCCCCCTGAACGGGTGGTTCGTCATGCCCAGTTCCTCGCCCTGATAGAGATACGGCGTTCCTTCCATGAGGTAGAGGACCGTGGCGATGGCTTTGGCGCTCTCCGGGCTGTTGTCCCCGAGCCGGGAGACCGCCCTCGGCTGATCGTGGTTGTTGAAATAGATCGAGTTCCAGGCATTCCCGTGGAGCTCCTGCTGCCATTTGCAGAGATTGGCCTTTAAGAGCGGCAGGTCCATGGGCTTATGCGCCCATTTATCCGCGGTCCCGCCGTCTAAGTTCACATGCTCGAACTGGAAGATCATGTTGAGCTCTCCCCTGTCCGTGCCCGCAATGAGCCTCGCCGCGGCCGGATCCGTGCCGCCGCATTCTCCAACTGTCATTATATCATACCGCGACAGTACTTCGCGATTCATTTCCTGCAGATATTCGTGAAGACGGGGACCATTCGTGACCATGCAGCCCGCGTCGCAGTACCGCCCTGCTCCCGCAGGCCCGTCGGCAAAGACCGGAGGCTTTGAGATCATGTTGATCACGTCCATCCGGAACCCGTCGATCCCCTTGTCGAGCCAGAAGCGCATCATGTCATACACCTCCCGGCGGACTTCGGGGTTGTCCCAGTTCAGGTCAGGCTGCTTTTTCGAGAAACAGTGCAGATAATACTGTCCCGTCTTTTCGTCCCATTCCCACGCGGAACCTCCGAACGCGCTGCCCCAGTTCGTGGGGGCGTGGCCGTCGACGGGATCCCGCCATATATAATAATCTCTCTTTCCGCTTTCCCTCGAAGAACGGCTCTCCTGAAACCAGGCGTGCTCGTCCGAGGTATGGTTAACGACCAGGTCCATCATGATCTTCAAGGAGCGGCTGTGCGCCTCCTCAAGCAGGCGGTCGAAGTCCGCCATCGTGCCGAATTCCGGCATGATCGCCCTGTAGTCTGAGATGTCATAACCGTTGTCATCATTGGGGGAAGCGTATATGGGTGCGAGCCAGAGCACATTCACTCCGAGCTCCTTCAGGTAATCGAGCTTTTCGATGATGCCCTTCAGATCGCCGATGCCGTCTCCGTCCGAATCATTGAACGAACGGGGATAGATCTCGTATACGATGCTTTCCTTCCACCAGGTCTTTTTCATATTCGCTTTCCTCGGTTTTCAATTAACACAAAAGGGTCAATGCACATATGGATGTTGCATTGACCCTCCTTTGAACAGAATAATGGTTGTTTATAAGTCCGCAAGCTTATACGCTTACTTGACTGCGCCGGAAGTGACACCCTCGACGATGTATCTCTGCAGGAAGATGTAGAGAATGAGGATCGGCAGCATAGCGAGCAGCAGTGCCGCCATGACAAGGCCGATATCTGTTGAATACGTTCCGTAGAAGATCTGTGTTGCGATCGGGATGGTGTAAAGTTCCTTCTTCGCCAGCACCAGGGACGGTAACAGATAGTCGTTCCAGAATGCCATGGCATCGATGATGGCGACTGTTGCGATCGTGGGCTTTAACAGCGGGAAGACGATCTTCCAGAAGGTCTGCCAGCGGTTGCAGCCGTCGATCTTGGCCGCTTCTTCCAGGGCGATCGGTACGTTGGTGTTGATCGCGCCGTGGAACATGAAGGTTGCCATGGAAAGTGAGAATCCGACGTGCATGAAGATCAGGGTCGCTCTGTGGTTCAGTACGCCGAGGACGCCGCCGTAAAGGGACACGAGCGGGATCATCAGGACCTGGAACGGGATGACCATTGATGCGATCATCAGACCGAACAGTGCGCCGCAGGCCTTCCACTTGTTACGTACGATGACGTAAGCAGCCATGGCCGCGAGCAGCAGCGTGAAGATGGTCGAGAAGATCGTGATGCATGCGGAGTTCGCGAAGGAACGCCAGAAGCTCATCTTGTTCATGGCGTTCGGGAAGTTTGCCGTTGTAAAACCGTGCGCGCCGACCAGAGCCAGCGGATCCGATGTGATATCTGCCTTTGTCTTGAACACGTTGATGATGACCAGCACGAACGGGAAGATAAAAGCGATAAACAGGATGATCAGAAGAATGATCTTCAGAACGCCGAATATTTTCGCATTGCGGGCAGCTTTCTCATTTAAAGTTTCCATTAAGCTGATACCTCCGCTTTCTTACCGATATAGACCTGCAGGACGCCGACGACGGCACAGACGATGAAGAGCACCAGCGCTTCCGCCTGACCAGTACCGTAATCCTTGTAGGTAAATGCTGTGTTGTAAACGTGCATGGCCGCCATGACCGAGCTGTTGAACGGTTCGCCGTTGGTAAGGGAAAGGTTCACATCGTAGACCATGAAGCAGCGGGTGATCGTCAGGAACAGACACTGAACGAAGGATGAAACCATCAGCGGCACGGAGATGTGCACGATCGTCTGCATGTTGGTGCAGCCGTCGATCTTGGCCGCCTCGATGACGTCATTGGAGACGCTCATGAAGCCTGCTACGTAGATCAGCATCATGTAACCGGCGTACTGCCATACGGATACGATGATCAGGCAGAGCATCGCGCCGTTGGTCGTCGCCAGCCATGAGGTGGAAAGCGCTCCGATGGAAAGTGCATTGCCCAGAGAAACGAATGCTCTGTTAAATACGAACTTCCAGATATAACCGAGAACGATACCGCCGATCAGGTTGGGAACGAAGAAGCCGGCACGGAAGAAGTTCTGTCCCTTGACGCCGCTCGTTACCAGGAATGCCAGGATGAATGCCACGACATTGACCAGGATGACGGAGATCACGGAGTAGATCGCAGTCCTTAAAAGTGCGTGCCAGAACGCGGCATCCTTAAACGTCGACGCGTAGTTTGTGAGGCCCACGAAAGGCTTGCTCACTGATACGCCGTCCCAGCTCGTAAAGGTCAGGTAAAGACCGTATATGAACGGAACGATGACGACCGCACAGAAGATGAAGGTCGTCACTCCGGCAAACATCAGAAACTGTTTTGTCTTATAAGACATTGTGTTAGTGTTCATATAACCCCCACAACTCACATATGGCCCGGCCGGTCCGGATGGGGCCGGCCGGGGATGAAACTGGAAGTATTATCAGTGCTCTACAGGAGTGGTCGATGACCAGTAGCTCTCGACTTCAGCAGCGAAGCCTGCACGGTCGATCTGGCCTGCAAGGTACTTCTGCATGGAAGCGCCGACCTTTGAATAATGATCATCCGGATCGTAATTGTAGTTGTCGATCAGCTTGCCTGCGTCAGCATAGCTCTTGACAGAGAAGGAAAGCGGATCAAGGGCATCAGCATTGATGTTGGAGAATGCCGGAACCAGTGCGCAGCGCTCGGTCAGGAACTTGTTGCCTGCTTCGTCGCTTACGAGCCAGTTCAGGAAATCCTTCGCAGCCTGTACCTGCTCTGCGGACAGGGTCGAAGCGGAGTCGATGAAGAAATACTTGGAACCGCCGCCGACGAGCTTCTCGTTGGAGCCGTCAGTGGTGTTCTGCGGAACAGGCATCATGCCCATCTTCTCAGCAGGATCGAAGTCCTTGATCAGGGACCAGTCCCAGTTGCCGCCGAACATGAATGCGATCTCGCCTTCAGCCAGCTTCTGCTCGGAAACTTCACGCTCTGCCGCTACCGGCTGTCCTGCCGCGTAGTTGTACTTCATGAGGACATCGAAGGTATCCATCATATCGTTGAACTTCTGGTTGTTAGCCAGGTCAGCGGTGCCTGCATACAGGGACTGGATGAATGCTTCCGGATCGTCCTGCTCTTCGTAGATCTCCTGGAAGTAATGAGCTGCCAGTGACCAGTCTTCCTTCATGATGCCGACCGGTGCAGCCATGCCGCCTGCGACCAGCTTGTCAAGAAGTGCGGTGAAAGCGTCGAGCGTCTTGTAGTCCTCCGGCTTGAACTCTTCACCGGTGATCGCTTCGATCGCAGTTGCGTTATACATGATGCCGCGGGCCTCGATACAAACCGGGAAGCCCTTGACCTGGCCGTCAACGCTGATCGCGTAATCAGTGTTCTTGACCCAGTCCTGATCGGAAAGATCCAGTGCATGCTCCGGTCCGAGGGAGTAGATATCCTTCGCGTCGACCATGGAGATGGTGTAAGGATCGTTAGCCGCATACTTGGTAGCCATATGAGCTGCTACGGTGTCGCTGGAGTAGTATACTTCAACATTGACGCCCTTCTCCTTGGTGTACTCCTCAGCCAGCTCTACGAACTGATCCTGGATCTCACTCTTGGAGTTGAAAATGGTGATCGCTGTGCCGCCGCCTGAAGAGGAACCCGAAGCGGAACCGGTGTCAGCGGATGAACCGCCGCAGGCCGCGAGGGAAACTACCATGGCTGCAGTCAGCGCGATTGAAAGGAACTTCTTTTTCATATTACTTAGCCCTCCTGGGAGAAAATTAAACATGGCAGCCTGCATTTCCGGGTCAAAAAAGACCCCGTAAAAAGCATTCGCCTATATCGTTTCAATATTATCATCGTATGGTTGCAGTGTCAATGATTTGAACAGTTTCCATTATGCGGTTTGTTTGTTTTCAATCATATTTTATTCTTATAATTGTGCAATTTACCAAAACGGAACGGTTTATGCGCCCTGGCCGCCTCACCGGAAAACACGCGGCCGGAACCTCGCCTGACGCCCCGGTTCCGGACTTGAAGTCCCTGCCGGCACTACCCTCTCCGGGCGCTTCCCCACTTGCATTCTCCTGGCGCTTCTGTTAGACTCATTCATATCACTTTGAGAGCCGGAGATACTTCATCTATGTTTGACAGGATGTTCAGAAACAATAACCCGTTCTGGCAGTCCATGGGGACTGTCTATGACGTTTTTATCGTCAATTCGCTCTGGCTCCTTTGCTGCATCCCGGTATTTACGATCGGGCCCGCCACGGCTGCCGCATACTATGCCCTGATCCAGCGTCTGCTTGGTGAAGGAAACGGCGTTCACAGGGATTTCTTTGCTTCATTCAAACGTAACTTCCGCCAGGGAACGGTCCTCGGCCTGATCCTGACTTTCATCGGTGCCTTTCTCGCTTTCGACATCATCCTCTGCAGGAGATCGGGCACCGGCATTTTCAGTTTCTTTATGTTCTTTTTCATCGCGATCTTCATCTTCTGGGCATTTGTAACGCTCTATGCCTTTCCGCTCCTCGCGAAGTTCGACCGTACGAACAGGGAGATCCTGATCTGGGCTTTCACGCTTTCGGTCAAAAACCTTCCCATGACCCTGATGATGCTCTTCGTCTTTACCGCGGCGCTGTGGATGTGCCATATCGTCCCCGGGCTGATCTTCATCATGTTCGGAGCGGCGATGCAGTTCAGCACAACGGTGCTTACCGCCATCTTCAAGCCATGGCTCCCGAAACCGGAACCGGACGCATTTGAAGAAGCTGCGTCTGATGAAGTGTACGGCGGCATGAACAGCGCAGATCCGATGCCTGACGGGCTCAGCGATGACGAGCTCAGGATGTACGGAATCAGTCCGGAAGAAGCCGCGCGTCTTATGAGCGCTCCGGACAGCGCAGACAGTGAGACCGCAGCAAAGAGCACGGAGGCGCCGGATGAACACTGAGCCTTGTGAAAAGAAAAAGGCTTCCCGCGAAGAAAAGGAAGAATCCGTCTTCCGGCAGGAAGTCCGCCGGGATATCGAAACATTCCGCAGGCTTCACGGAAGGCGAAGGCTCCGATTCGTCTATGATTACTACCGCTGGAAGATCCTCGGCGCCGTAACGATCCTCATCTGCCTTATCCTCGCAGCCAATATCCTGTGGCAGGGCCATAAGCCCTGCCGTCTCAGAGTCTGCGTCGTCCTGAACAATGAGCAGTACTGCACGGACTGGTTCGACGCTTTCCGGAAGGATCTCCAGTCCGACGGAAACAAAGCGGCCGTCGAAGTCAACCAGGATCAGCCTTTTGATTATGACAACATCTATTACTACATACACGAGCTCGAGGTCATGACGACGGTCTCCTCACAGCGCATGGACGCCGCGGTCTGCGGTCCCGACATGTACAGCTATCTTCTCTCGATCAATGCATGCGCCCCGCTGGATGAGACACTTCCCGCCGATGACTTTGAAACCTGGAATACCGAAGGTCTCACTGTCAGGAGCACTGCCG
>Ga0129307_1002635_pt1 | contig 13375 bp, 7 predicted proteins | sample P1105metagenome_FD_94437 | JGI IMG/M metagenome (GOLD analysis project Ga0129307, IMG submission 94437) | Capybara group fecal microbial communities from Wisconsin, USA - P1105 metagenome | ecosystem: Host-associated > Mammals > Digestive system > Large intestine > Fecal | place: USA: Wisconsin... | reverse complement strand
TGGAGACTTTGAAGTAGGCGCATGCACACCAGGGGAAGAAACCTATGAAGGGGGTACTACCATTTATGTCTATGGAATGGCTTGTTCTTCGGCGTCTTGCATCAAGAGTTATTTGACAGCTGGCACACCTTCTTCCGTCAGTGTAGGCATAAAGAACCTGAGCAGCCTTCCGTTGCATAACATCAAGGCAATTGTCACTGATGATGGCGGACACTACAGAGTAACAGCAAATAATATGGCTTTGCTCGAAGGAAACCAAGAGGCAATGATGGAACTTTCCATCGTATCCGATGTGGCTTCTACAAGTGACACATGGGAATTGGTTAAAGTCTGCCTCAACAGCGATGAAGGTGCTAAGATGAACATTGTGCTCTATAATTACACCTATGCAGAGCATGCCAATCTTGTGGCCGACATGAGTATCATTAGAGGCAACATTACCAATAAAAAACCTACTACCATCCCTGTGGTGCTCACAAATACTGGACTTGGTGAGACAGGTGCCATCACGGTGATGGTGCCCGACCATCAAAAATTCTTCTCTGTGTCAACGCCTATAGAGATGCCATCCTTGAATTATGGAGACAGTGCCATAATCGATTTATGCTTCAATCCAGAAGGACTTGATGTCAATGTCGTTCAAAATGGTAGGATTGCCATCAATTGTGAGAATGCCAATGGACTAGTTATCAACTACAACTTAAAAGTGATAGGTGAAGATACAGGTAACTTGCTTGTACGTGTGGAAGATGAGACCACCATTTATGGCAATGCAGAGGGCGAGCATCCCTATGTTGACGGGGCCACGGTGATGATCAAGGATTACAACACGGGCAACGTACTGTATTCGGGAACAACAGCAACGGAAGGATATGTGACTTTCAACAATATACCAGAGGGATATTACACACTTCTCGTCACCGCTCCCAAGCATGAGTCATATATGCAAAACATCCTCGTAAACCCTGGTGAGACAACCGAGCATTTGGCATCCATCTCCTATCAAGCCATAAGCGTGAGATGGAATGTGGAGGAGACAGGGATTGAAGACGAATATGAAATAACCTCTGAATACAATTATGAGACACAAGTGCCAATTCCAATAGTTGAACTCGAGGCACCAGACACTTTGAACCTTTATGATGTGGAGCAAGGTGGACAACTGCTTTATTATGTTAAAGTAACTAATTTGGGCCTCATAACAGCCAATAATGTCAGAGTGGATCTTCCCAGTGCAGATGGTTTCCGTTTTATGCCTCTTGATGATTACATAGGCTTCGACCTTGCTGCCAAACAGAGCAAAATCATTCCTGTTTTGGTAACTCAAGAAAGATCATTGAGGAAGAATGTTCGTGCCAAGGAGGAATTTAAAATGAAATGTCATAGTGAAACTTATGCTAATTGGCAGTGGGTGTGTAATTCCAAACGTACAGCTTGGATAGGAAAACTTGGCTATTTTCTTATGCGCGAATGCGAAGTTGAAGGAGGAGACCCCAAGCCTAAAGAACCCAAACCCACCAATGATATAGTAATAAAGCCCAATCCTCCCAGACCGGGTGAACCGAATCTTTGGTATCCTGACCATCCTGTTCCAAGTGTTGACCTTGATGTCGTTACAGAGATTGTTAGCAGGATTTCATGTGCAATGGCGTGTGCGTTCCCAAGCAGCATTCCTGAAATCTGGAAACCAAACGCGAAGGCTATAATCGGTTGTGCATTGAAGGAGGTCACTTCAAGCCATAGTAGGCGTATCTCCTCGGTCAAGAAGGATTTCCAAAGTTTCCGTGAGAATTACTTGGACAGACTGGGGCTGTATTTGGACCTTAATGAAAACGTCTGCAATTACTACGGAGAACTATCTAATTCCCCGATGTTGGAAGAAGATGACGTGACATACAACAACCTTATGCCGATTATGGACAGCATTTTAGGGATGATGTCTCAACTCCATGAAGAGGGCAATCTTTATGAAAAGGGTGTTGATTATATCTATGATTCTTTCATTGGAAGAATGCCCCAGCAATGTGCCGATTGGTATGATTTCAATCTGCGCACTTTCATTGAGCGTTTGATGAACACTTTCAAGCGGGAAGACAATATGAATGTTGAAGGAACAAACTATTGCGATGCGGAAAAAATCGCCGTGTGTTCTGACAGCATTGCATTATGCAAGCAGGAAATGGAGGCCTTGGGCTATGTCGATTATGCTGATTTCGTACGTGCCTTGAACAAAGATGCTGAAGTGTTGAATAGTGGCTCCAATAATGTATGTGCAACCGTGAGGCTGAAAATAGACCAGAAAATGGTATTCACCCGACAGGCCTTCCGTGGAACACTTGTCGTGGAAAACAGTACAGACAACAATCTTACCAACATCTCTTCAATCATAACGGCAGTTGACGAAGATGGCCATTTGGCCACCAGCAGGGAGATGCAGATAGTCTTGGAGAAAGTTGAAGGATTCACAGAGATGGAGAATGGAGGATATGCTCTCGACGGTGGAGTGACAGGTGCCTTCACGTATCTCTTTATCCCTACCAAGTTTGCTGCTCCTGAGCATGATGTAGTTTATAAGTTTGGTGGCTCGTTGACGCTGAACGATGGAGACGCTTCCATTGTTCGTCAACTTTATCCAGCATCTCTTTCAGTGAGCCCCACTCCCGAATTCGACCTTGCCTATTTCATGCAGCGTGATGTCTTTGGTGACAACCCATTTACTAAAGAGGTGGAGAAGTCTGAACCGGCAGAGTTTGCACTCATCATCAACAACAAGGGCTATGGCGATGCCAACAATGTGCGCATGGTGACCAGCCAGCCTCAGATTGTGGACAACAAGAAGGGGCTGCTTATTGATTTCGAGCTCATCAGCTCGCAGGTTAATGGTGGTGACGCCAGTCTGGCACTCGGGCAAAGTATTGCCAATGATTTCGGCACAATCGAGGCGCATTCCCAGGCTTATGCTCAGTGGTGGTTGCAAAGTTCCTTGCTTGGGCATTTCATCGACTACGATGTCAAGGCCACCCATGTGACCAGTTATGGTAATGAGAACCTCTCGCTACTCGACAGCGTGGCCATCCATGAACTCATCCACGGCTTTACGGTGGAAGGAGGTCGTGGCTTCTTGGTGAACGACATCCCGGATATGAACGACCTTCCCGACCGAGTTTATTTCACTGATGCCACGATCGACGGAGTGGCAATGGCACGGGATGCAGGTGTCACACAGCAAGGTGCCTCGGAGTTCTTGCTCTCCATATCTCCCGGCAAGACGGGATGGAACTACGGCTCTCTGGCAGACCCCACATCAGGAAAGCAAAAACTGGTGGGTGTTACAAGGCAGAGCGATGGAGCAAGTCTGCCTGTGGACAATGTATGGCAAACAAGTTTCACCATGCCCGATGGAGCCGATCCCATAGCAGAGGACTTGTTGCATTTCGTGGTCAACACCACTGCCAACGAGAACTATTTGCTTGTCTTCGAACCCTTGCCCGATGTGGAATTGATTGTCGATACCATCATCGGCATACCCTCAGAGAGTGAGATGGCAACAGAGCCTGTTAATAGTGTGATAGTGAAATTCAATAAGCCCATAAAGGCGGAATCCTTTAACTTTGAGGATGTAAAATTGATATGCCAGGGAATCAACCTCGATGCTCAGGCTATTACAATCACGCCGGTCAGCGATACAGACTATTCGCTTGACCTTTCTTCACTAACTACCAACGACGGTTTCTATGTGTTGACCATTCAAACAGCCGGCATTACCGACAAGGAGGGCTTCAATGGCTTGTCGGGGAAGACAGTGTCATGGATACAACTTCTCACGGAGCCTTTGACCAAGCCCAATTGTCTTTATGGCACGGTGACAACCATGGACGATGGAGCACTCGTGGAAGGGGCAGTGGTGACACTCAGCCATGATGGCGTGACTTTCACCACCATTTCCGACGCACAAGGACGTTATGAAGTGAGAGTGGATGACTCCACTTTGGAATATGAGGTGACTTGCGTGGCAGACGGCTTCATCCATATCAAAATGGAAGGATTTGTGGTGAATGAGAATGGCTCATTGCACAATTTCTTGCTTGAACGGGGAGCCACGGTGCTTTTGCCGTCAGACGGAGTTTGTACCTTCTCTTCCACTACTGCGCTCGATTTCAGCCAACTCACTGATAAGGTGAAAGCATATTATGGCAAGAGATACAACAACCAGAGTGTGTCGATGGAGGAAGTGGCTATGACGGCACCTGGTGAGGGATTGGTGCTCATAGGTCAGCCTGGACTGAGTATCGACATCCCTGAGGCAAAGGGAGTCGTGACGCCATTGGTTGACAACTTGCTCACAGGTACGGCATACGCCCCCTATATGGTGACATCAGACAATGTGTATGTCTTATCTGCCAAAACAGGGAAAAACAAGTTCCATCGTGCTGCACAAGGTCTTGTCATACCTCGTTACAAGGCATATCTTGTCATGGGTGCTTCCGATACTGCATACGGTGTCGTTGAGATGCTCATTGACGAGGCCACTTTGGTGCGCTTGCTCAAAGGTGAAACTGATGAAGAGAGCCATTTCGGCATCAGTGGCATGCGTATTGAGCGCAACACCAAGGGTGTACACGTGCTTAAGGGAAAGAAAGTATTGGTAAAATAACCTTTTAATCGTTTGAAAGATGAAAAAGAATTATGTAATCCCGACCATGAGGTCGAAGGTGATGGGTGCTATGCCCATTATGTCCGTTTCTTTTGAAATTGATCATGGGGTGGTCATCGACAACTCCGATGATGTCAAAGCCAACGAGACACCGATATTTTAATGAACATCTGACTGGCAAAAATGATGCCTGAAACAAAAAACGACCGTGAGCTTGCAATAAAAGCATGGCTCGCGGTCGTTTTATGTTGAAGAGTCAAAGGCTTTTGTTTTATTGCCTTTTCCAAGTATCCTTCTCAGAGGTTTTCTATTTCCTCTATGGTTAAGCCTGTGTATTTGGATATTATTTCAGGTGTCAAGCCATCGGCTTTCATTTTATGGGCAATTTCCGTTTTTCCTTCTTTCATTCCCTTTTCCATTCCCTCTTCCATTCCCTCCTGCTTTCCTTTCCCGTATGCTGTGTCCATGGTGCTGGTGTAGTCCCAATATTCCTTGAGGCTTGCCTCGTATTGCCTACGCTCCACATCAGAATACCTGGCGATTTCCGCCTGCCGGAAAAGCTTGTCGAACACACGGTCCTGCAACGACTTGGGGCGGTCGAGCAGCCTGGAGAGGTTGCGAAGGACAAACATCCATTTGTCGAACATCGTCTCCAGCTCGTCCTCCGACTTGTTGAACTTGGGCATTTCAAGATACACGAAAGTCAATTTGTCGTAAAATACATGGTTGTCCTCCACGTCCTTCAGTTTCACCTCATGGCGGAATTTGTCGGCTGGATATTCGTCGTCCTTGAATTCAAAGTTGAGAACGCCCACTGTATAGACGTTGTCCAAATGGTAGTTCCATTTCTGCCCCTTTGGAGCCTGCTCGCGTATGGCAAACGTGGAGTAATAGAGGCTCCTGTCCTTGAAATAAGCCTGTTCCGCCTTTTGCATCTCGACAATGAATCTTGACCCGTCTCTTGTCGCGCAATACACGTCGAGTATGGAGTGGCGGTCGTTGTATCCGTCGCCAAGTTTCTCGCTATTCAAGTACTGCACGTCCTCAATTTCATTCTCAGGATTGTTGAACAATGAGTTGAGGAAACTGACGAGCAAGTCCTTGTTCATCTCTGTGCCGAACAGTTTCTTAAAGCCGAAATCGGTATAGGGATTGATGTATCTTCCTTCTTTTTCACTTATCATGGTTGGTTGATTTTGCATTTTCGCCGTAAAGTTACGAAAAAAACAGATAATTCCAAATTATTCGTTGCCTTTTTGTAGAATGAAAAATATCAGAGTTCAAAAACTACTGTTTTTTTAAGAAGATCGACCCAATTGCATCCGTAACAATTCAGCGATTATTTATTTCAACACGAATTTCCACGAATTAACCATAAATTTTCAACAAAATGGACGTAAATCATTCTAATTTACCATAATTTATACGTCTTTGAGTAACAATTTACGACTAATTATATGGTAATTTCTGTTTAAATGTTATTCGCTGAATAATTACTTGCATCCCAAAAGTCGTTAAACCCCGTTAAAGTCGTTAATGACCTTCCCCTTTCTCCAAAGTGATAGAATATCCGGCCTTGGTGGGTATATTATAGGTGAGACAGTGGCGACAAGTGAAATTAACAATTCTTATCTTACATTTCTTTGGCGGATGGGAATTTTTGTCGTACATTTGTCGGTTAGAAATGATAGATAGCCGCACGATAGACCGCATCATGGACGCCGCCAACATCGTGGATGTCGTCTCGGAGTTTGTCACGCTGAAGAAAAGCGGGGCGAACTACAAGGGGTTGTGCCCCTTCCACAACGACCGGACACCATCGTTCTCCGTCTCACCGGCAAGGGGCATTTACAAGTGCTTCTCGTGTGGGAAGGCCGGCAACGCCGCCAACTTCATCATGGAGCACGAGCAGATGACCTACCCGGAGGCACTGAAGTGGTTGGCGAAAAAGTACAACATCGAGGTGGAGGAGCGCGAACTCACCCCGGAGGAGCGGCGACAGGAGACGGAGCGCGAGAGCATCTTCATTGTCAACGAGTGGGCGGCTGGCTATTTCAACGACAACCTGCTCAACGACCCCGACGGGAAGGCCATCGGTCTGGCTTATTTCCGCTCAAGAGGCTTCCGCGACGACATCATAGCAAAATTCCGCCTCGGATTCGCCCTCTCGCGACGCGACGCCTTGCTCACCACCGCCCGTAAGAAAGGCTACAACGACGAATACCTCGCACTCAGCGGATTGTGCGTCAAGAGGGACGACGGTTCGCTCTACGACCGCTTCGCCGGGAGGGTCATCTTCCCATGGATTGGCGTAGGGGGGAAGGTCACCGCGTTCGGAGGGAGGCTCCTCGACGCACGCACCAAGGGAGTGGCTCAGAAATACGTCAACTCGCCCGACTCCGTGGTCTATCACAAAGACCATGAACTGTATGGCATCTACCAGGCCAAGAAGGCCATGTCAAAGGAGGACTGCGTGTACATGGTAGAGGGCTACACCGACGTCATCTCCATGCACCAATGTGGCATAGAGAACGTGGTGGCCAACTCCGGCACAGCCCTCAGCGTGCACCAGATCAGGCTTCTCCATCGCTTCACGCAGAACGTCGTGTTGCTGTACGACGGCGACGAGGCCGGCATACACGCCGCCTTGCGAGGCACCGACATGATGCTCGCCGAAGGGATGAACATCAAGGTGCTGCTGCTGCCCGACGGCGACGACCCCGACAGCTTCGCACGCAAGCACACCGCCACCGACTTTAAGGAATACATCGCAAGCCACCAGACCGACTTCATGGAGTTCAAGACGCAAGTCATGCTCAAGGGTGTCAACGACCCGGTGAAGAGGGCGGAGGCCATCTCGAGCATCGTCAAGAGCATCAGCGAGGTGAAGGACCCCATCATCAGGGCAACCTACGTCAAGGACTGCTCGCAGCGTACCGGCATCGCCGAACAGACGCTCATCAACCAGATGAACAAGTTCATCAGGAGCGGAAGAGAGGAGAGAGCCAGGCAGGAGGAGCGCGAAAAGGCAAGGGAGGAGCGAGAAGCACCCACTCCCACACAACCGGCGGGGCCACCGGCGGCGGCGAAGGTGACAAGGGAACTCGAGCAACTCCTCGTGCAGATGGTCTTGAGGCATGGGGAGGAGACGGCATTCCGGGGGCTGGATGGCGGTGGAGGCGAGACCTACGACCTCACCGTGGCAGAATACATCTACTACGACCTTCAGGCTGACGGACTGCGGCTTCTCGACGACGTGTGCCAGGGCATCCTCGAAGAGGCCGTCGCACTCGTGCAGGAAGGGAACAACAACCTCCTCGACCATTTCATCAAGCATCCCGACCCGGCGGTGAGCAAACTCGCCTCGCTTTTGGGTGAGGAGAACTATCGCCTCTCGGAGAGCATGCGCATAAAAATGGAGGAGGAGAGACTAAGGGCACAGGTGGAGCACCTCCTGCTTGATTTCCGCATGGACATCCTCAAAAACAGGATGGACACCCTGAGAAAGGAATACATGGCAGCCGGCAGCGACGAGCAGCGTCTCTTGCTGCTCGACGAGGTGAAGAAGTTGCAGGAAATGAGAACAGTGATAGCCAAAAGGCTTGGAAAAAGCATCATCATATAGATTAGTTGGATTATGGAATTATTCTTTTTATATGTATTACTTATTGGCCTTGCCATCCACGCCGGGTGGAGGGAATGGAAGAAGAAGAAAGAGGCCGAAGCCGTCTCCTTGGCTGCCAACATGAAGGGGGAGCAGCGGGCGAAAATGCTCGAGAAATGGGCCGACAACGCACTCTCACAGCTACACTGCAAGGTGGCGTGGGCTACGGAGGATGAGGCAAGGGTGGGCACATACGACTACCAGAACGGTCACTTCAAACTCCATGTGGAGAAAACGTCGCCATACGTGAGGATGTCATACCTCTTCTGTTACAACTCCTCACTCGACAACATCGACATCGCAAGAAGCGTGGCCAACAGGTGCAACATCAACAGCGACAACCTGCGCGTGGTTTATAGCGTCAACGACGAGAGGCACGAAATAGACATGCACCTCATCTCTGGTCTTCTTCTCCATCCTGACACGGCTAAGAACACCTTTGTCGATGCCATGGCATCCACTTTCAGTTGGCAGAATGCACTCGTCAGAAGGTTCGACGAGATGGAAAAGACAAAGGACGAGACGGGGGAGGCCGACGGTGAGAAGACCGCCGCAGACAGGAGGCGCGAGTTGTTCATGGTCAGGCAGCAGGAAATGAGGCTCCAGGGAGACGAGAAAGGTGTTTTCAGAGCCTCCCTTGGAGAGGGCATTGCCTTGCAGACGTTGCTTGAAAAGGCCATGGGCCTGATGGACGTGCATCCCCGCCGGATGGAAGTCTATAGCAATGTGGTGGAGGTGCTCCGCGACGAGGAGGGAATACTGCAATACCGCCTTGACGACCTGGCCAAGGAACTCAAGGGGGAGGAGGGAAGGAAATATGCCACCGCCACGATGTGGGTCGTGTTGCCCGACGACCCCAAGACGGAGCGAACCATCTCCATCACCCTCAACGACGAGGGGAGCGATGGCGACACGGCATGGTTCCGCGTCACCGCCACGCTCGTCCCACTGCCCGCCTCCACGACGCATCCCTACCGCCGCGAACCCGCCGTGAACACATGCTCCGTGCTGATGGCACGTGACAATGTCTCTCGGCAGCAACTCATAGAGGAGAGCAATTACATGTGGAAGGAGGCCGTGCAGAAACTGAAAAACGGGGAGGAGTCAACGCTCACGGCGGAGCAGGCGCTCATCGCCAGTTGCACCGACAGCACCTTGGCGCAGCTGCTCTATCATGGGAAGAAACTCTTCTTGGCTTGGAGGTATTTTGAGGCACTGCCGCTCTTCGAGAGTGCCTTCAGGAGCATGCAGCCCATGTTCGACAAGATGAAAAACAGGGAGAAGGAGGCTTTCTACGAGGTGATTTATCACATCGGGTTCTGCTACCTCGACCTCAAGCAGTATGACAAGGCGCTTGCTTACTTGGACATGCTCACAGGGCTGCACAGAATATCCTACACCACCGAACTGGTGAACGCCATGGTCAATTCCGGGGACTTCAGGTCGATGAGCACCATCGAAGGTCTCATGGAGACCATCACCGACAACCTCGACCTCGAGGAGGGGGAGAAGCCAGCCGATTACATACAGGCGTTCCTTGCCTTCCTCAACAGGAGAAAGGCGTTCCTGCTCATTAACAAAAACAGGTATGACGAGGCGAAGAAAATGCTCAACAAGATGCTTGAGGACCCGCTGTCGTCAGACTACGCCATCAACGAACTGGCTTACATCCAACGCATGGAAAAGGAGGGACGGTAGGATATGGACGGGCGCAATTGGTTCACTTTGGCAGCCTACCTCTTGCAGGTGGTGCTTGTGGTCTCCACGGCAGTTGTCGTGCTAAGGGAGAATCGTCAGCCAGCCAAAACCATGGCATGGCTGCTTGTGCTAAGTTTCATACCCGTGGTGGGCATCGTCCTCTTCATCTTCTTTGGAAAGGATGTCAGAAAGGAGAAATACATCAGCCGTCACAGCCTCGACCTGCTCACAAGGCAGTCCATGTTGCACTACGTGGAGCAAGGGGCCATCGTGGAGAGCGAGCCGCATGCAGAACTCATCCGACTCTTTGAGAACCAGAACGTGGCCCTGCCTTTCGGCGACAACCAGGTGGAGGTGCTTGCCGACGGGTATGAGTTTTTCCCGGCGTTGCTCCAGGCCATGAAAAATGCCAAGGAACACATTCATCTCATCACATACATCTTCGACGACGATGCCTTGGGGACGCTCATTGCCGACGCCCTCATCGACAAGGCCAAGGAGGGGCTGGTGGTAAGGGTGATTTACGACGACGTGGGTTGTTGGAAGGTGAAGGACAAGTTTTTCCGCAGGATGAGGAAGGGCGGTGTGCTGATAGAACCTTTCATGCCCGTCCGCTTCCCTTCTCTCACCTCGAAGGTCAACTACCGCAATCACCGAAAAATATGCGTCATCGACGGAAAGGTGGGGTTCATTGGGGGGATGAACATCGCTTTGAGATATGTCAAGGGCGAGGGGAGGCCATGGCGCGACACGCACCTCAAGGTGGAGGGAAAGGCTGTGTATGGCCTGCAGACGGCCTTCCTCACCGACTGGTATTTCGTCACGCAGACGCTTATCTCGGGCGACGAGTACTATCCCGCCATGGAGAAAATGGAGGGGGGCTCACTTGTTCAGGTGGTTACCAGCGACCCCACGTCCAGGTGGCCGGAGTTGATGCAGGGGTACATCCGCATTTTGCTTGAGGCACGGCATTATGTGTATATCGAAACCCCCTATTTCCTTCCCACCGAACCCGTGTCCTTTGCGCTGCGCACATGTGCGCTCGCCGGAGTGGATGTCAGGGTGCTGATGCCGAGGAAGGGGGACTCCAGGATGGTGCATTGGGCAAGCAGGTCGTTCATTGATGACATGCTTGATGCCGGGGTGAAATTCTACCTCTACGAGAAGGGTTTCAACCATTCCAAACTGCTCGTCTGCGATGACAACTTGTGCTCATGCGGTTCGGCAAACGTCGATTTCAGAAGCTTTGAGAACAATTTCGAGGCCAACGCATTCATTTATGACACAAAGACGGTGAATGAGATGAAAAAAGTCTTCTTCGACGACATGGCCCATTGCCGCCGCCTCGACGCTGAAACCTTTGACAAAAGGCCCTTTCTCGAAAAGTTGTGGGAGTCCGTCATGCGCCTCTTCTCGCCACTGCTGTAAAGTCACAGTGTCATTCCCAATGCCTTGGCAACGGCATTCTTGATGAACGCATTGATGCTAATGCCAGCCTTGTTGGCTGCCATTGCCGCACCGCTGTGAATTTCGGGAGTTAGTCGCACATTGAGAACACCTGTATAAGGTTTTCTTGGTTCTATGCTATTCTCTACACAGAGCTGGAGATAGTCATCTATTGCTCCTTGGAAGTCCATTGTCAGCTCTTCAACGGTTGTACCCTCGTAGGTGATATGGTCTTTTTCCATACCCAGAACCTTGCCAAATAGGCATTTGTCTTCTTCGCTGTACTCAACACTTCCTGTATATCCTTTGTACTTTAAGTATCCCATATTTAGTTTTTTACTTTAAATAGTTGTTTTTCGTCAGATAATTCAACAAGTCACGCATAACATATCCCTTAATAATATTACTTGGATGCGGCTTATGCATAATGTAGGCATTTTTGTCAGATTCATTGTAAATCTGACACGAGAGCCGGAAGTAGAACCTTTATTGTCGAGTGTGAAACTACAACCTTGTAACAGTGTTACCACCTCCTCAAAGGTGAAATCTCTGAGTAAAGTTCTAAATCGTTTGATTAGTTTCTCTTTTTTGTTCATCGCGCAAAAGTAACTAATTTTAGCAACAAAAACAAATTTTCAAACAAAATTTTTACGACTATCCAAAAACATTAAGAAATTACGACTGGTAAGATTGCAATGCCATTATGCCTGTCGCACCAAAATACGTGTTTTCCAAAAACACTTCCATTTGCATACAATAAAAAAACGCTAATGCTAATGAAAACCGATTTTTTTGACTACATTTGCAGCGGAATAACAAGAAAGAACATGTCTAAGAAGGAGAACATTCACCATTTGAGTATCAGGGAGGCGCGCCCAGAGGATGCGGAGGCCATGAGAACCATCTACGCCCCTTACGTGGAGCAAACAGCTGTCACGTTCGAGTATGAGACTCCGACAACAGAAGAGTTTCTAAGACGCTTGGAAACCGTCCAGACTCGGTATCCGTGGCTTGTGGCCGAGGAGAACGGGCGCGTGGTGGGCTATGCCTACGCCAGTCCCTTCAAGGAGCGCGATGCCTATCAGTGGGCCGTGGAGACAAGTATCTACCTCGACATCACGATAAGGAGAAAGGGCATCGGCAGTCTCCTGTATGAGCATTTGGAACAAGCACTCCGAAGACAGGGCATCCTCAACATGAACGCATGCATCTCGTACATCGACCCCGAGGACGAATACCTCACCCTCGACAGCGTGCGCTTCCACGAGCGAATGGGCTACACCTTGGTGGCACACTTCCACCAGTGCGGGAAGAAGTTCGGTCGCTGGTACGACATGGTGTGGATGGAGAAACTTATAGGAGAACACAAATGAAAACAATAAACCTACCTGCTTATGAAACGCATTGCAACCCAAATCCTGCTCTTGCTGGCAACGAGCATCTGCGCCTTTGCGCAAAACTATGAGAAGTATTACCAGAACCTGCCTGTAGAGGTGGTCAAGGTGACCACCTTCACCATACCATCCAACGAGGTGCGTCTCACCGACTGCGGTGGCGTGGGTGACGGCGTGACGCCCAACACCGACGCTTTCGCCGAGGCCGTCGCACGACTGAGAAAAATCGGCGGCGGAAGGGTCGTGGTGACAGACGGCGTGTGGCTCACAGGCCCCATCGAATTGGAAGACAACATCGAACTGCATGTGGCGAAAAACGCCATCATCTATTTCTCCCCCGACAAAAGTTTGTATAAGGTGACCAACGGGCGTTCCAGTCGCGTCCTGCCTTGCATCCGAGCGGACAAGCGAACCAACATCGCCATCACCGGAGAGGGGGTCATCGACGGCAACGGCGCACAGTGGCGACCCGTCAAGCGAAGCAAGCAGAGCGATGTGGAGTGGAAGCAATACAACGAC
>Ga0129307_1002632_pt1 | contig 13404 bp, 8 predicted proteins | sample P1105metagenome_FD_94437 | JGI IMG/M metagenome (GOLD analysis project Ga0129307, IMG submission 94437) | Capybara group fecal microbial communities from Wisconsin, USA - P1105 metagenome | ecosystem: Host-associated > Mammals > Digestive system > Large intestine > Fecal | place: USA: Wisconsin... | reverse complement strand
AGGTCCTCCTCATACCATCTGCGCCTGATTTTGGATACGAAATAGCCGACAGCACCGGCACCGATACCTACAACTGTCGTATCGAATGCCACAATAATCGCACTGGCCAGCGTGTTCACGTCGCCTGCACCCAATGCCGCAAGACCTGGACCCATTGGAATCAAGGTTCCCATCAAACCCAAAGTCGGGCCGATACGGGTAACGATATCAGTCCTCTCAATTGTCTTTGAAAGCTTTGTCTCTTCAAATTCTATCAGTTTTCTTGCAAGGGTCTCTCTTGTATCGGCAGTAAGTGACTGTGCACGCAACACCTTAACCAAAACGACCTTCTGCTTTTCATAGAGCTTGGAATTCTTAATGATATCCATCAGCTCATCGCTTGAGCCTGCTCTGGATATTGCATAAATCAGTTTTTCAAGCGCATCCGGCGTGAGCTTTCGCCTTGAAGTGTATTCTGAAATAAGACTGCCCAACGTGAGTATTGCAAAAAATGCAAAGACCACCAGGAATATAATCACTGGAATCTGCAAGCTTTGCGCAATCATATTCAAGCCGGAAGTTAATATCTCACTTCCGGGAATTGTTGTAACCATAAAATATCACCATTAATCTAAATAACTATTATTTTTAAAGTAAAATCCGCCTAAAAACATTATCAACAGCATTAAACCTAAAACTGCCAATATATATTCTGGAGAAGCAATTGAAATTGCATCCATCGGATTTTGCAGTAAAGCAGTTATATTCGGTAAGAACAATGCTGACAACAGGAAATAAATTCCCAAAAAGAACATGAAATTTCCCAAAACGATCGGATAGGGCTTCTTGATGAATCTGACCAGATAATTTGAGGCATAGTAGGTGACAATAATTGTCAACACCAAGGCAGCAGCTACAATAACGCTCAAGTTAAAAAGACCCAAACCGACAGTCGGAGCAACCAGCATTATGCTTACAATGATTGACCCAAAACAGCACGGACATGGAGCGACAACAGCCATGCAAGTGGCCGCAGTGGTGTTCTTTTCAAAAACCTTATACTCCCTGATTGTAAATATTCCTGCCAAAATCATTATTACAGCCATTATCAAGAAAAATTCAAAATTATAAGTGTAAATCAGATCAGTAATCTGGGCTGTGTAGAATGAGGATATCTCCGTCAAGATCAGAACTCCTCCACCATAGCCAACCGAAACCAATGCCAAGTACCTCTTGGACATATTGGCCAGTCCAGTAGCCAGGCCCAGTTTTATTCCAAATATTAAAACAGCGGACAATATTCCCAACTGCCATAATAAGTTAATTACTTCCATTATTTCCCTCTTTAAAAAATAAAATAAAATGAACTATATCCTTTCATTGAATAGTTCATCCAAATTATTGCTTTTTTTAGTACCATCCTTATCTCTAAAGTAACCGACTCCAATTATCAGAATCAAACATATTACTCCCAAAACAGCAATCAAGCTCAATCCAACTTCACTTGCTGACTGTTGAGTAACAGGATTAATCTCAATGGATTTCTTAACATCTGCACCTTCTGTTGATGAAGCGCCTGCAGAAGATGATGAACTACTTTCACCTGCATCAGAAACAGCATCACCACTTGAATCTGCGCTGCCCTGTGAAAACTGATTGTTGTTTGTAGTTGCATTTGAAGAGATTGTAGATGAGGATGATGAACCCTCTGTCGGATTCGGAGTTGAAGGGTCAGTGCTTGAAGGGTTTGTATCTTCAGGAGCAACGTTGCTGTGGGTATTGTTTAAGAATACCGGATTTTGGGTTGCATCATACAGTTTCGGTAAAAGCTGTGCAAGAATATCCGGATTCACATATTGAACGGCCCATTGCATCATAGCTATGTTACCGCAGCTACAGTCGCAGCAAGCAACGCCGTTTGTCACTGTTGCCTGAGCCCAGGTATTTGCAATGTCGCTTAAGGTTGCATCGCTGGCATCCCAGTATCCTTCATGAGCGGCAGTCAACATTGTTCCGCTCATGGAAATAAGTGAATATGCGTTATTTCCACTGGACAGCCAGTCTTTAACTCCAAGACCATACTTGTCATTGTAATAAGTGTCATAAACCCTGTTCCATAAATCATCAGAAACAGCATTAGGCCTGGTTACCTGCCATCCGTACAAGTTAGTAACGAATTTGTTGGACATGTAACGGGCACCGCTGTAACCTTCACCCATCATTCCTTTAATCCAGCTAGGATTGTCATATCTTGATGCTATTTCACTGTACATTACCTCTTCCAAAGATGAGATGTATGCATTGGTCTTATCGGCGTACATCAGGACCTTCATCTGAGGGGATTTGCCGGAAACGTTTTCCACAGCCATTGAAAGGCCTCCCCAATAGTCAAAGAAGTCATCATTGTCCAACACTCCGTACTGGTTAGTGTTACGGCTTGTAATGATAGTGTCTGAGTTTGACAATGCCCTTAGGAAAACCAGGGAGTTTGTATCTCCCCAATAGTTCTTGGAATACATGTTTCCCATCCTGCCAAGGTAGAATTGAGCCAGCTCATCAGTGTCGTTCCATGTCCATGACATGGATACCAATTTTGATATTCCTGCACCATAGTCTCCATTAGGAGGTGCAAAAATCCTTGTTATGGCACATTCACCTGCATAGGATGCATTATAGCCTATGCTTAGATAATAAAGGCAATCTTCAATCCAGTGCTGGGCAACATAATTTGTCTCCAGGGCTTCTGATGAAACTCCGTAATAATTGATTCCGCCGACAACCTCTTCGAGAGCCTGCCTCAGCTCATCTCCATATTCACCACCCATCAAAGTCTTATTGTTAATTAAGGTGATATAGGATCTTGCCAAGGTAACCCTGAAAGCATTGTCCAATAGGATTGCTTGTGAAGAGTATAAATCCCTAAACAATCCGCTGGTAATTACAGTGACGTCGATTCTCTTCTTATCCCATCCGTCAGGACGGGTCAAATCATCGAGCTTAATAACTTCAGGCATAGCTCCGACCTTTTTACCTGTAGGATTTCCTTCATCATCATAACCTGCAGATGATGAATCCGTCCAGACAGGCTTCATTCCAAGCAGATATAGAACACTGGACACCAGTGCTCCGTCGTCTCTTGCTGTTTCAACACACCATATACCCATTATGACCTTTTCGGTTGTGTCATTGAGGTCAGCCAATGTCAATAACGCAAGTGTTTTGGCATAATTCCAGGCGTCCTGAGTCGGAAGCTCTGAAGACTGGTCCTGGAACATGTTTCCTCCAGTCGGAAGAACGGAAGGCTTTACGACAATCTCTCCACCTTCACTGACTGGAACATATCTGCCGTTCAGGCCGTTGAGCATTGAATCCAGCTCAGATGAAACACTTTGGTTAATGAGTTCAATGTAGCTCTTTGCCAGATTAAGGCAAGCCAATACGTTTGAACTGTTAAATTTCTCATTGGAACTGATTAGAAGGGAGCTTATAGTATCCACATCCCAATAGATCAGGGCCCTGCAGATATCATAAGACTTGTTCATGATGAATTCCCTTTCAAATGCTGTCAGGTCACCGTATTCTTTGGAGTAGTAAATGCTTGAAAGCTCTCTGAACAGGTTAAGCACTCCACCGTTATTCTCCAATACCAAATCATGCGCCAGCATTGCACTAACGGTATTGGCCAAATCGGCTTCGCTCCAAGGCTCTCCCAATGCATGAAGACCTAAAGGATACAGGACATCCTGTGTGGTCTTAAGGAAACTGTTAACCTTTTGAACCAGCAAATCACCGGCAAGGCTTTCAACTTCACTTTTATTGAGTCCCAAATTGGTAGAATAGTCATTAGCTATTATCAGCTCCCTCAAGGATTGAGAAATGTTTTCCTTTTGGGAAGCTGTTTTTGCGTTTTGATAATCATTAATCAAACTGGCTGCAACGGTCAGATTACCATACAGATGAGTGAACGCCATCGGAGAGGTCAGATGTGAAATGATTACTGCAAAACCTCTTCTTTTGGCCTGAATAGCTTCACCCAATCCGTCGCTGATATAGAAATACAGCTGCGGAACGTCACCGACGACGACAGACCCGTAGTCTGTTGCAGATAAAAGAATCTCCTTACCCGGCAACCATTCGTGGGTAGCGTGCCTTCCGACAAATATCATTGAATTTGAATAGCGTGTCTGCATATAGTAATATGCCGCCAGATATTGATGTGTTGGGGCAACGGCAGTACAGTGGTACAGATTCTGGATGTCTGACTCCCAACCCCTTTGAGGTTCGGGAGCGATGAAGACGTTTCCATAGGTCAGGCCTGGAATCACAAAGTAGTCAGTGCCGTTCCTGTTCACCACCATCACATTGCCCGGAGCTTCGCCCCATCCATTTAATCCTGAAATGTTTAATTGATTGAATTCTTCGAAATACTTTAAATATAACTCATAATAATCATAGTCCTGAGTCTTGGCGAAATTCTTCAGGGCATCTGCAATATTGTCCAGAACCTTCTTGGCCTGTGTTGCCTTATCATCCGGAAGAAGGGCCACTACCTGATTGAGCCAGTCGTCGATTGTACCAGATATTGTTACGGTATAGTTCATCTCGACTGCCCTTTTGGTCAGTTCCCCTATATATGCGACTGTTCCGTTTGAAACCTGAATCTTAACGATTTCGTCCTGAGAGTTGAACCATGAGGTGTATTCCTCTACCGGAAGCAATACAACTCCACTGCGATTGGCCAGCTTTTCAAGCTCTCCAGGAGCCCATGTGGCCACGTTGATACCGCAAGCGATTATCAAATCCTCAAGCTCGGATACGTTGTTCGGCAATTCTCCAACATTGTATCCTGCATCCTTCAATGTGTAGAGCATATTGTAGATACTTTTGATGGTATCCAAATAGCTGGAACCGATATTCTGCTTTCCAGGAGGATAATTGTAATAGATGATTGAAATCAGCTTATCCTCATTTTCAGTGTATTTCAAGTCCACCCAGGAATCTATCCTGTCGGCCAAAAGTTCTATGTTTCCCTTGTGAGGAATGTATGTGGAAATTCTGGCGCCTGTCAGGTTTGAGATGTAGCTTGAAGCGCCGCCGATGAAAGTGGCGTCGATTATTCCCTGGGTCTCTGCAATGGTGATGTGCCACCATTTGTCACTTTTTTCTGTGGTCAGACCGGTGGAGCCCAATTCCCATTGCTCATTGGAGACGTAATCGGAGTGGACCGCACGGAAAACAGGCACTCCTGCCTCTTCGAAAAATGCAGTGGCCTTTGTGAAGTTCTCTCCACCCACACCATATGCGACCATGGAAACGATCGCATCGACATAAACGTCATATGAGGATGAATCGGCTAAAAATCCTGCGATGTCGCCTCCGGCACTTGTCCATGATTCAACCATTACAGCCAACTGTTCGGCAGATCCTCCGGCTGCAAAAACCGGAATCACATTGTATCCTCTGGATTCCAATGATTCTATGATTGAATAGCACGGATGCAACTGCTGTGATTCTATATACATTGTACTTTCCAAAATTCCAACCGTACGCACTCTGGAAGGGTCGAAGAAGGTTTCGATGTACTCATCAAGGCTATACCATCTGTCCCTATAGATTCCATAGGTCTTGGAGCCTGTGAATGTAGGCTCTTCAAACTCCACATCCTCTCCCAAATAATCAAGGACGCATAGAATCTGGTTTTTAAGGTTGTCCTTGTCGTTGAGGTCCTTATAGAGAACCAGCTGATTGAAGAACGGGTTGAAATTCCTTGCGGAAGTGTTTATGTAATTATAGACATTCTGATAGGAAAGTCCCCTTTTTGTATTCTTGAAATACTTGATCAGTTCCTCATTAGTCAATGCGGTGAATATCCTGTTGTAGTTCAATGTATTGTTCCTAAGCAAGTTAATTGAACTGGATTCAGAATTCAGATTGCCTGACGGCGGTTCAAGAATAAGGAATGCCTTTTTGTTGGATAAGCCAGGATTTTTTGCCAGAACACTTGTCAAAACGGAATCAACGTCACTGCTTATCCACTCACCGATGAACGCATCGCAGTTTGAGAGATAGCTAACCAATTCCGCTTCGCTCATGGTCTTGACCTGTTCCCCGCTTCTTACAACAAGATTCACATTGACAAGCTTATTCTCGTCCAAAAGTTCCGAACCTGCCTTGTCGAGAATGTTCACACCAGGATTATCACTGATTATAAATAAAGTAGTCTTTTGAGAATTATCTATTGAAATCTTTTCAGAGACACTATTGTCGGAAACCTCAAGCAGATCATCACTTGATGTCTGGTTAACGTCATCTGCGACATTTTCCTCAGCGAATGCCATTTGAAGTGAAAAGCTAAAAATGAACATTAGCAAAAGCATTCCGACAATTCTTTCTTTATTTCTAAAAAAATTCATAATAATTCCCCTTTATCATTAAAAGGTAAGTAGCAAATTTTAAAATAAAATTATTACTACATTTTATAATTTTGTAATAAAATTAGATATATAGTTTTCCAATTAAAGTAATACTAAAACCCTTGAAATCGGATAAAAAGTAATACTAATCAGTAAAATATGAAAATAGTAATAATCAGTTTTTAAATGAATGATTAAAAAGTAATACTTTAGCATAGAGTAATACTAAAACGCCAAAATCCATAGAAAAAGTAATACTTTTTTAAAGAAATAAGCTATTCCTTTTTGTTTTTCCGGGCCAGCTTCTCTTCAATGTCATCGAATTTTCCATTGACACGCCTCATCACAATTGCAACTGTCAATGTGGCCGTACCTACACCGGAGAGTAGGAAACCGCTCCAAACCAGGAATACGGCATTGAGCTTTCCCGCACCAGAATCGCCTAAAACTGTATAACCGTTACTTGTAAACGCATTGGAAACTATATTGATTGAGTCCAATGGGGGAACACCCTCAACAATCATCGTGATGAAAAAGCTTACAAAGATTATCAGAAACAGGAATATTATCGTTATTCCCAAACCGTTGTTCTCGGTGAACTCGACAAACTTGCGGTAATAAAACCAGATATAGTAGAGATAGGCCAAAAGGTGAAAAATGTCAAGCAGACCTACAAATGAGACTCCAAACAGTAGTGTAGTGATGGAACCAAAAGGGATCAAGAAAAACAACAATAATTTGCTTTTGAAAGAACCGATCTCAAGATTGACTGCAAGATATACGGAAACGATGACATCCAGTATTATGAAATAAAAAACGTCCATATTCCAGTATATGAATGAGTACAGGATAAATATCACCAGCAGGAATATCATTATAAGGTAAAACACTTGCCTTATTGTGGACAATTCCTCTTCGGGAAGGTATTCCAGAGGATTTAAAAATCTGGAGGACTTGATTCGGGGACTGTTCTTGTATCTGTTCTTTGCAAATTTCACCAAAAAATACAGGACAGCGAAAACAGCAAATGCAACAGCAAACTGGATTGCGCTGGTTGAAATAACCCCTATATCACTCATCATTCATCACCCTCATCAATAAGCTTTTCCAATTCCCTGAATCGTCTGTTGAAATGTTTCATCAGGATTGCGGCCGTCAATGTTGCGGTACCTGCACCTGATATGACATATCCACCCCAAACCAAGAAAAGGCTGTTTATTTTTCCGCCTGTCGAATTGCCTAAAACAGCATAACCGTTACTTGTAAATGCATTGGAAACCATGACAAGAGAGTCAATAAGATTTTTATCCTCGACCACTTGGGTGAACAGGAAACTGGCAAAAACTATTGTAAACAGCAGTATGATGGTCACTCCCAGACCGTTGGATTGGGTGTATTCCATGAACTTATCGAAATACATCTTGATGAAGTAGATGAAGATAATGATATGAATAATGTCGATTACCATAATCACTGCAGGGATTTCCACGAAAAAGAAGAGGTAGCCTAAAGACGCATATGGAACCAGAAGCAGCCATAGAATCTTGTTTTTCAGGGAACTCTTGTCCAACGTGACTGCGATGTACAATGAAAGAACAATGTCAAAGCCAACTAAGAAGACCACATCGGAAACATCTATCAACAATGAATATATCACATTGACAAAACAGCACGCCATCATGATCAGATAAAAGACCTGCTTTAAAGTCTGAATTTCCTCTTTAGGCAGGTATTCCTCAAAATTCAAAAGCCTGTGGGAACTGTTTTTGATTCTACCACTTATGAAAACTCCGATAGCGGTCAGTATAAGAAAAACGACTGCACTGCATCCCAGCGGAACCAATGTTTCAATCACTGCATCCATTAAATTCACCATTATTATTTATCTAATTCACAGTTATTAAGATTTAGGTAAAAGAAGCATCTGGCAAAATACAATTAATATTGAAAATGCATTAAATCACTAAATTAAAAAAGTGAAAACAGTTTTTAATTCAATTAAAAAAAAAAATAAAAATGTGATTTTTAGAATTAACTAAAAATCAACATCTTACCTATTGGCCAACCTCTTTTACGCTGTGAATGATCTTCTCAATATCAGCAGTGTATAAGTCTACATTTGGAGAAGATGTGTAGATAAACAAGTTGCTTGTGTGGCCATCTTTGATGTAGTCTACAAATCTGAAATGATTTGAAAATGCTGTATCATATGGCAAGAACGGTCTGTAAGTTGTCCAAGTAAGATAGTCTCCACTACGTGCCTTGTTGGTGGATACATTCTTAAGTTCCAAAGGACTACCAGCATATTCATATACTTTAAATCCATTTATGGTTGTGTTGGTAATATTCTGATATCCGGATGCAGGACCATTCGCCTTGATGGCTTGAAGATATTTCATTTCGTCACTGTATGCATCTCCGGAAAGCATTACTACAGATATAGTCTCATTGGTTGCAACACCTGTGTCTGAATCAATAGAAAATGAACCAGGTATAGTTACTTCCGCATATGCAGTGGATAAGGTTTTATCTGCTGTAAATACTACGAAAAATACGGCAACAACAACAATAAGTATTATAGCTACAACACCGATTATTATTTTAGTATTTTTTTCCATTTTGTTTCACCATTTTAATTTTAGTGATAAAAATCACCAGGATTAAATCCTATTTAATAATATATAATTACGAATAAATAAGTGTTTTCATAATTTTTTTGAAAATTAAGTGAAAAAGGATAACCTAAAAGACCGATAACATGTTATCCTTAAAAACAATAGCTAAAATATTGCCGCAAATGTTCAAAGCTTTTTTTCAAGCTTCCAATTTTTCAGCATGAAAATTGAATTATTCGACAAAATTACAATGTCAAACTTAATTGAATATTTATATTTCAATAATGATTTCTAAACAGTGCATCATCCAGCACCCTCCATGCTACAATCCATTCAGAATTTTTAAAATAAGTTTATAGACTGGAAAACCAATGTATCTTATGAATGAAACGACATATTTAAATCCAGGGAATTCAAATTCCTTTTTGACCTTCCTAAGCTCGGATATTATGTCCAACTTTTGGGGGCACTTCCTCAGGCATTTGCCACAGGCATTGCATTTGCCGGCATTTGTAGGCTTTCCCATGACACCGCTCAAGTACTGGAAATAGTCAATTAAAGAAGTGTTGAGGAAGCCCCTATGGTCAAAGAGATACTTCTCGTTGTAAATCTTTAAGCATTCGGGAATGTTAACCCCCTGAGGGCACGGCATGCAATACCCACATGTGGAGCAGTTGATTCTTAGAGAATTTCTCAAGACCCTCTTTACAAGTTCAATCGTCTCGAGCTCCTCAAAAGTCATTGACATCGGAACTGTCCTGTCTGCAACATCAATGTTCTCGTCAATCTGCTCGATGGAATTCATTCCTGAAAATACGCAGGTCACATTTCGATTGTTCAAGACCCACTGAAGAGCCCATTCGGCATTCGACTTGTCCAAATCAGCGCTTTTAAAAATTTCCTCCGCTTCCGACGGCATGCGTCCTGCGAGAATGCCTCCCTTTAGAGGCTCCATCACAAAAACGCCTATTCCCTTTGAGGCGGCATATTCTATGCCTTCCATGCTGGCCTGCACATTCTCATCGAAGTAGTTGTACTGCACCATCACGACATCCCAGTCATAGCTGTCCAAGACCTCTTCAAACTCCTCACGGACGCCATGATAGGAAAAGCCAATGTGGCGAATCTTGCCCTCATCTCTGGCCTTGTCCAAAAACTTAATCAGGTCCCTTTTCAAAAGCCTGTTCATGGCCTTCAAATCAACAGAATGAACCAGATAGTAGTCTATGCAATCCCGCTTCAGGCGACTCAGCTGCTCGTCCAATGCCTTCTCCATATCCTCATACTTCCTGATGTGGATTGCGGGCATCTTGGTTGAAATCATTACCTTGTCCTTATATTCTCCCTGCAGGATTTCGCCCAAAAACTTCTCGCTGTCGCCATACAGATAGGCAGTGTCTATAAGATTGACTCCCCTGTCGATTGCATGAAAAATAAGTTCCTTAGCCAACTCCCGATTAATCTTTCCGTTTTTCAAAGGGAGCCTCATTGCCCCATAACCCAAAGGCGATATCTCCTCGCCGGTTTTCTCAATTAATCTGTTCTGCATAATACCAAAAAAAGAGGTAAGATAGCTATTTTAAGATAGCTATTCGTTTTCGCTGATGATTTCCTTCATGTATTCAATCAAGTCGTCTTTGGACTCGTCATCGTCCATTGCAAATTCGATTGAAGTCTTAAGCCATTCGAACCTGTTTCCGATATCGTAGGTCTTGCCTTCAAATGTGACGCCATAGATTGAATCCAGTTTCTGAAGGGCATCCGTAAGCTGGATTTCTCCGCCGACACCAGGTTCTGTCTCGTCAATCTTGTCGAATATTTCAGGAGCCAATACATAACGTCCCATGATTGCCAGATTGGATGGTGCCTGATGAGCTAAAGGTTTTTCAACGAGCTTTTCAATATTGTAGACATTGTCTTCAACTTCAGTTCCCTTGATGATTCCATATCTTTCAACTTTCTCTTTTGGGACTTCCTCAAGGGAAATTGCGGATGCGTCATACTTCTCATAAACGTCAATCAGCTGTTTTGTGCATGGAGTCGGACCCTTGGTAATGGAATCCCCCAAAAGGACCGCAAACGGCTCTCCGCCTATGTGCTTTTTGGCACAGTAGATTGCATCCCCAAGGCCTCTCTGCTCCTTTTGCCTCACATAGCAGATGTCGGCCAGGTCTGTGATTGCGCGAACCTGCCTTAGCCTGTCATCCTTTCCTGCACTCTGAAGGGTTTGCTCAAGTTCGAATGATTTGTCAAAGTGATCTTCAATTGACCGTTTATTTCTACCTGTAACAATCAGGATGTCGTCAATGCCTGAAGCGACAGCCTCTTCAATGACATATTGAATAGTAGGTTTATCATAAACAGGCAACATTTCTTTTGCTTGCGCTTTGGTAGCAGGCAAAAATCTAGTTCCAAAACCTGCTGCCGGAATTACAGCCTTCATAATTTATCACCATAAATCTTTACTTAATATAATTTTTAATTTGATTAGTTAAAAAGGTTGTGAAAAATGAAAAAAAGAAAATTGCAGTTAAGGGTTAACTACAATCTTGTTTGTGTTTGTCAAGCCATTGCAAGTGGTTTTTATGGTATAAAAACCTGTCTTTAAATTCTTAGGTATGTTGAATGTGGCTATTCCTTTTGAATTGGTCTTGATATTGTAGGTCTTGCCCTTGAAACTGATTTTTACCAATTGTTTGGAATATGCCTTGCCTTTTGAGTTCAATACCTTCACTTTGAATTTTGCTGACTTCTTGACCTTCTTATAGACATTTTCAGTAATCAAGGTTGTCTTGATTATTATTTTATTTTTGACTTTAGCGTCCCCATATGATGAGTAGACGGTATATGTTCCAGGCTTCAGGTCAATCTTGAGGGTTGCAACTCCGTTCTTGTCGGTGTTTGAATAATAGTTCTTGCCATCGATTGTGAACTTCACCCTTTTTCCGACAACCTTTCCGGCAAAGTCGTAAACCTTGACTTTGTATGAAACCTTTCCGCAGTAATGTCTTGTCAAGTCGCTGCTTATGATGGCATCCCTTGAGTCGATGAGGACATTTACCTTGCCGTTTATAAAATCAATGTCCAAAAATCCGCTTTTGCTGGCGGTGAAATTTATTTGGGATGAATAATTGCTCAATGCATCGTATCTTGAGAATTTGCCGTTCTTGTCAACGAGAGTTGTTATGTCATAGCCTATGGTTAATGTCTGTCCCTCGGTTACAAATTCGCCGTTGTGGGTGAATCTCATTACCAGCCAATTGGATATGCCGTCAACCTTGACGGCGCTTGCAGGATTTCCAAGTGTGTCTCCCCAGAAGTTATAATCGGCATTCACATTGCAGTCTGAAGGGCAAAGTGAACCTCTATATCCCATATTGATCAGAAGGCAGTTGTGGACATTTCCATTGTCTCCAAACCAGTAGAGTCCCCCATCGAAAAATGATGAGTTGGATATGATGGAATTAAGTATTGTCCCGTTGTCGCCTATCCAGCAGATTGCAGAGCCGCACCATGCATCGTTTTCGTAAAACTTGGAGTTCAGCACCCTTCCGTTGTGGCCTCTCCAGCAGATTGCTCCGCCTGAGTTAGGATATCCCACTCCATTATTTGTGAAAATACAGTTGTATACTGTTCCGTTGGTTCCATTCCATACAATGGCTCCTCCTTCGTTGATCTTGGCGCCGACCGGCCTTACACGTATGACATGAATAACGTTTCCGTCCTCATCAACGAATGTTTCCTCCACATCAAATGGATCGTCCTCTATTCCGCTTCCGGCATTATCGGTGAAACTGCAGTTTTCAACCAGTCCGTTTGCTCCGGACCAGTAGATTGCTCCGCCGCCTGCAATTCCTCCATATCTTCCGAATGCATTTCCATTTATGAAGTTGATGTTCTTGATTATCACGCCGTCAGATGTGACATTGAACATTCTTGACAGCTTGTTTCCGTTCAACGTATGTCCAGCACCGTCTATTGTGATGGGCTTTGAGAGAAGAACTCCCTTATTGGTTCCGTTGACGTATTCATAATCCTTGTCCAAAACCAGCACCCCTCCTTCAGGGGTGTTATTGACTTCAATGGCGAGATCATTGAAATCGGAAGTGACATTGCTGTCCGCTTCACTTGCACTTACGCAGGAGATAGCAAAAAAGACTACAGCCAAAATAATAAAAATAAAAGTCATCTTTTTAAACAATTAAAAAACCTCCTTAATTCTAGGTTCTATTATGTTTTAATGAATTATAAACGTTTCCAAAAAAAAGTCAAATCAATAGTGCGGGGGACGGGACTTGAACCCGCGAAGGGACTAACCCACTAGGCCCTCAACCTAGCGCCTTTGACCGCTCGACCACCCCCGCGTAAAACAAAAGTAGTTATAAAAAAATATATTT
>Ga0129307_1002630_pt1 | contig 13422 bp, 12 predicted proteins | sample P1105metagenome_FD_94437 | JGI IMG/M metagenome (GOLD analysis project Ga0129307, IMG submission 94437) | Capybara group fecal microbial communities from Wisconsin, USA - P1105 metagenome | ecosystem: Host-associated > Mammals > Digestive system > Large intestine > Fecal | place: USA: Wisconsin... | reverse complement strand
GCAACGTTGGATAAAGTGGTTGATCGTCTCTGCGATACCATTTGCGCCTTGTCAGCTGAAACCATTCACAGCATTACCGCTCGCTCTTGGATTATTTCTTGTTTTAATTGAATATTAGTATTAGACTGATTTGATTTTTCCTCTGTCCTGCTTGCAAAAAAGAAGGCTCCCGTCGGGAGCCTTCTTTTTTGCGCTGTGTCTTATGGGGGGTTGCGCCTGCCCGGCGCGCCCCTCTTGCCTCCCCTGAAAGGGGAGGTGGCAAACGCCGTCCCCCGCAAGGCGTTTGACGGAGAGGTTTTCTGCGCCTGCCCGGCGCGCTGGGGAGGGTTCCGCGCCCGCGGGCGCGGGTGACTTTTTCGCCGCCGAAAAAGTCACCAAAAAGCCGCCAAAACCAATGGTTTTGGAATCCTTTGGGGATGCGACCGACGTTTTTGGTAATTTGGCGGGTTTTTGAATTATTTTTACGCTGTTTTCTATGTCGTATTGACGTCCCACGACCGGTCGCTTCGCGACCCCCGCCTTTTATCTCGCAGGGGGCTTGTACGTCGCTCGGTGGATTTTAAAACGCAAGTTGAACCGTGACGTTGAAAAAGCAAGGTCGAACAGTTTAGACACGCAACATTGCGAAGGCATCCCAAAGAGCGGCAGCGGCCGTGGGGGGCAGAGTCAAATCGACGAGGGAAAACAGCGTCGCTGCCGTGCTGAACCGTCGAGGGCTATCGCGGCAGCCGCGCCGTAAAGCGTCCTTTCTTCTTTGGCGGGCGACACCGTTTCTTCTTTCCGCAAGAGGAAAGAAGAAATGGGGTCGCATACGTTCCCCCTTGGCAGGGGGGGTCGGGGGTCGCAACACAGCCCCCCCTTACTCCGGGTAGTGCCCCAGCACCTTGCCCAGCGTGCGCAGGCGGCTCTCGTCCGCCACGACGATGTCCGCGTACTTCGGGTTCAGCGAGCGCAGCAGCGCGCGGCGCGCCGCGCGGTCGGCGATGAGCTTCTTGCAGTACGCCTGCCCCTCGTAGACGAAGATGCCGACGTCCCCCTCCTCGACGGCGGGGGTCGGGCGCACGAACACCGTGCTGCCGTTCGGGATCTCCGGCTCCATCGAGTCGCCCGAGATGCGCACCCCGAACGCCGCGCCCTCCGGCGCGAGGGCGGCGGGATACTGCTCGACGGCGAAGTCCGGCGCGTCGATGTAGTTGCCGAGGCCCGCGGCGGCGGGCTGGTCGTAGACCTTCAGCTCCACGAACCCGTCGCGCCGGCGCAGCGGCTTCGGGAACGGGATCGCCACGCCGCGCTCCGGCTCGGCGCGGACGTACTCGCCCGACGCCGCCAGCTCCGCCGTGTAGCCGATGACCTTGTCCTGCCCCTCGTCGTTGAGGCGGCCGAACGGCTCCGACAGGGCGCTCAGCTTCTCCGGCAGATCCAGCGCGGCGTCCGTCGTCCAGCCCACGAGATACGCCGGCGTCACGCCCAGCTTCCCGCTCAGCTCCTCCAGCCGGTCGAGCGGGATGTTCGTCACCACGCCCGTCTCGTATTTGAAGATGGTCTGCTTCGTCGTGCCGCACAGGGCGCCCAGCTCTCCCTGCGTCATCTTCAGCGCCTCGCGCGCGGTGCGGATGCGGTCTCCCAGCGTCATGGCGTGCGCCCCCTTCTTTCCAAGTCGGCAGTATCATATCAAAACTTTTTTGAAAAAGCAAGGAAAAATGACTTGACAAGTTATTTCTGCTGTGCTAGACTTGGGGTAACTTAAAAAGTTACCAGATGAATAAGTGGTGGGAGGGATGCGCGCCCATGGAGGCGGTCGTATGGGGCGAGTTGCGCCTAAAATATGACTTGCGAAGTTACTTGAGGGGCGGCGCCGGGCATTTGGCAACAGAGAGGAGTGAAACGCATGGCGGCGAGGAAGAAGAAAGAGGTCGCCCTGACGCAGGACGACGTCCTGCTGAAGTATCTGGACGTGTACAACCGATGTATGCAGGAGGACCCGAAATCCTTCGACGCGAAGGGCGCGCTGAACGCGCTCGACCAGATCAGCAAGATCCTCGGGCTGGACGCGCCCATCCAGTCGGCGGACGTGGACGGCAACCGCATCGTGCTGACGCTGGCCGAGCCGGTGGGCGACCGTGGCGATTGAGCTGGCGCTGCCGCCGCCCCAGCCGCGGCAGGAGCTGTTCTTCGCCGCGCGCGAGCGCTTCGTCTGCTACGGCGGCGCGCGCGGCGGCGGCAAGAGCTGGTGCGTCCAGCACAAGAGCATCCTGATGGCGGCGCGGTACGCGGGGGTGCGCATCCTGATCCTGCGGCGCACGCTCGTCGAGCTGCGCGAGAACCACATCCGCCCCATGCGGCGCATCCTGCGCGGCGTGGCGGAGTACCGCGCGACCGACAAGACCTTCGAGTTCCCGAACGGCAGCGTCATCGTCTTCGGCTACTGCGACGACGAGGGCGACGCCGACCAGTACCAGGGGCAGGAGTACGACGTGATCTTCATGGACGAGGCGACGCACTTCACCGAGTACCAGTACGCCATGCTGACCGCCGCCCTGCGCGGCGCGAACGACTTCCCCAAGCGGATGTACCTCACCTGCAACCCCGGCGGCGTGGGCCACGCGTGGGTCAAGCGCCTGTTCATCGACCGCGCCTTCCGCGACGGCGAGCGGCCGGAGGACTATGTGTTCATCCCCGCGCGGGTGACGGACAACCGCGTCCTCGTCGAGAAGGATCCCGACTACGTCCGGCGGCTGGACAACCTGCCCCGCGGCCTGCGCGAGGCGTGGCGCGACGGCAACTGGGACGTGTTCGCCGGGCAGTATTTCACCGAGTGGGACCGCGACGTCCACGTCTGCGAGGCGTTCGCGCCGCCGGCGTGGTGGCGCTGGTACGTCACGATGGACTACGGGCTGGATATGCTGGCCGCGCTGCTCATCGGCGTGGACGAGGCGGGGCGCGCGTGGGTCGTGGGCGAGGTCTACGAGGGCCGCGACTGCGGCGACGGGCACAACGGCCTGATCGTCAGCGAGGCGGCGGAGGCGGTGCGCGCGCTGGCGGGAGAGCGGCGGATCGCCGCGTTCCTCGCCCCGCCCGACCTGTGGAACGCGCGGCAGGAGACCGGCAAAAGCGTCGCCGACATCTTTGCCGAGCACGGCGTCTACCTCACCAAAACGGGCAACGAGCGCGTGGACGGCTGGCTGGCGGTGAAGGAGTGGCTCAAGCCGCAGACCTGCGAGGACGGCGTGAAGCGTCCGCGCATCCGGTTCTTTCCGAACTGCCGGAACATCATCCGCACGCTGCCCCTGCTGCAGTACGACGCGCGGCGCGTCAACGACGTGTCCAATACGCCGCACGAGCTGACCCATGCGCCGGACGCGCTGCGCGGGTTCTGCGTGTATTGGACGAGCGCGGGCGCGCAGCCCACCCCCGCGCTGCGCGCCAAGCTGATCGACAGGCTGGGCGGGACGGAGAGGCGCGGAGGGACGAAGGGGACCGCTCGGGGAGGCCTGAAGAAACGCGGCGCAGCCCTTTAGCCGCCCCTTTCGGGGGAGGGAAAGCGGATCGTTCCTTTATCACACCCAAAAAGTAACCTATAAAGTTATCAACGGAGGAAAGACAGCATGAAATTCTTCAAACGGACCCCCAAGCCGGAGGGCTATGAGCGCGGGCGCGTGTACGACTACGCCACTGCCGAGGGGCGCGTCGCCACGGCGGAGTGGCTGTTTCGGCAGGCGAAGGACGAGCGCGCCGTCCGCGAGGCGGAGTGGCGGCGCTTCAACGACTACTACAACAACGCCCACGACGCCGCGCGCGAGATGGCGGACGCGCTCGAGGACGCGGGGCTGCCGTGGTCGCCCGCCTGCGTGCCCGACCCGTACATCATGGTCGAGAGCCAGATCGAGCCGGACGTGCCCGTGCCGGAGTTCCGCGGGCGCGACGGCGACCTCGACAGCGCCAAGGCGAAGGAGCGCGAGCTGGCGGTGCGCTATCTGATCGAGGAGAACCGCCTCGGCGACCGCAACACCGCCAACGAGCGCCGCCTGCGCAAGCTGGGCGACGCGTTCTGGAAGGCGTACTGGGACGAGACCATGCCCTGCGGCGACCGTCGCGGCAACATCCGCGTGCGCGACGTGGCGGTGCAGGACATCTACCCCGACCCCACGGCCGGGCCGGAGGGCCTGCAGAGCGGCGAATACCTGTTCTACGTCTACACCATGCACAAGCTCAGGTTCTGGCGGCTCTACCACGACGAGCTGGAGCGCTGCGACAAGGCGCTCGACGACGTGACCGGCGCGGATCGCTACCGCGAGGCGGACGACCTGCTGGAGCCCTACACCCAGTCCACCGCGGCGCGGGACGATCTGGTGCAGGTGATGGAGTTCTGGTACCGCCAGCCGTTCGACGACGGCGCGGCCAGAGCGGGGGCGGTGGCGTGCAGCGTGCAGGCGGGCGGCGTGGAGCTGCGCCACATCCCCGACTACTGGGTGAAGCTCGGCGCGCAGTGCGACCTGTTCCCGTTCGTGCATTACTGGTGCATCCGCGACGAGACGCAGTTCTGGAACAAGAGCGAGCTGGAGCCGATCCTCCCGCTGGTGGACGCCGCCGACCGCGAGCTGGCGACGGGCCTGTTCAACGACGCGATGACCGCCAACGACGTGGTCGTTTTGGAGGAGGGCGCGCTTGCCCCCGGCGAGGAGTTCACCAACGTGCCCGGCGCGGTGGTGCGCGTCAACCAGGGGCGCGGCGGCGCGATCGCGCGGCTCGGCGGCCTGAGCGACGGCGTGCGCAGCCTGAACATGGTGGGCTGGCTGCAGGGCCAGATCCAGCGCGCCAACCGCAACTACGACTCCAACAACGGACAGGAGACCACCCGCGTCACCACGGCAAGCGGGCTGATGCAGCTGCGCAGCGACGCGCAGGCGCAGCAGCGCATCAAGTCCGCCGACCGCAACGCCGGCTTCTGCCGCCTGTACGAGCTGCTGGACAAGCTGGCGCTGGAGTATTTTGACGACGACCGCCTGCTGTTCATCGGCGCTTCGGCGCGCGGCGGCGCGGGCGAGAGCGTGGTCTACAACGGCGCGAACTACGCGCGCACCGCGCCGGAGCTGCGCGACCCGGTCACGCTGGAGCTGCTGCGTGAGCGCCGGACGTATTACCCGCGCGTGGACGTGACGGTCAGCGCGGGCGCGCCGATGGCGAAGAGCCCCGCGACGACGGCGGCGGTGCTGGAAAAGCTGGCCGCGACCAGGGTGACGGCGGACAACTGGGCGCTGCTCGCCGCCGAGCTGGACTGCCTCGACATCCCGCAGAAGCAGGAGATCGTCGCGCGCTGGCGGGAGAAGTTTGAACCGACGGTCGAACCGTCCGCCCCGGCGGACGAGGCGATAAAATCTGAATAAGGAGGAGAACAGGATGGATCAGGAGAACACGGCCGTCGCCGCGGAGAGCGCGCAGGACGAGCTGCTCGACGAGCTGGCGGCGGAGAAGAAGGCGAGGCTGGACTTCGCCGTGCGCGACCTCGACGCGTTCCTCACGCGCCACGCGGACGTGGACGTGGAGAAGCTGCTGGGCAACACGCGCTTCGTCCGCTTCTGCGGCTCGCGCATGGGCCGCGAGTACCTCGCCGACCTCTACGACGACTTCGCCGCGCTGGTCAGCGAGGCGGGCGCGGCGGCGGTCGCAAAGGCGCAGAGCCGCGCGCGGCGCTCCACCGGCGGCGGCACGGCGGGCGGCGCGCTGCTGACGCCGGCGCAGAAGTACGTGCTGGACGCGTGGAATGCCGAGCATCCCGAAATGGCGATGACGGCGAAAGAGTTTTTGGGGCGCTGACGCGCCCCGGAAGCCTCCCCTGAAAGGGGAGCAAGGAAGGAAAGGAGATTGCAACATGAAATTCTATCAGAAGCTCGACGGCGGAGCGCACATCAGCGCGCGCGAGTACGACGTCGCGTACAACGCCGACATCAAGGAGGGCTCGCTCGTCAAGCTGAGCGGGGGCAAGGTGATCGCCGCCGTCGCCGCCGAGACCGGCGCGCTGCTCGGCGTCGCCGCGGAGAACCACAGCGGCAGCGCCGACGCGCTCGACCCGCGCGCCAACGGCACGAAGCTGCTCGTCATCGACGACCCCTCCGCCGTGTACCGCTGCGCCGCGCCGACGGTCACCGCCTCCGGCGGCAGCTCGACCACGCTCGTGTTCACCGCGGGCCAGTATTTCGCCAACGACGACTTCAACGGCGGCTATGTCAAGCTGGTGAGCAAGGCGTCGGGCAGCACGAACACCGACGCGGTCGGCACGGTGCGCGCCATCAGCGACTTCGCCGTGACCTCCGGCACGTCCGGCACGTTCACCATCGCGTCCGGCGGCGCGCCCTGTGCGGGCGACGTCTACGCCGTGTTCCCGCCCGTCGGCTTCGCCAAGGGCAACCTCAACAGCGCGCGCAGCGGCCTCGTGCTGACCGCGTCGGCCGGCCTGCCGATCCGCGTCATCGGCGCGGACGCGGGCTTCGACAAGATCAACGTCATGATCAAGAAGCACGCCTTCGGCGTCGACGCGTAAGAAAGAGGAAACCTCTCGGGCGCTGCGCGCCGGCTCCCGTTTTGGGGAGCCAAATTGGAAAGGAGATTTGATTTATGTCCAATACCGCATGGAAGACCGACAACTACAAGTTTGTCGGCAAGGCGTTTGACTACGCCTACGCAAACCGCATCGGAAAGCTGCTCGCCGTGCTCGGCGTGGCGAACTGCAACAGCATAGACTACGAGCTCACCGGCTCCGGCGGCTACGGCGAGATGCCCGCCTACGACGGCGAGAACCTCAACGAGGGCGCGAAAAAGCGCGGCTTCAAGACCATCATCACGCCCGAGGAGTTCTCGCTCTCCGAGTCCGTCGGCTACAAGCAGGCGAAGATCGACAAGAGCGGCGAGTGCTCCCGCGTCGGCAGGATGCTGGGCAACAGCGCCGCGATGACCGTGTATATGCACGCGCTGCGTATGTTCGCCGACGCGTTCGACCCCAACCGCCTCGGCGGCGACGGCAAGAGCTGGGCCGCGACCGACCACCCCAACGCCTCCAAGGGCTCGCAGGGGCGCAGGTTCGTCGCCGACCCCGAGAGCGGCACCTACTCCAACCTCATCACCGCCGAGCTGAGCGTCAGCGCCATCACCGCCGCGCAGAGCATGGCGGGCCGCTTCACCACGCCCGACGGTCTGCCCCTGCTCGCCGACATGAACCTGCTGCTCGTGTCCCCCGAGCTGGAGGCGGAGGCCAAGAAGATCTGCGGCGACAACGGCAAGTTCCGCCCGGCCAACAACCCCGCCGACAGCTCCAACGCCGCCAACCCCCTCGCCGACCTGCAGTACATGGTCATCGGCGGCGGCAACGACGGCTTCACCGCCAAGCAGTGGGCGATCTGCGACCCCACGCTCATGCGCGAGATGGTCAAGCTGGTGTACATCACCCGCCCGACCGTCATGCAGACCGCGCTGGACAACCCGCTCAAGGACCTCTACACCGGCTACGTCGACTTCGGCTGCGGCTGGGGCGACGGCAGACAGATCGTGTTCAGCAACCCGGCGTAAAAAAATTTCTCCCGCGGGTAACGCTTTGCGTTACCCGCGGGGAGGAAGGAGTGATCTCAATGACCCTCGGAGAGGGCAAACGCAAGACGCTGATGCTGCTCGACGAGCACAGCATCGACGGCGCGCCCGTCGTCAACGACGACCTGAACGCGCGCATGAACGACTTTTTCGACATGGCGCAGCGCGACGTGAGCGCGTGGCAGCCCATCGTGCGCCGCGAGAGCCTCGCGCTCGACGGCACGGGCAGCATGGCCCTGCCGGAGGACGTGCTGCGCGTGGTGCGCATCCGCCGCGGCGGGAAAACCGCCGCGGACTGCGAGGTCGTGGACGGCAGGCTGCTGTTCCGCCGCGGCGACACGTCCGTCGTGACGCTGGACTACATCGCCTCCGCGCGCCCCATCACGCCGGAAACGCCCGACGACTACAAATTCGAGGTCAGCGACGAGGCGGCGAACTGCCTGCCCTTCTTCGTGGCGGCGCAGCAGCTCGTCGCCGATCTCGTGGTGGACTACGGCGCGTTTTACAATATGTACCTCCAGATGCGCGCCGTGCTGCCGCGCGCGTCCCTGCCGGGCGCGGCGCGGCAGAGGCTGTACGGAGGCTGAGCCATGGCGAAGAGAGACGGCGCGGCGCTGCGCACCAAGAAATACGAGCGCTTCCGCGGCGTGGACTTCACCACCGACCCCGCGCTGGTGGACGACACGCGCAGCCCCTGGGCACCCAACATGATCGCCGACCGCGGCGGTATGCCGGAAAAGCGCCCCGGCTGGCGCACGCTGGAGACCTATGACGACCGGATCAACGGCGTCTTCCACGCCTCGTTCGGCGGCGCGGGGCAGCTGCTCGTCCACGCGGGGGAGAAGCTCTACCGCCGCGACGAGACCGGCGGCGAACCGACGCTGCTGGCCACGGGGCTGAACGACGAGCGCAGCACGGCGGCGTACATGGGCGGCAGGCTGTGGATCTTCACGGGCGGCGGCCTGTTTTGCTACGACGGCACGAGCGCGCAGAACGCGGCGGCGGACGCCTACGCGCCGCTGACGGTCATCGCGCGCACCCCCGCGGGCGGCGGCGTGAGCTACGAGCCGGTCAACCTGCTGACGCCGCGCCAGCGCGTGCGCTTCCTCGCCGACGGGACGAGCCGGGTCTACCGCCTGCCGTACACGGGTATTGACAGCGTGGACGCCGTGACCGTGGACGGCGCGGCGGTGACGAGCGGCTGGAGCGCCGACCTCGCGGCGGGGACGGTCACCTTCACGACCGCGCCTGCCGCCCCCGCCGCGGGCGCGGAGGACAACGTGGAGATCGCGTTTTCCAAGACCATAGCGGGCTGCGCCGACCGCATTGGCAAGTGCCGCTTCGCCGCGGTGTGGGGCGTGGGCGCGGCGAGCGACCGGCTTGTGGCGTCGGGCAACCCCGATTTCCCCAACGTCGATTTCATCTGCGCCTACGCCGACGGCAGCTACTGGCCCGACACGAATTACGCCGTCATCGGCAGCGACGAGACGGCGATCATGGGCTATCGCAGGCTGGGCGAGCAGCTTGCCGTCATCAAGGAGGACAACGGGCAGGACTCCACCGTGTTCCTGCGCTCCGGCGCGCTGGACGCGGACGGCGAGGCTTCGTTCCCCGTCCGTCCCTGCCTCGCGGGCGCGGGCGCGGTGACGCGCTTCGGCTTCGGCAGCATCGGCGACGAGCAGCTCGTCCTGACGGGCAGCGGCGTCTTCGCCCTGACGACCAACAGCCTGACCGCCGAGCGCATCGCCCGGAACCGCAGCTTCCGCGTCGATCCCAAGCTGCTGGGCGAGGACCTGTCCGAGGCGGTGTCGTGCAGCTATGACGGGGGCTATCTCGTGTTCGCGGGCGGCCGCGTCTACGGGCTGGACGGGCGGCAGCAGCGCAGCGTCCCCGCCCACGGCGACACGGGCTTCGTGTACGAGTGCTTCTACTGGGACAACGTCCCCGCCCGCTGCGTCGCGCGGCGCATCGACGGCGGGCGCGAGTCGCTGTTCTTCGGCACGGCGGACGGCAGGCTCTGCCGCTTCAACACCGACGTGGAGGGCATGGCGCGCTACAGCGACGACGGCGCGGCGATCGAGGCCGTGTGGGCGACCCGCGCCGACGACGACGGCGACCCCATGGTGCGCAAGACCCTGCTCCCGCGCGGCGGCGCCGTGACGATCAAGCCCTATGCCCGCAGCGGCGCGAAGGTGCTCTTCCGCACCGATCGCGACGTGGTGGGCTGGCAGGCGGCGGAGGGCACGATGGACATCTTCAACTGGGTGGACGTCGACTTTTCGCGCTTCAGCTTCAACGCCAACGACGCGCCCGCGGAGATCCCCTTTGCGGTACGCGCGAAAAAGTACAAGCGCCTGCAGATCCTGGTCAAGAACGACGCGGTGAACGAGGGCTTCGGCGTTTACGCCATTGTCAAACACTTTGCCGCGGGCGATTTTGCGAGAAAGTAGGGGGGGGGACGACCTCTCAGTCCGCCTTTGGCGGACAGCTCCCCTTTCAGGGGAGCCTGACAGGAAGGAGGATATATGAGTTTATCCGATTACAAACTGACCGACGCGGCCGTGGCGCAGAACGGCGTGGTCGCCGCGCCGGACCGGCTGACCGGAACGGCGAACCAGAACAAGATGATCTTCGACCGCCTGATCCGCGAGTCGGTGAAGGGGCTGTACAACGGCCTGATCGACGCGCTTGCCGGAAGCGGCGGCGCGGCGGGGATCGGGCTGGACGCCGAGGGCGTGGAGGCGGAAACCGTCGCGGGAGGCATGGCGGAGCTGGCGGCGGCGCTGGCGACCATGGCGACCAGGGCGTATGTGGACGGGCGCTACGTCACCGCCGGGCAGAAGAGCGGCACCACCCTCGGCTCGAGGTCGACGGCGGAGGGCTACCGGGCGACCGCGAGCGGAGCCGACTCCCACGCGGAGGGCAACGGCGCGACCGCAAGCGGCGAAATGTCACACGCCGAGGGGTATGAGACCACGGCCGGCGGGGATATGTCCCACGCGGAGGGCTTTCGCGCGAGCGCGGAGGGCTACGCGGCGCACGCCGAGGGAAAGAGCAGCTCCGCAAGCGGAATGTATGCGCACGCGGAGGGACAGGAAACGACCGCGAGCGGGAGGATCGCGCACGCGGAGGGCAACGGCACGACCGCAAGCGGATTAATTGCGCACGCGGAAGGCAACGGCACGGTCGCAAACCACCAGTCCCAGCACGTCTTCGGCGAGTACAACGTCGCCGACGACTCCACGGCATACGGCAACTACCGCGGGAACTATGTCGAGATCGTGGGCAACGGCACGGCGGACAACGCGCGCGCCAACGCCCGCACGCTTGATTGGAGCGGCAACGAGACCCTCGCGGGCAATCTGACGCTCGGCTCGGCGCCGACCGCCAATATGCACGCGGCGACCAAGAAGTACGTCGACGACGCAATTGCGGCGGCGATCGGCGCGGCGATAGGGGGGAGCTACTGATGCCGAACACACACAGCACATTGACGGGCCTGTTCGCTGACGTCGCGGACGCAATCCGCGCCAAGACCGGCGGCTCCGCCGCGATCGTCGCGGACGACTTTCCGGACGCCATCGCCGCGATCCCGACCGGCGGAGGCGGCGGGAGCGTGCCGGCGAACGACGTCAATTTCTACGACTATGACGGCGCGATCGTCGCGTCATACTCTGCAGCCGACTTTGCCGACCTGTCCGCGATGCCGGCAAACCCGACGCACACGGGTCTCACCGCGCAGGGCTGGAACTGGTCGCTGTCCGACGCAAAGACCTACGTCGCAAGCTATGGCAGGCTCAACATCGGGCAGATGTACGCAACGTCCGACGGCAAGACGCGCCTCTATATCCATTTGGAGGAAGGCCGCCTCGCCCCGTATCTCGGGCTTGCCGTCAACGGCACGGCGGCGGTGGACTGGGGCGACGGGACGACGGGCACCGTGACCGGCTCGAGCACGGAGACGGTCGTCAGCACGCAGCACAGCTACGCGGCGGCGGGGGATTACGTCGTCACCGTCGCGGTGACCGGCAGCATGGCGCTGCTGGGGGACGGCTCGGTCGGTTCGCAGGTGTTTTGGAAAAACGGCGGCACGGCGAATGACAACCGCGTGTACCAGAACGCGATCCGGAAGCTCGAGCTCGGCGCGAACACGGTCGTCGGAGACTATGCGTTTTACAATTGCTGGTCGCTCTCGTCCGCCACGCTTCCGAGCGGCACCGTGAGCGTCGGCGAGAGCGCGTTCAACAGCTGTTACACGCTCGCGTCCGTCACGCTACCGAGCGGCATGACGGACGTCGGGGACGGCGCGTTCAAGCAGTGCTTTGCGCTTTCGTCCGCCGCGATCCCGGGCAGCGTCGAGAGCATCGGAAAGGAAGCGTTCTACCGCTGCTACACGCTCTCGTCCGCCACGCTCCCGAACGGCGTGACGCTCATTGACGAAAACGCGTTTTACCAGTGCTACACACTCTCGTTCGTCACGATCCCGAACAGCGTCACGGCCCTCGCCTCCTCCGCGTTCGGCAACTGCTGCGCGCTCCCGTCGGTTACGATCCCGGAGAACGTGACGAACATCTCCACCGGTACGTTTTCATCCAACAACGGCCTCGGCTGCATACGCTTCAAGCCCGCCGTGCCGCCGGCCGTCGCGGCCGGCAACGCGTTCCGCAACCTCCCGGCCGACTGCGTCATCTACGTCCCGGCCAATGCGCTGTCCGCGTACACCGGCGCGTCGAACTACCCGAGCGCGCTCACCTACACCTATGTCGGATACTGAGGAGGGCGCCATGACGGACGACATCGAATTCGTGCCCTGCCACAGCGCGAACTACGGCGGGATGCGCCTCGCCTCGGACGTGCGCTGGCTCGTCTACCACTACACGGGCAACGACGGCGACTCCGCGGCGAACAACGCCGCCTACTACGCCCGCACGGTGGTCAAGGCGTCGGCGCACTACTTTGTGGACGACGGCGGCGTCACGCGCAGCGTGCCGGACCTGTACGTCGCGTGGGCGGTCGGCGGGCAGAAGTGGAGCGACTGCGACAGGACCGGCGGCGGCACGCTCTACGGCGTGGTGACCAACGCGAACAGCATCAGCATCGAGCTGTGCGACACCCGGCGCGACGGGGCGCTCATGGCGTCGGAGGCGACGCTTGAAAACGCCGTGGAGCTGGGGCGGATGCTGATGCGGCGGTACGGCATACCCATCGGCCGCGTCGTGCGGCACTTCGACGTGACGGGCAAGCACTGCCCGGCGTATTTTATGGACGATGCGCGGTGGGCGGCGTTCAAGGCGCAGCTTGCCGCGCCGGAGGGCGCGGCGCAGGCGCGCTTCCAAACCGTCGCGGAGATCGGCGCGCGCGCCCCGTGGGCGCTCGCTACGGTCGAAAAGCTGACCGCGCGCGGCGCGGTCAACGGCACCGGCGCGGGGCTGGATCTCAGCGGCGATATGCTTCGCACGCTGGTCATCGCGGACCGCGCGGGCGCATTTCAATGAGGAGGAAGGCTATGGCAAACAATCTCAACACCCTGTCGAACGACGAGCTGGAAAAGCTCGCCGCGCAGAATTCCGAGGCGTGGCACGGCTCGGACGCGAAAACGCAGCAGGCGCTGCACGAAGAAAACATCAGGATCAACGCGATCCTCGACGCGCGCAAGGGCACGGAGAGCGCGTTCGACTCCGGCACGGGGCGCTGGAGCGTGACGGCGGGGGCGGCCCCGTCGGCGGACGCGCTGGCGGGCAGTCTGGCGAACCTGTCCGCCGCCCGCCCCGCCGGGGACGGCGGGAGCGGGGCGCGCGCGGCGGCGGTGCAGCGCGCGGTGGACGAGCTGGAGGACAGCCGCCG
>Ga0129307_1002629_pt1 | contig 13422 bp, 7 predicted proteins | sample P1105metagenome_FD_94437 | JGI IMG/M metagenome (GOLD analysis project Ga0129307, IMG submission 94437) | Capybara group fecal microbial communities from Wisconsin, USA - P1105 metagenome | ecosystem: Host-associated > Mammals > Digestive system > Large intestine > Fecal | place: USA: Wisconsin... | reverse complement strand
TCTCTTACGACCTTTGTCGCCGACTTTAAATCATGGAATGTTTCCAGGGCTTTGGCAATTTGTGCTTCTGTAAAATGCATGATGCGTCCTCTAGTCGTGTCCAACTATTCGTCCGCATCCCCAGTAAAGAACTTGAAATTTCTATGTCATTACAATAAAAAGAATAACCTTCTTCTTCAGAATCTCCTTTTTTGATTAAAAAGGGAAACGATGCAGAATAATACCGATTTTGTTCAAAAAAATACATTCTTTTGATATCACCATTTTCAATAACAAGATTTCCATTTGGCATTTCTCGTATTCCGCTCTGAATACAGTATAATACATCCAATTGCAACATTATAACATCAAGTTTTTCCCTAATCACTTTAGAGAACTTGACTATATAATATTGCGGAACATCAAAAGAGAATTTTACTTGCATTTGCTACTTCTCTTCTGAACTTTATAAAGCGCCAAAATCAATCCTTCAACATCCATCGGGTCAAACGATTCTTCATCTACCATATCGTAAATTTGTTTCTTTATATCCTTTTTGTATGTCTTAGGAATAGAATGAGTCTCTATAGTCTTATCTATGACATCCATCAAGGAATTTTTATTTTCTTGATTGTCAATATTTATTTGAATTTGTTTAATTTCTTCTTCACTCGGGATATTAATGGTCATTTTCCCATCAACTAAAATCTCTGCTAAATGATGTTGAAGATTTTTTTCCGTTTCCTCAGGCATACGTTCAACAATCAGTACGCTTTGTAAAAAAGATCTGGTCATCATTGTATATAGAGCATTTCTATAACGAAGGCCAACACCTAATGAAGATGTACAACAAATAACAAATGGGAATTCTAGCCCTTTCACATTATTTCTGTTAGAAAGCATTATTTCATTTTTACGCTTTTCCTTAGTTTCGTACGCCCTATTTGAGACCCAAGAAAATTTTTCAAAAATCAATCGTTCCAATACAGCGATGCGATCATAAGTCTCATCCCCTTCATCTAAAAATATCACACAAATATCATCTGGTTGTATGGAACTATCATTTTCATTTTTTATTCGTTCAATTTCCGAAAGAATACTTTCCAAAATCGAAGATCCATTTAAATTAGCAATCAACTTCACACTCGAATAACCACTATCAATATCTTCAAATCGACGAAGAGGTTCCCTTGTTAATGTAATAGTGTTATCTTGAGATTTAGACACCCCGTAACCGCAATTCATCCATTGTTTTTCGTCTAACCATTGATATCTTTTATTCTCAAATAGACCCATTCCTAAACCATGGGCAAACATGAGTGTTTTCGGATCAGTTCTATAACATTTACTCAACAGGTAATTAGGATGAATGTCTCTTGGAATCTCTGAAAAAATGCTTTGGAAAATATCGCCAGCCAAATAAACTTTGTTTTTTGTTACACATCTGCAAAGTCTTACAAAACCTTCGCCAAAATCTTGGCTCTCATCAACAAAAGTCCAATCAAATGCGTATTCCCACCCTTCCTGAACTTTTCTCTTTTCCAAGATTTCCGCCGCTTGTGTACAGATTTGATCAAATGTCATATTTGATCTTAATGAGTAGAACGGAAGCCCATAACGTTGACATATAAAGCGATAAGTGCCATTATCACCAGCGCTACCCCACGAATGCATGCACATGATTTTATTGGGGTCTATTTGCTTCTCAACTTTCATATAGTTGAAAAATTTGGGTAAGCGAGCCTTCAATTCATGAGCAAGAATTTTATTATGACATGTGAACAAAATGATATCAGAATCATATTTTAAATACAGATCTTTTATTTTATGAAGCAAAAGCTCTGTTTTTCCAGTACCGGACATACCTTGAATTCGTATTAATTCATCAGGAGTCTTTTCGTATATAAATCTTGTCTGATCCCCATCAAACAAGATGATTTTTTGTTTCACCTTATCCAGTAGGCTTATTGGAACATTTTTCCCTATTCTCTCGGCCTCATTGTAGCTCCCTGTTATTAGCGACATTAATATTTCTGCATGACGAGCTTCTTCTTCATTTTCCGCTTTAATCACATCTAGCAGAGAATTTACATCCGTAAAATCACAATTTCGCATCCTTTTATATAAACGATTTTCCCATTTCCATGAGCGACCTAAAATCGTTTCATGATCATACTTATCAGAAATTGATCCTAAATTATCAACAACTTCATGAACATATTCGTCAAAATCCTCATTTTCATCGTCAGCACAATCAACAAAGAGAACCCTATATCCTGGAATCAGCACCATAAAAGCACTTGTATATGAATATTTATATTTCGCAACGCCCAGTGGTCGATTAACAATATAAACATTCTTTTTGCGATCTGTCGCCCATAATTCTAGTTCTTTGTAAATGTCTTTTTCGCCAAATGTATCTTCGACATTTGAATAAAAATAGGAATTAGATGCCATACACTTTTCCTTTCTATTTAATGGTTATTTGGCCGGTCATGAAGAGCGGGAGAAGGGTGTTGCGTTGGGTGGTTAAGGCTTCGATTTGTTTGGTGTTTACAAGTTGTTTTTGAAAGATGGGTAAAACCTGTGCATTGAAATTTTTCAGCGTTTTAGAATCTGGCACCAAAATAAACATCCCTTTTAAATCTTTATCGGACAAATGACCCACCGTAGAACCCTTTGCCGTCATTTCTTTAGCTTTAATATAAGGAGCAAGTGCAAATTTGGCTTGAATAGAAGTAACATTATTACCGTTCATTCGAATCCGAACACACCGTTGATTCAAATAAGAAATGTTATCGGCCCACAAATTCATATGGAAATTGCCATCCATACCAATTACCAAATCACCTTCTTGCAGGCGATATTTTTCGTCAACAATTTCTGTTGTATAAGCAGATGTTGTATGTTCCAAAATATCCCTAATACGAACAACAGGTTTGTCAGTTATTTCTTCAGTAAAAAGTTCTGTTGAAAAAGGGAATCCATACTTGATATCAAAAACATCAAATATATTTTTCACTTCCCAACTTACAGGGATGTTGCGGTTGAGGGTTTTGTTGTAGGTGGTTTGGTGGCCGGCGCATTGGAGGAAGGTGTAGTCGTAGATTGTCTTGGCGGTTTGTTCCAGCACGCGATTCTGGGCACGGAGATTTTCAATGCGTTTGTCAAATGAAGAAAGGGCTGAAGCTAAACGATGTTGAATACTTAGAGAAGGTAATTGGACTTCAAAATCTTTTAATTGATTTATAAAAATACACTTTTGAATAGCTCCCGAAGATCCACATGTAAGTTTTTTCTGAACATGTGATTGCTGCATATAATAATACAGATATTCAACATCAACAACACTACAATTAGGCTTAATGATTCCAACACTTCGTTGAAAATCGTAGTTAGGAATTTCTTTTATTATTGACAACTTCCCCAAGGTCCCTACAGTGGAAATAACTAGATCCCCTTTAGAAAGTTTAGTTCTTTTATTTATTTTATCAAACGTTTCTTTAGAAATTTTTCTTTCGTCTTCGCCAAATACAATGTTTCCATCTATAATATTTTTGTTTGACAGCAGGTAAAAACCACCATCTTCAGAATTTTGGACAGAGCAATGTTCGCCATCAGTAATATGATACGATATCTCTTTCAATTTAAATTTTGCACAATCCATTATCAAAATTCCATCATTAATCTATTATCTTCCGACAACTCACTTACGCTCATTTTAAATTTTCATTCCCTTAAGGTTCTTGAGAATCTGATTATCAAGTTCTACACCCTGGGCAGAGAGTGTTTCCAGTTCCTTGGCAAAGCCCTTTATCTTGGCCTTGAATTCTTCGGGGGTAATCTCCACGTATTCGACCTTGATATCAAAGTACTGGCCTGCGCTCAAACTGTAACCCTTTTCCCTGATATCCTTGTATGTCACGGCAACAGAGAAATCTTCCACAGTCTTCTTTTTGCGGAAGGTGGTTACAATCTTCTCGATTTCTTCGGTGCGTAAACGACGCTTCTGGTTGTTGCCTTCCTTGTATTCTTCACCAAGTTTGCTGGCGTCAATCAAAATCACCTTGTCGGAATCTTTCTTGGGCGATTTGTCGAAGAACAGCACAGAAACGTTGGTTCCGGTATTCGCAAACACGTTACTCGGCATGCTGACCACGCCACTAACGATATGCTTATCGGTAATGTATTCCAGAATTTTCTTTTCTACACCGGACTTGCTGGTAATAAAACCCGTGGGAATAACGATTGCGCCCTTGCCATCGGCCTTGATGGAGTTAATCACATGCTGGATAAAGCAAGTGTAAATGGCCATCTTGGGTTTGTTGGGGTCAACCTTCTTTACCTTGTTGGGGATTCCCGCCCAAAAGCGGACACTGTCCGCCGCCAGGGTATCGGAATACTCAGGGAAATCCAGCTTGAACGGAGGATTGCTTACCACAAAGTCAAACTTCTTGAGGCTTCCATCCTTTTCTACATGGGCGGGTTCCAAAAGGGTATTCCCCTGCACCACATTAGGCAAGCTGCCCACCAAATTGTTCAAAATCAAATTCAGTCGCAGCATTTCGCTGGACTTGTCAGAAATATCCTGGCTGTAAATGGAGCAGCGGTCCTCGCCCACCTGGTGCGCAAGCGCCATAAGGAGCGTGCCGGTACCAGCACTGGGGTCGTAACAGGTTGCGCCCTTGTATTCCGTTTCGGGATCCACCAAAAGTTGAGCCATCACCTGGGCAATGGCACGGGGAGTAAAGTATTCCGCATACTTACCGCCACCGGCATTGTTGTAATCCTTAATCAGGTATTCAAAAATGCCGCTGAAAAAGTCATACTTTTCGTTAAAAACTTCTTCAAAGTTAAATTCCGCGATGTTCTTTACCAACGCCTTGGCAAAATCATCGCGCTTACCGATGTCAGTAACATAGGGCGTAACGGCAGCAAAGATGTTCACTTTCGCCTTGCCCGAAGTCACCACCGAAAACTGGTCCTGGTTATAGGTCGCGATATCAACCAAAGTGGAATCTAGCAACGCCGAGAAATCGCCCTGAGTCGAAGCATTGTATAAATGGCTCAAGGTCTGATGCGGCTTGATTAAGGGAATGCCACCGCCCATGTAAGAGAACAAATCCTCGACTTCTTCGTCGGTAAAGGTGTCGTATTCAACATCCCACTTTTCCGCTTTGCTCAAGCGCTTTTTATAAGGAGTCTTTTGGTTCTTGGCTTCAAAGGCAAACTTGTCGTTAAAGAACTTGTAAAGGAAAATCTCTGTGATTATCTTGTATTCGTTGCCGCCATTTGCAAGGCCATACGCACCCGTCGTACTTTTAAGGGAATCAATAAGGGCTATGGTTTTGGCTTTGAGTTCTTCGGTGTTCATTTACACTCCATAACTATTATACTGATTGATGTATTCATTAGAAATCAGGTTGCTAATGAATTTGCGGTCATCAAGACTTGCGGCTAAATCAAGATCCATGAACTTGTGGCTTACGCAACCCAAAATGTCCTTACGGAGTTTGTCCTCGTTTTCCACAATTCCCGGATTCTTTTCAAACAGGTCGTCGGCAGAGTCCTTGATTTCGATAAGGCTTTTCTGAATTTCGAATTCTTCCTTAGAAAGCAAGGGTCTTTCCTTCTTTTCGCCCTCAGCCCGTTTCGCATTTTCTTCTACAATTCGCTTGTGGATGCGGGCAAATTTCTCATCGTCCTTGTAATGGGACTTTAGCGCGCGATTCTTGCGATTGATTTCCTTGATTTTGGACATTACGTCTTTCAAGTAGAAAATGCTGCCTTCGGCTTCGGTTTTGTCTTTAGGAATATAGCCGTGTTCCCTGAAATACTTTCTGAATTGTTCAATAAGGTTGACAAACTTGTCTTCTTTCTTATCGAAGTTGGCATCAAATTCGGCACGGACCTTTTCGGCTTCTTCCCTAAGGCTATTGATGATAATCTTGAGTTCTTCTGGAATGCCCTTGCGGAATTCAAAATCCAGACTGTCAAGAATCGTATTGATTATGCCCGACACATCTTCGCTATGGTCATTGCCTTCCTTGAAGTTAATGGCCGCAATGCGGCGTTCTACTTCACGCAGCAAAACAGGAATACCGCCGGGCAGCATGTTCTTATACTTGTCCTGCAGTTCAACGTTCCCGCTAGAACGGATTCTGTTGCCCAGGCCCTTTGCATCTTCAAGAATTTTACGAAGGTGGTACAAAGGTTCCTTGTCTTCAATTCCATCAATGACTTCGCGGAATTCCTCGTAATTCTCGGTAGGGAAATTCCACAAGAAATCCGTCAGTTCCTTAATCTGCTGCTTGACTTCTTCGGGATTTTCAATAATCACCTGGCCCGGGTCAGCGGAAAGTTCTAAGCCAGAATCTTCCGTAGTCTTGTTCAGTTCCCGCAGGTAACGGTCGTTGGTGGCATCAAAGTTTTCCTTGATGTCAACAAAGTCCACCACGTAGCCGTATTTGAAATCTTTATATGGACGATTGACACGAGTCAGCGCCTGCAACAAATCGTGGCCATCAAGTTTGCGGCCAAGATACAACTTTTTCAAGCGGTTTGCGTCAAAACCCGTAAGCAACATTTTATTGACAATCAAAAAGTCCGTCGTCATGTTCTTCTTGTAGTCAACAATGTATTCCTTGCGTTCCTTCTTGTCTCCTTCATCATGGAGAATCAGGGACGCCTTCAACGGTTTTTCAAAGAAAGAAGCGTTGTAATGCATCAGCTTTTCTGCCGCCATGTTTGCGACTTCTTCTCTCTTTTTCTCAATGACGCTTAATGCAAAATCGTAGCGTTCGTTCCACAACTCAAAAAGTTTACGGGCCTGGTCGTTGGTTTTGCAAACAATCATGGCACCAATAGACTTGTCGTCACATTCAACGCGGAACGAAGTAAAATCATCAATGATATAATCCAGCAAGGCGTTCAAATACTTAGGATGCTCAATGATTTTATCCTTATCGATATCGCTCTTTTTGACTTGAATCTGGTTTGCCGAATTGTTTTCAAGTTCATCAAGAATCCCCTGCAAAGTTTCTTTGTAGTGGGTTTCAATGGGTTCACGCATCAACTTAAGCGTGTAACCGTCCGCAATTGACTTGTCGTAATAGTAGGTGTGAATGTAATCGCCAAACACGCGCCAGGATTCACGTTCTTCACGAAGCAGCGGAGTGCCCGTAAGGGCGAGCTTTATTGCATGTTTGTCGGCACTCAAAAGGTTTGCAAGGAACGCTCCTTCGGGATTGTAGCCTCGGTGAGCCTCGTCAATAAAGAATATTCGTTGCAGGTTTGTGTTGTAGCCCGCAGAAATATCTACCGGGGCCTTGTCTTCGGCGAATTTCTGGATATTCACCACGGTGATTTCCAGCCTACCGTCGGCACTTTTTACCAGCTGCGTATTCTTGACATCTGCCATGAGTTGTGCGCGGTCTTCTACAGTCTGCACAACAAGGCCGCGAGCGGCAAACTCGTCGCACGCCTGTTCCATCAGGTCGATTCTATCCACGATGAAATAGAACTTGGCGGGAATAGACTTCTTCGCAAAATAGTCGGTGAGGCTCTTTACGGAGTAATAAGCCAAAGCCGTCTTGCCGGAGCCCTGCGTATGCCAAATAATTCCACTCTTTACGCCTTCATCCAATTTTTTACGGATGGCAAAAGAAGCGAAAAGTTGCTGGTAACGCATTACATGTTTTTCAAGAGTCTTAATCTTTTCGCCGTCGTCTTTTTCGACCGTCTTTTCTACATAGGCAAAACCATAACGAAGCAGGAACAAGAAACGCTCCTTGCTCAGCAGCGAAGTCAGAATGCGGTTCGTGGGAGTAGTCACCTTGCAATTCGTGGCATACTCCGGATGGCATTTGAGAGAAAGACAATTTCTGTGCTTAAGAATCAGTTTTTCAGTGTCTTCCGAAACGTCCCGATAGGGATACTTGGGGCCGAACTTTTCGTCTTCTTCGCGAAACACATTGAAAAACGCTTTTTGCTTACCAATGCAGGCGTAGAACGCTCCCTGAACAGGAACACGATTCGCATTGTCGTATTCTTGATTGTTGCTAAAAATCATCAACTGGGTGATGTTCAGAAAACGCCTAAAACTTTTGTTGGGCAAACGCTTCTGGTTTGTGCGGCTTTGCTCAGCAACAATGCCTTCTGCATTATTAGGCTTTTTCACTTCGATAAAAGCCAAAGGCAAACCGTTCACAAAACACGTAATATCTGGGCGGAAACTATCACCCGTCTCCTGATTCTCGCAAGGGAGTTCCGTCGTCACGAGCCAGCTATTGTTCTCCGGATTTTCGAAATCAATCAGCTTGATTCCTGAATTCGAAGAGAGAACCTGGTAAAATTCACGACCAAGATCGTCGCTGCCAAGCTTGCTCAACGCAAACTTCGCAAAAATTTGAAGATCATGGAGCTTTTGCTCCGGATTTAAACGAACAAGGGCTTTAAGGAATTCATCGGTAAGAACGTTATTGTTCTTGTCGAGCCTGCCTACCGGAGTTTCTTCGCCGCATTCAGCAAAATAGGTGTAACCCAAACGGCACAGATGGAGTGCCGCCGGAACCTGAACTCTAGTACATTCGTTAAAACCAGCCATAATCGCGTAACCCTAAAACTAGTTTGCCCATGTAGGCGAATCATGTGTTAACAATATACCTTAATAATATGATTGTCAATTCTATGATTTCGGAGAAATAACGTTTTTAGGGCGAAATAGCCGTCTTTGGCGTTCTCTCCGACATTCTCTCTGACATTAAAAAGCCATTTTTGAGCAATAGAGTATTGCGGGGCGGAATGACGAACATTCTCTACGAAAAAGCAGGGACCGAACTTGCAGGCGAAAGAAGATGTCGCCCTCGCGATGCTCGCCGAAAGGGATTCTGTTGATGAAATAGCCCCGTTCAAAACAACCAAATTTCTTACAATTCTCTAAAACACTTGCACTTTATCACAACCCGTTTTTAGGTGTGGACATTTTAGTGACTTTTGTCAACAGGCAAAGGGCTAAAAAGCCCTATTTCACCTCTAATTATCTAATTTCTATATAGATATACAAGGGACAATTTATGAACAGCTTCAAGACTTTAATTGCAGCATCTCTGCTTGGAACGGCTGCATTCGCGGCTCCCGGCCTCACGGTGAAAGGGACCGATCTCCAGTACAACGGCAAGAAGATTTTCTTTTCGGGCACGAACCTCGCCTGGAGTGACTACAACTCCGATGTGGGTGCAAGTCCGCTCGACGAAAACGCATGGCGCAAGGCTGTCGAGGGCACGCGTGCTGCGGGTGGCAATGCGATTCGCTGGTGGCTTTTCAACAACATGAGCCAAAGCCCGACAATTGACGAAACAACGCATTTGGTCACAGGTCCCAAGGAAAACACTATCGCGAACATGAAGAAGGCTTTGGACATTGCCGAGGAATACGGCGTGATGGTTTCGATGTGCCTTTTCAGCCACAACTTGATGGAACCGAACCAGTGGGGTCTTTACAACGAAAAGCTCGACATTTCCGCTAACGAAAAGCTTTTCGAAGACGAAGGAACCAAGGCGTTTATAGACAACGTTTTGATTCCGGTCGTGAAGGCGATAGGCAATCACAAGGCGCTCATGACTTGGGAAGTTTTTAACGAGCCCGAGGGCATGACAACAGAATGCAGCGGCTGGACTACAAAGAAGATGGCGCTTGCCAAGATCCAGAAGTTTACGAACAAGGTAGCCGCCGCAATCCACACGACGAACCCGGAACTTCTCGTTTCGACGGGTAGCGTGAACATCCAGTATCAGAAGCACTGGAACGACGCGGCACTTATCGCTGCGGGTGGCGAGGCGAACGGTACGCTCGACTTTTTCCAGACGCACTACTATCCGTATTGGCAAAACGATGCGGTGAGTCCGTTCGTGAATACGGCAGCCCAAATGGCCGCCAAGTACAGCTATGACAGCAAGCCGATGATTATTGGCGAATTCCCGGCAAGCGGTTGGAAGGGCGATACGTATCGCTCAAATTTTGCAGCAAAGACGGAAATTTCGACGGAAGAATGCTACCGCAAGGCGTTTGACGGCGGTTATGCGGGTGCTCTCGCCTGGCAGTATATTGGCGACAAGACCGAAGCGAATTTCGGTGGTTACAGCTACACGATTGATCCGGCGCTCAAGGCAATGACGGCTCTCGCCGCAAAAGAAGAAGCAAGCATCAAGATCAAGGACGTGAACATTGAAGGTGGCAACGGTGGAAACGGCATGATGGCCGTGACTTACGGCGGGGACAACGCCCAGGTGGAATACCAGAACAAGGGCGGCTGGGACCTTTCCTCCGCAACGACGTTTACGTGGACAGCCAAAAACAACGGTTCCTCTGACGCGGACCTTTACCTTATCTTCAAGCTCACTGATGATTGGACATGGACAGAAACGAGCGGCAGCTGCAAGGTTCCCGCTGGCGAAAAAGTCACATGCTCCATCGATATTTCGGAACATACCGATCGCAACAAGACGCTCAGCATCACGTTTGCGAACTATGCCGCGGGCTACACGGGCACCATCATTTACGATGACATCAAGGCTGGCGCCACGACGCTTTTCGACTTCAACAAGGACAAGTACGATGCTTTCAAGCGCGGCTACGAGAACACCGAAGAGATGATTCCGGAAATCAAGATTGTGTTCGACGAGAACTACACCTCGGGAAAAACAAGCTTGACGAAGGGCAGAATCGCTAAGGCTTCCAAGTTCAGCGTCATCGGCGACAAGATTATGCTGACCACAGGCGCGGCTGGCAACGTGAGTGTCGATGTGTTCGGTATGAACGGTAGGATTGTCGCGACACTTTTCAATGGTAAACTCGGAGCCGGCAGTTACATGTTCAGCCTCGCCGACATGCCGAAGGGTCAGTATATCATCCGCATGAAGGCTGGAGCCACGACAACGAGGCCGATTATCATCAAGTAGAGTGTACCAACTACAAAGCAACAAGCGAGAGTCCCGAGCTGTTCGGGACTCTTTTTTACGGAAAATGCAACAATAAAATTATTTGATTTTACAACGCAAGAATATAGATTTACGATTGGAGATATGGCATGTTTATGAAGACTTTCAATTACACTAGTTTCGCAGTCACCGCAGCGCTCACAGCATTTGCAACCACGGCATTTGCCGCAGGCACTCCTATCCGCATCGAAGCCGAAGACGCCGTCCCCACCGACGACCACAAAGTCCTTGTTATTACCGATGCCAAAGCTTCGGGCGGAAAGTACGTCGATATGAAAGACGGCAATCTGGAATTCAAGGTGACAATCCCTGCCACGGGCTATTACACGCTTTGGGCTAATTACCAAATACCATCGGAATCGACCAGCAAAATTCAGAACTTGACCGTCAACGGAGTATCTGCTGGACAAATTTCCTTCGGCATTTCCGACGACTTCAAGACCATCAAGGGTGCAGGCAAAATCAAGCTCACCGCAGGCGAAAACAAAATCGGAATTGTCCACAGCTGGGGCTACGTCAACCTCGACTACATCGAGCTCACGGAATACGAAGCAAGTCCGTGGAACATTTCGCCAGCCCCCGTTACACCGGAGCCGACCGAAAGCGCGCAGAAACTCTACAACTTTTTGCTCACCAACTTTGGCAAGCACGTGATTAGCGGCGTCATGACGAACCGCGCCATGGAAAACGACGGCAAGTACACTCCGCAAACGTACGAGACCCAGGAAGAACTCAAGTACATCCACGATGCCAGCGGCAAAAACGTGGTGCTCGTCGGTTTCGACTTTTTGCATGCTTCTGGTAAAAATTCCGAAGAACAATGGTACACCGGCTACACGCATGCCGCTCTCGAAATGGCAAAATACGTTTGGAAAAAAGGTGGCATTCCGCAAATCAACTGGCATTGGAAAGACCCGATGCACGACGTGGAAGCGTTCTACACGCAATCCAGCGGGAACGACCCCTACACCGATTTCAGCATTGGCAAGGCATACGATGAAGCAACAGGGAAATGGAAAACCGATAGCGACGAATACAAGGCCATCATGCGCGACATGAACATGATTGCAGACTCGCTTTTGACACTGCAAAAAGAAGGGGTCGCCGTCCTTTGGAGACCACTCCACGAAGCAAGTGGAAAGTGGTTCTGGTGGGGCACCGACGGCGCCAAGCCATGCGTCGCTTTGTACAAACTCATGTTCGATACCTTCGTGAACAAGAAAGGGTTACACAACTTAATTTGGGTGTGGACAACTGACGAGGCCACAGACGCGCTGGATTGGTACCCAGGCGACGAATATGTGGATGTCGTGGGCCGCGACTACTATTACTACCCGCGCGAATCGAACCATTCAAGTCTTGTGGGGAGTTTCGAAACAGTGAAGGAAATGTTCGGCGGCAAAAAAATTGTGACGCTCAGCGAAAACGGTTCCGTGCCCTACCCCGACGAGATGAAGGCCGATGGCGCGAACTGGAGCTGGTTCATGCCATGGTACGGCGATTACGCCATGGAAAGTTGGGCCAACGACAACAACAAGGAATCATGGAAAACCGTGATGAACAACGAATACACCTTGACGCTCGAAGATATGCCCGGCTGGGACAAGTACAAGATCGAGGAACAGCACACGACCAGCATCGAAAACAGGCTACATGCGCAAAAGGCTGCCGCAAGTTTGTCTGTTGTCGGCAAGAATTTGCTGATTAGCGTTCCGGGTTCAAACATTGCAAACGCCACCGCAAGAGTCGCGATTTTCGACATGCAGGGCAACCGCGTCTTGCAAGAAACGGTCAACTCCGCAAACGCAGGCATTGACTTGAGCCGGATTGCCGTTGGGCAATACATCGTAAAAGTGCAAGGGAAAGGATTTACGCAGAACGGAAGAATTCTGGTAAAGTAATTGAGAATGGTGATTCCCGCCTCCGCGGGAATGACAGTGTAAATACAAGAAACAATGGATCCCCTACGCTTCGCTTCGAGGATGACAGGCTTCGAGGATGACGTAGGGATGACTGTATAAAAAAATTTGGAGAGTATGATATGGGATGTAAATTAATCGCGGGCGTTTGTTCCGCAATGGCTATTGCCACAGCAGTCGCGGCATCATCAGCTTATGCCGCACCGACAACTTACGAAGCCGAAAGTCAATCCGGCGTTGACGCGGCCTCAATCGTATCTGCCGAAGGGTTCTCTGGCGGCAAGTACGTGAAACCGGGCACAGATGGCTTTACATTCAAAGTCAAAGTCGAAGAAACGGCCGTCTATGACTTCACCACGAAAGTACTCATCAAGCAGTACGACTGGTTCGAATCGAAGATTGTCGTGAACGGCACAGAAGCAGGCTCTTTGCTCACCAAGCCGCGCACTTGCGACTCCGCATTCGTGATTACCGCTTCTGCCAAAATGCGTGCTGGCGAAAACACAGTTACCGTCGGTAACGGTGGC
>Ga0129307_1002627_pt1 | contig 13435 bp, 11 predicted proteins | sample P1105metagenome_FD_94437 | JGI IMG/M metagenome (GOLD analysis project Ga0129307, IMG submission 94437) | Capybara group fecal microbial communities from Wisconsin, USA - P1105 metagenome | ecosystem: Host-associated > Mammals > Digestive system > Large intestine > Fecal | place: USA: Wisconsin... | reverse complement strand
TCAGTAAGCAAAAGACAGAGTTACTATAGTAGCAACAAAAATGGTCTGACTTCGTTTGAGGTCAGACCATTCTCTTTTCCTGCAATTCCTCAGCTCTCGCTATCGAGGGGTTGGGCAACTCTTTCCAGTTCTTTGGCCAAATATTCCGATGTATATCCTAAATGGCTCTGAGCTATTTGCTCGGGTGTACCAGTAGTGATTACGGTACCGCCACCTCGGCCACCCTCTGGTCCCATGTCGATGATATAATCAGCCATACGAATAACGTCGAGATTATGCTCAATAATAACTACTGTATTGCCTCGGTCAACCAGTTTCTGTAATACATTCATCAGGATACGAATATCTTCGAAATGTAGACCTGTGGTTGGCTCATCCAGAATATATAGCGTCTTTCCTGTATCGCGCTTGCTGAGTTCTGTTGCGAGTTTGACACGCTGGCTTTCTCCACCAGAGAGGGTTGTGGAGGGTTGTCCTAGTTTGATGTATCCGAGACCCACGTCCTGAATGGTTTTGATTTTCTGGAGGATATTGGGCACATTCTCGAAGAATTCAACGGCCTGGTTAATGGTCATGTCAAGCACATCTGCAATTGATTTCCCCTTGTATCTTACTTCTAGTGTCTCGCGGTTGTAGCGCTTTCCATGACACACTTCGCATGGAATCATCACATCGGGCAGGAAGTTCATCTCGATGGTTTTGTAGCCATTGCCGCCACATGTCTCACAACGACCGCCTTTCACATTAAAGGAGAAACGCCCCGGTTTGTAACCTCTTATTTTTGCTTCGGGCAAGTTGACGTATAGTGAACGTATGTCGCTAAACACACCTGTGTAGGTGGCTGGATTGCTTCTTGGAGTCCGACCGATAGGTGTTTGGTCAACATTCACAACTTTGTCTATAAAATCTATTCCTTCAATACTGTCGTATGGCATGGGACGTTTCAGCGAACGGTAGAAGTGCTGGCTAAGTATGGGTTGTAGCGTCTCATTGATGAGCGTCGATTTCCCACTTCCGCTGACTCCCGTCACCACAATGAGCGTGCCAAGCGGGAAGCTTACGTCAATATGCTTCAAGTTGTTGCCCGATGCGCCCCTAATCGTCAGCAGATGGCCATTTCCTTTTCTCCTGTTTCCATCGGGCGTCTGCGTGTCACTATCTACTTGCAATTGTCCATTCAAATACTTAGCCGTGATGGTATTCGTGTGCAACATCTCTGCCGGCGTGCCCTGGAACACCACTTCGCCACCCTTGCGCCCGGCTCGGGGACCTATGTCAATCACGTAATCAGCGCTGAGCATCATGTCTCTGTCGTGTTCTACCACAATGACTGTATTGCCCAGGTCCCGCAATTCTTTCAGAGAGTGTATCAGCCGGTTGTTGTCGCGTTGGTGGAGACCGATGCTGGGCTCGTCGAGGATATATAGCACATTGACGAGTTGCGAACCAATCTGAGTGGCCAGTCTGATGCGTTGGCTCTCTCCGCCCGAGAGACTTGCCGACTGACGGTTGAGCGATAGATAGTCGAGTCCCACCTCAAGCAGGAAGTCGATGCGGGTGCGTATTTCCTTGAGAATCTCTGTTGCAATTTTCTTCTGTTTACTCTCCAGATGATCTTCCACCTCGTCGAGCCATTTGCGCAAATCACCTAAATCAAGGTTGGCCACTTCAGCAATATTCTTGTCCCAGATACGATAGGAGAGAGCCTCGCGGTTCAGTCGCTGGCCATGGCACTCGCCACACTCACAGACAGCCAGGAACTGGTCGGCCCATTTCTGTCCGCTTGCTGAGTCGTCGTTATCCATCACATTACGCAGGTATTTCACCACTCCGTTGAATGTGACAAAATAGTCGGTCGTAGTGTGCACCAGTTCTTTGGAAATCTTAATGTTGCCCAGGCTACCGTATAGAATCTCGTTGAGCGCTTCTTCTGGTATATCGCTAACAGGTGTCTTTAAGGTGCACTCATACTTTTGTAGAATGGCATCGATTTGCCAGAAAATCATTTGGTTTTTGTATTTCCCCAACGGAGCAATTGCCCCATCGTGTATATTGGCCTTGCGATCAGGGATAACCTTGTTCAGGTCAATCTCGTTGATGTAGCCCAGTCCTTTGCAACGCGGACAGGCTCCCTCAGGAGAATTGAATGAGAAGGTGTTGGGCGCAGGCTCGCCGTAAGAGATGCCCGTTGTAGGACACATCAGCCTCTTAGAGTAGTTTCTCACGGCCCCTGTCTCGTCGTTAAGAATCATCAGCACGCCGTCGCCTTCACGCATAGCCACATCGACACTTCTGCGCAAACGCTCAGCCATGCGTCCCTCGCGTTGCAAGTCGCTTGGAAGAGCCATTTTGTCGACCACCACCTCTATATTATGCGTCTTATATCGGTCTACTTTCATGCCCCGCGTCATCTCCGTAATGTCGCCATCAACACGTGCGTAAAGGTAACCCTTGCGGCGCATGTTCTCGAACAACTCGCGATAGTGGCCTTTTCGGGCGCGCACCAATGGAGCCAGAATGTAGATGCGTTTCCCCACATATTCGGTAAAAATCATGTCGAGCACTTTCTCCTCTGTATACTTCACCATTCGCTCGCCCGTGGCATAGCTGTAGGCCGTGCCTGCACGTGCATATAGGAGTCGCAGATAGTCGTACACCTCGGTGGTAGTGCCTACCGTAGAGCGAGGATTCTTATTGGTTGTCTTCTGCTCGATGCTGATGACTGGGCTCAAGCCGGTAATCTTGTCGACATCTGGCCGCTCCATGCCGCCTAAGAAGTTGCGGGCATAAGCAGAGAATGTCTCTATATACCGTCGTTGACCCTCGGCAAAAATGGTGTCGAAGGCCAATGATGATTTTCCCGAGCCCGACAGGCCCGTAATGACAGTCAGCGAGTTGCGTGGAATCTCCACGTCAACATTTTTCAGGTTATGGACGCGCGCGCCCCATACATTTATTTTTTCGTCTTCGCGTTGCATTTCTTTTTTGATTTGACTCAGTATGATCAGGTTTGCTTGTCAGTAAGCAGTCGCATCATGCGTGATGATATAGCTGACTCGTGTCGTGCTAACGAGTGATGCCGGGTATTGAGAGAGATGGATTTCCACCTTAATCTTTAATGCTCAATATACCCTCGAAGCAGGTTCACGTCCTTACGAATGTTGTAGCGAATCCCATCGGCTCCTTTGGCCTTCACCACAACGAAATAGACGCCCTGCTTCACGTCGTGCCCTTTGTAGGTGCCATCCCATCCGCCTGCGGGGTCGGTCCACTCATATAGTTTCTGCCCCCATCTGTTGAGAATGACAGCATGAAACTCCACGATACTCTGATAGTTGTCTTTGGCGCCATAAATGTCGTTATGCCCGTCACCATTAGGCGAGAAGGCATTAGGCATTTCCAGTCGGCTTTGACTTACGGTACATGTCAGGGGCTGTCCTTCGCTCTCCCAATAGTCCTTGGTATAGGCCACCGTGTCTGTTCCATTGATGAATGTGGCATAGCACACGATGTAGTGCCCACCAGCCTGAGTGAACGTATACTCGGTATCTTGCTCATAGCGGGTCAGATACGGTTCCGACTCCATCGAGTTCAGGTAGAACCGCCATTCGTAAGTGGCACTATAGCTGCCTACATTCTCCGGATTGGCGCGGAAAATAGCCTTCAAGGGTGCAGAGCCGGCCTTTGATGCATTTTCCTCCTCACCGTCTTCAGTCAGATAAGTGGCTGTAGGCGCGATGGTGGGAACAACATCGGCCTTCACCCCAACAGTTGCCAATAGCAACAGGAACGATATGATGGTTTTCATATTCATGTGTTCAAAACAGTTCATTTTGCAAAGATACAATTTTTGTTTTAAATCTGCAAAGATACATAGAAAAAATAGGATTGAACAAACTTATTACCCACGGGCTGATTGTAACGGTTCTGAAAAGTGGCGTTCGCGTTCATGTTTGTAGAAGGCTACTCTGTAGTTGTAGAGTTATGCTCCAGATTCGTAGAGTAGCCTTCTGCGATGGCAGAAGACGTTCCAGTAGCAAGGAGGAAGTTCCTTGTGGGAAAAGACATACGAAAAAAGATGGGGTAGGGAGAACGATGAGTCGGCGAGGACGTTTTAAATCTTATTGAGCCTCCTGAGAAGCTTCTTGTTGATGGCTTGAATGTTGCGACTCTGCTTCGTAATATCCTCACGCACGGTGTGAATGTCGTTGAAGAGCTCAGAGAAGGCATTCTGCACCATGTTTGGCTGACGCTTGCTCTTGTCTGCATGAGGATTGACAATCACCTTGATGCCTTTGCTCTCTAATGAAACGTCCACGTCGGCATCTGTCATCACGGCGTCGCCGTCGAAGTGGATACATCCGGGCTTCTCGCGATGCACGTGGATGCGCTTGGCCTTGAATGTCTTTATCTTGGAGTTCTTGTCGAGCGTCTTGTTAAACATGTCGATGCTGATTTGAGGCGCCTCTAGCACGTCGAAAGGCTCCATGATAATCACGTCAAGCAGTCCGTCGCTCATCGATGCCTGCGGAGCTATATAGGCATTGTTGCCATATTGCGAGGCGTTGGCACAGGAAATGAGAAACGCCTTGTATTTCTTCGTGCCCGTCTCATCTTCTATGTGATAGGTCTCCGGCTGATAGGTGAGTCCTTCTTTCAGCACATTCTCGGCATAGCTGATAGGTCCTCGTTTGCCCGACATGGCGAACTTCATGCTGATGAAAGCGTCGAACCCCATGCCGCAGGTGCAGAAAAACGGAATGCCGTTGATGATGCCATAATCCAGGTCGTGTATGGCGAAGAGATTAATGATTTCGATGGCTTTCTTCGTGTTCATCGGAAGCATCAAGTGGCGTGCCAGCCCGTTGCCGGAACCACAAGGGATGATGCCTAGCGCAGTATTTGAGTGAACAATAGCCCTTGCCACCTCATTCACCGTTCCGTCACCACCAACGGCAACTACGGCGTCGACGCCTTGTTCTTTGGCTTCGCTCGCTATCTCGGATGCGTGGCCGGCATATTCGGTCATACGAATCTCATAGTCGAAACGCTCTTTGTCAATCGTCTCGTCGATAAGTTTCGGTATGCCCGCCTTGCTGGCCGTGCCCGAAATGGGGTTCATCACAAATACTATCTTCCTCTTCATTTGAGTTGCAAAGTTAATAATTATCTTGCAATCAACTGCCATAAAACACACTTTATTTTGATAAAATGCAACTTTTCTGCAAAAATGTTTCCGAATTGTTTAAATATTTATTAACTTTGCAGCCTGTTTATTAAATTAGAAAATCTTCACCTATTTATAATGGGACAATTACAAGAAAGATTCAAGAGCTACCGTGAGCCTCAGAAATTCATGGCTATGGATGTGTATCCATATTTTCGTGAGATCACAAGCAAGCAGGGAACAGAAGTAGAGATGGGCGGCCATAAGGTGCTTATGTTCGGTTCCAATGCTTATACAGGACTTACCGGCGATCAGCGTATCATCAATAAGGCTAAAGAAGCATTAGACCGATATGGCTCTGGTTGCGCCGGAAGCCGTTTCCTCAACGGTACGCTCGACATTCATGTTCAGCTGGAGAAAGAAATCGCTGAGTATATTGGTAAGGCCGACTGCTTGTGCTTTTCTACCGGTTTCAGCGTCAACCAGGGTGTTATTCCAGCCCTGCTGAACAAGGATGATTACGTAATCTGCGACGACCGCGACCATGCAAGTATTGTGGATGGCCGACGTCTTGCTTTTGCAAAGCAGTTGCATTATAAGCACAACGACATGGACGACCTCGAGCGCGTGCTTCAGAAGCTGCCCCATGAGGCCGTTAAACTGATTGTCGTCGATGGTGTGTTCTCCATGGAGGGTGATTTGGCCAAGCTTCCAGAGATTATCGAGCTGAAGCATAAGTACAACTGCTCGGTGATGGTTGACGAAGCTCATGGTATTGGCGTATTCGGTAAGCAAGGCCGTGGTGTTTGTGATCATTTCGGACTGACCGACGAGGTTGACCTGATTATGGGTACTTTCTCAAAGTCGCTTGCCAGCATCGGAGGATTCATCGCCAGTGATTTCGACACCATCAACTACTTGCGCCATTCATGCCGCACCTATATCTTCAGCGCATCTAACACGCCAGCCGCTACTGCCGCCGCAATGGAGGCCCTTCATATCATTCAGCAGGAGCCCGAGCGCATAGAGGCCCTTTGGAAGGTGACCCGCTATGCTTTGAAGCGCTTCCGCGAAGAAGGCTTTGAGATTGGCGAGACCGAGAGCCCCATCATACCGCTTTATGTGCGCGACATCAGCAAGACCTTCCTCGTGACAGCCCTTGCCTTCAAGGCCGGCGTATTTATCAATCCGGTGATTCCGCCTGCTTGCGCACCACAAGACACGCTTGTACGCTTCGCCCTGATGGCCACACATACGGAAGAGCAAGTGGAGCGCGCCGTCCAGGCACTCAAGAAGATTTTCGTTGAGCAAGGCATTATCAAATAAAGCAAAAAAAGGCTTGAAAAAGTTTGCATAGCTCGGAAAAAGTGATTACCTTTGCAGCCGCAAATCGCTAAGGAGCTTGCAACCGAGGTGTAGCGCAGTTGGTAGCGTTCCTGGTTTGGGACCAGGCTGTCGCAGGTTCGAGTCCTGTCACCTCGACATTGGGCGACAAACGGAGAAATTCGCTTGTCGCTTTTTCTTTTCCATTCTTGCAACTGCTTGAAAATAAACGGAATATCTTAAATACCTCATTCTCATTTTCGGTTCGATAATCGTCTGTATTCTTATCGAAGTAAATCCCGTTCGGAAACAGCAAATTTTGCAGTTTTTGCCTACTTGAAAAATTCCCTTGCTCCCACAAAGTTCCTAATTTACAAGACATTGCGATGGCTTCGTCAATAAACTTCTGAAGGTTCGATAGATTTTTTTCGGTTTCTGCAAGTCCTCTTTCTATTTCTGCTAAATCCTTGTTCAGTTTGTGGAAAGTGGCTTGATAAACACTATCTGATATTTCACCAAGTCCATAACGTACCTGGACCTTCTCAATGTTATTCTTAATCTCCGATTGCCGTTTCTTCAAATCCTTGCGCATAGTGCTTTTGTGGCTGTTGAAGTCATTAAACACCTTATGAAGCATTTTTGATAGTACAGGGACAAATTCTGTGGGTATCTGATAGGTGTTCAGCAACTCTTTATAAAGGTCGTGCATAATGCTTGAACTGCGATTGCACTTACAACCTTTTGTGTTGCACTTATAGTAATCTTTACCTTTGGCCTTAACGGTATATCCCGTAATATACCCTCCACACTCTGCACACTTCACATGCCGTTTTAAAGGAAAGTTTTCTGTGACCTCTTGTTGCTCATATCCTGCACGACTTAAGCCATTGGCTCTGTTCCATGTATCTTCGTCAATCAATATCTCTTGTGTGCCTTTGATTGGCTCGTAATCAAGCAGACTATTGACAATCCAACCACAGTAAAATTTGTTCTGCAATATCTTATTGAGGTGTTTCCGATTTGTGTTCACTCCCAACGCTCGCAGTCGCTTGACAATCTCAATATCGCTTGCACCTTCGTTGGCTTTCCATATCCAAGCATTGCGAAGTTTGCGGCCAATGTCATTAACTTTGTGAATGTGCGTTTTTCCCTCCTTTGTATGGTCGTAACCAAGTGGAGGCTTCCCATACCACTCCCCTCGCTTAATACATTCAGTCATTCCCATTACTGCTTTATCCCTGCGCATCTGATTCTCAAACTGACTAAAGATGAAATATAAGTTTTCCATCAATTCACCTTGTGCACTATCAGGGTCAGTCAATTGTGTTGCTGACACCACATAGATGCCTTTGCTTTTCAGATATGCCTTCGTTGCGGCTGCTTCCAAACCTGCACGGCTGAATCTGTCGAAGGAATAAACCAAGATAATGTTTATCTCTTTGTCTTTTGCCACCTCTGAAATCATCTTATTATATAGTTCGCCCTCTGTCTTTGCTGATTCGTGTGTACCACCAAACTCACGTTTGATGGTAATACCTTTAGCCTCTGCAAACTCTCTGCAAATCTTTTTCTGATTGTCAAGACTGCAATTTTCATTCTCTTGCTTAGCTGTGCTGACTCTGGTCCATAACGCAGCCACCTTATGCTCAAGGTTGGCATATTCAACAACTTTCTTCTTTAACTTCTTCTTTGCCATAATCCAAAATCTTTATTTCATTATTATCTTGTTTAACTTGATATATAATCGTTCCAAGTGTGTAAAGGAACTCTAATACTTGTTTCTGCTCTTCCTCATTCGTCAAACCTATTTTGCAGAAATCTGTCTTATATTCGTTAATCTCATTGTCTGTAAACATTATTACGTTGAGAATAACACCCCGAACAAAGCGGGTTATTTATTGTTCCTGCCTCTTGCTGTGTGACACCCGTCACGGGTGAGCAAGTCTGTTGTACGGCATTGGGACAATGTTAAAACCCAAACTGAATTTCAAATTATTATTTCATATTCTTATACCTATTATTGATTTTATTATTGTTTTCTCGATAATGATTCCTTTTGTTGCTTATGTTCTGTGTTTTCACTATTTCAAAGAGCGATTGGGATATTGTCATTTATCCTCATTTGCAAATATGTTCCCAATCCACCATATAACCAAATAAAAAGGCAACTTTTTAACAAATTGCCTTGATTTTTCTTAATGTATTGACAGATGTGCCCGTGATTTTGGCGACATTGCGTAGACTCAAGCCTTTTCTCAGTAAGCGACTTTCCTCCTTGTATTCCTCCCTCATGGCCTCATCGGTTTTCTTGTAACCAATCTTGCGACCAACCACACCGCCATTTTTTCTGAAGTTATTATATCCGCTTTCCATACGGCTACGGATGAGGCTGCGCTCCATGCTGTTGAACTGGGCCAACATACCAATTACAAGTTGAGCGATAGGGTTTACCTTCCCATCTGCCTGCAGTGTTTCAAGCCCATTTTGGTGTATATATAAAGAAATGTGCAACTCGTTCAACTTATCTACGATATTGATAAAGTCTGCCACTCTGCGAGATAAACGACTGCACTCATAGATAAGCACCTTGTCAATGTGGTTAGCCTCAACGAATGAAAGTAACTCAGTCAGTGCTTCTCGCTCTGCCACTTTCTTTGCGCCGGAGATTTTCTCGGCAAACTCCTTAACAATTTCGTAACCCATACGGCTTGCATACTCTCGGAGGTCGTTCAACTGACGCTCATAGTCTTGGCTGTTGGTTGATACTCTTGCGTAAATCACTGCTGTTATATTCTTCTTTTCCATTTCTTGATATATTAAGTTATTTTTCAAGTGCAAATATACAACAAAAATCAATTATAACCAAATGATTTTGATATTTTCTTTCAATTTTCTTCAAATAATTGATATTTCAAGTTATTTTTTTGTAACTTTGCACCCAAAACAAGAAATAATATGGAAAATAACTTGAGTCAATCAGTAAGAATGCTTTGTCGTAAGCAAGGCATAACCATGCGGCAACTTGCAGAGAAAATGCAGGTTGCGCCTGAGAGTTTAAGTCGTGCAATTAATGGCAACCCCCAACTCTCCACCATTCAAAGCATAGCAAGCAATCTGAATGTAGAGGTGGCCGACTTGTTCAATAATTCTCTGGGCCAAAGCGACCTAACAGCCATTGTCGTTTTTCGTGGGAAAACCCTTGTGACGGACAATATAAGTTCCCTCATTACCTATGCAAATGAGATAAGAACCATACTCAAAAATGAGGAAATAACAGAACATGATATTAACGGAAAATATCATTCAAAATAAAAGACCGACTATTGCTAATCGGTCTTAACAATTCTCTGCAAAAGTTATAATCTTACTATTCACAACTACAATGGAAACCCTTTTGTGTTAAATCGGAAATCCATTTGAGCACCTTCTGCTTTGAAGCGAATCTCACATGTTTCGGATTCTCTTATGTGGCTCTCCCATTCGTTATAATAGCCAACTGCTGCAGTTTCTTTTGGTTGTGCCAAAAAAGGCCATTGTATAAATTCTCCATTATTAAATGAGACCATAAAAGAAGATTGTCGGTTGTCAAATCTAATAGTTGTTTTTGGCTGATTTTCATCAGCACCTAAAACATAGAAACTTAGACCGCTTACTTTTCCATAATTAGTTTCCATAAAATGAATGATACCATAAACATTCTCTCCTTTGTCCGAAACATAATAATTTTCGGAACAGAGAGTTATCGCACCATTACATCCTTGTTCCCAACGCTTGTGAATTGTTTGCTGTTCATCAATTTTTGAATTACTATTGTTTCTACCTCCGCACGATGTAAGGAATAATACTAATGCAAGAATGACACCTGGGTAAATTGAAAACTGTTTCATCATCTTCTCTTTATTATAACTATGGATATGGATGTTCTAAATATTACATATTGGTTTAATGGCTCCATCTTAGTGGCTCGTAAGGTTTGAATACGAACTCTTCATTTGCAATAAGAATAGAAAATTGTGAACTTGATTTAAGCAACTCATATTCATCCCTTAATTTCAATTCACCTACGAGTGCACCTGCATGACCATTGCATTTGATAGGTATTTTTCTCCATTGAGTATCATTGGGGAATTTCATCCCTATTAATAATTTTCCATGGCAAGCAGGAATAGCATCGTCATACCATGCAACCGACAATATGTTTGTGTAATTACCACTTCCTGTTAAATCCATTGCAGATACAGAACATTCAATTTTGCCATCAATGGATATAATTTTAGCTTCATAGTTCCTAATCCCATTCAATTTATCTTCCTTTTCCAAATATTGCCATTCATTATTAATTGAAGGTGCATGTTGGGTTGTTTGTTCTGTTAGTTGTTGCTCTTTGTCGCCTGCACGGTTTATTTCAAGGTTCTCCCTATTCTTGATTTCTGACATCAGCCTTTGTGAAACTTCATTGGCTCTTTGGGTAGTCATCAAGTCATTATTTCCAATAACCCCACTAATGAAACCTGCCATATAGTTATTTAACGAGATAGTTTTTGGGGAGCCATCACCGAACACTTCGGCATTGATGCCCTTCACCATCTGGTTGCAGACTTGCTGACCAATCTGGATACCGGCATAGTAGGCAGAGCGCTGCTTGTTGTCGCCCGCATTGGCACCTTCGTTCAGACCTTTGATGAACTGGTCGATGTAGGCAGTGTCAATACCCATACGCTCTACGAGATACTCTTTCAGACCCTGAGTCTGTGCTACGCCCAAAGAATAGCTTAAACTATCGATATCAGTCTTTAAGTTTGCTTCAGGTGTCTTATTGTCACATGATGCAAGGCAAATGATGGCTACAAAAGCTAACATAAAACGGATAATTCTTTTCATTTTAATATCACTTTAAATTATTAATCATCTAATCTTGTGCGATTGTCCTTTTTTTTATCGCCTAAACATGGACGTGGAATTGGTTCGGGATTTTGTTTAGGTTTTGATTGTGGGATTTGTTCAACGTCCGGTTTTGTTCTCACAATTTGCTCATTTACTTTTTCAGCCATACGCAATAAGTTTTTAAGCATCTGTGACCCTGCGATGCTGGTAGTTATTACGTTTGAAAAGCATATAAGAAAAGCGGAGTCACCATTTGCCTAAACTGTCTTGTGGGGCTTGGACTCCCTGAAATCACAGAATAGGAACGTTCCTCCGCTTGGCAGTATATCGCAAATGATACGAATACACACCAAGAGAGCGTTTCCCACTTTCTGATGATTTCATTGGCAGTTGCCAACAGGTGAAGTGTCCAAGTTCACAAGTTCAGAAAAGCGAAAATGCGCTATCTAATATGTCTGTCAAGTGCCTATTTAGGCAATATGACGACGCAAAGATAATCAAATTTTCTGATAACTTATCAAGTTACTGGTACAAACTTAACTTTTGAGGCCAATTTTTTGCTTTGGAATATATTGAATTATCAAAAGCGACTCAAGATAACTTTTTAAATTAAACAGCTACACCTTTCATTCGTATCAAGAGCACTTCAAAAGATTAAAATGATACGACTCAAGCTTTGATACATTTCTTACGAAACAAGTCTCCGGATATCTATTTGGTGACTGGTAGTAGTCTGTCTATTGAAATAATCTCTGTAAGGTTGCATTTTCCTTTTAATGACCGTTCCTTTGGGAGTTAAAGCCCTTATCTTTGCCTCCAACTCTGCGAGGTCGTTGTGATTGTCTGCGAGAATGAGACTATTCACATAGTCCTTAAAGTCTGTGCGCTGTCTTGAGTCTGTTTGTTTTTTAAGGGCCTCATCAATTACAGACAGAATAGGATTAGCAGTTGAGTTTAAGACCTCGATGAGGCTGTTATCGTCTATCTTCAGCAACCTTTTGACTTGTACCATAGTTCCAATATTTAACTCAAAACGCACTTTGTCTTGGAAATAGTCAAGTAACGTTTGCGGCCGCTGCAACGACTGCAAGAAAGATGAATTAGTTTGTTGTTTCAGTTCCTTACCCTTATCGTAAATACAGACACGTTTCTTATATCTGTCAGTCGTTACCTTATTGCGCATACAAATGCCATTGGGATATTTCTCTACTTCCCATTTGTCGTAATTGGTAAGGTTCTGCTTGGTTTGTGTAATTATCTCTTTTATCTCTGTTGAGGTAACATCTTTCGTAACATCACATTTAGCTACCTTGGCAGTCTGTTGTAGTCTTTCTGTGTCTATCTCGCAAATCCCTAATCGGTTTATCCGTTCTATGCAGTAGCGGATGTTATCTCGGTTGATAAGTTCGGGATATCTGTCTGAAAGTATCTTTCCCGTAAACTCAATAACACATTCACTATGTATGAAGTCTTTTCGTATCAACAAGTAAAAAGGTGTATCTTGGTGATATTTATAAGATGTAAGTTGTCCATCTCTTACAATGGTTTGAAATACACGCTCGTTGACATTCTCCACAACGTCTAATGAGCAAACAAGTTTCAATCTGTCGAATTTTATCATTCTGTTTCATAATCTTTATTCCTTTATTATTACCTTGCTTTTTTGCAGGTTTTGTCACCTTGACAAGTGGTAACATATAAAAGTATAAGGGGAATAGTAGAAAAGTCAAATTTAATTTTTGAAATTTTTAAAAAGAAACGCACAGGATACCGTATTTTTTAGGCATTCTGAGTACATTTCCAAAATGAGTAAGCGGATACGCAAACAACTCAAAACACCCCCTCCCTTGGGGAAGGGAGGAGGAATGACTTTGGAAAAAAGAAACAGAAAGACTTATGCTTGATTGACTTTACAAAAATTCCGATAAAGCTTGGCTTATCAGAATATTTTCGTTATCTTTGCCCTCAAATAAAGGAAACTAATAATTGTTGGCCTTGATGAACAAAACGACTTTTTCAAAGTCACTGATAAAGTTCGATAATTCGTCAGCACTCCCGACC
>Ga0129307_1002626_pt1 | contig 13436 bp, 16 predicted proteins | sample P1105metagenome_FD_94437 | JGI IMG/M metagenome (GOLD analysis project Ga0129307, IMG submission 94437) | Capybara group fecal microbial communities from Wisconsin, USA - P1105 metagenome | ecosystem: Host-associated > Mammals > Digestive system > Large intestine > Fecal | place: USA: Wisconsin... | reverse complement strand
GGCTTCAGAACCGGCACTCCGAAGCTGAAGACGTTGAAAGGCTTCACCTGGTCGAGCGCCCTTCAACTGGCAAAGAAGTTCCTTCCCGGCAGCTACATCCGCCAGACGGAGGAGTTGGCGAAAGACAAGCTGTTGTCGGACCGTGACCTTGAGGAGGTGTCCTTGAGCGACACTCCCGACGGAGTTTCCCGTCAGGTATGCATGCGCGAGGCCCTTGGCGTCTGCGGCATCCAGGTGGTTCAAGACGAGACGTTCTACGTGGAGCCTAAGAAAGAGGAGGTGTTATGAGACACGGTGGAGCGCGGAAGGGAGTGAGCTACGCGAAGCGTGTGTCTGACGTGAACCGCATCTACGACCGTTACCTTCGTAGCGGCCTCTCGAACCGTGAGATATGGCGTCGGTACATCTACCCTCGCTTCGGGATATCGGAGCGTACATTCTACTACATGCTGAAAGCTCCCTCCCTTCGCGCCCCCGTGATACCGAAAGACATGCAGCTTTACTTGGAGTTTGAAGATTAAAGATGAAAGATGAAAAATTAAAAAATAATGAGTGATGAGTTATGGATGCGGACGCTTTGTTGAAACAGATATTGCGGGACATCAAGGTGGAGGTTCTTGACGCCGCTTCGATGAATTTCCGTAACCAGGGTTTCTTTGGCGAGGCCTGGAAGCGGCGTGTGGGCCCCCTGCGCCCCGGCGGCGCGACCTTGGTTGACAGCGGCCGCCTTCGCAAGTCGATATCCTCGGAGATCCAGGGCAACTCGATAGTCTTCACCTACGGTGAGAAATACGCCCCGTACCACAACGAGGGAGCCGAGGTGCGGGTGACCGAGAAGATGAAGATGTTCTTCCGCCGGAAGTATTACGAAGCCTCCAGCGGCATCACCAGGGACGACAAGGACGGCAGCCGCAAGAGACGTCGCGGGAAGTTGACCGACGGCGGCTTCTACGCGATGATGCAGAAGCGCAAGGCCGGTCCTGAGGCCGAGTTCTGGGGTTATTTGTCGCTGAAGAAGGTGGGCAGCGTGATCAAGATACCCCGCCGCCGATTTCTTGGCAGCTCTCCTCAGTTGGAGGCGGCAGTTCGTGAGATCATCGAGAAGAACCTGGAGGAGTATTTTAAAGGATTAAAGATTAAAGATTAAAGATTAAAAATTAAAATGGAAAAGGAGATTTATCTTAGCGTTATGGAGGCCTTGCTGTCGCTCCAGGACAGCGACGGCGAGGCGTTGGTGAAGTACATAGACTTGTGGAACCGCAACGTGGAGTTCATCGACCAGGAGGCAGCGTGGGAGCGCCCTGCGGTGTTTGTTGAGTTCGCCCCGTTGACGTGGGAGCACGTGAAGGCTCCTGTTGACAAGTCGTGTTCGATGCGTTCTCGTGGTTTGATGAGATTGCACATTGTGACGGACTGGCACGGTGGTGCGAGCAGCAGCGAACTGCCCTCGCGGATATTGTCCCGGCTTGGCCGCATGGACCTTTGCAACGAGATTGTGGGTGCGGTGACGGGTTTGAGTGGTGAGACCTTCAGCGACATGAAGCTGTCGGAGTCTTCTTACAGCCACGACCACGAGGAGATAGTAGAGGATTTGGCGACTTTCCGTTACATGTCATGGAGGGAGTGGTGAGAAAGATGAAAGATTAAAGATGAAAGATTAAAGATTAAGATTAAAAAATTAAAGGAAATGACACAGGTAGAATTTGAAAGGCAGTTGGCCGCCATGAAGGCTGACAAGAACAGAGAGCTGGAGGCCGTCGAAAGGTGGCAAGTGGAAATGAAGGGCAGGATTGGCGCCCAGCGCAGTCGTTGCAAGAAGGCCGAGCTTGAATTGTCAAGGCTGAAGGCCGAGCAGCGCGGCCTGGCTTCAAGGCGTGTGGAGTTGGAGCGCAAATGGAGTGCTCGCATTGCGCAGTTCAAGTCTGAGAACTATTGCGAGTCTCGTGAGCTGGAGGCTATCAGCGACTACGCCTTGGTGAAGGAGCTGTCTCGTCGCGGCTGGCACGGCCCGATTCGGAACTTCCGCCCGGACATGGATGAGGAGCACAAGTTGGGTGTCATCAAGAAATTCAACGAGCAACAAGGTTTAGAAGATGAAAGATGAAAGATTAGAGATAAGAGCGGCGGCGAAACCGCCGCGTACAGTGGCTGTGATGAAAGATGAAATAGTAATGCATACTGAGAATGTCGGTTATGCCGGGTTCCTCGATTATGACGGATTTGAGAGGATGGAGGTGGCAGGTTGGCCGTCGATAGATTGGAGCCGTGACATGGACTGCCCGGAATGTGGCAAGTCGAGCCATTTCGATGACAGGAAGGTTCCTGCGAAGCCAGTTGGCTGGTGCGACACCCCTCAAGGGTTTATGCTTGTGTGTGAATGCCCCTGCTGCTATACGAAATACCGTTTCCACATCAGCACGTTAGGTCGCTGGGACAAGGACGTGTTCTACCGTGACTTTGCCCTTACGCTTCGTCGCTATGAGATGAATGATGGGTGAAATTTTATGTATCATGCATGTTAAAGGCGCACTGTCCTCTCGGATGGTGCGCCTTTCTTTGATTACCTATAAAAAAAAACTGATAACAACCTGAAAACCTACTTACCTAAACAATCTGAAAATTATGAAAAAACATTGGATTTTCTTTAGTATTGTCGTTGATGGGCGTCATGCATGCGGGAATTTTTGATGTTTTTTGAAAAAAAAGTGGCGAAATATTTGGAGTGAATGAGGGGATTTTGTATATTTGCATCGTCCTTAGTGACTAACCGGGTGACATACCCGAGTGGGGCAGGAATGAACCGGCACCGCCCATTACCACCTTCGGGTGGTTTTTTTATTGTGAGTATTGCCTAATAAAGCCAACGATAAATCTTGAGTTTATATCATTCCGTTTAATTGATATTTCTCTCTTTCCCTTAAAGATCATCACTTCTATGGCATTGGGGTTGTTTTCGAAATAATGCTTGATGGCGATGGCAAGTCTTCTGGGATTGTAGGTTGTGGTCATGTTCAGAACGGCTCGATTTGCCTGGCCGGCACTTGCGCTGAGTCTCGCCCCGACAGAATTTTGTCCTTCGACACTCTTGAGGTCTGCCAGTTTGAACAATCCCTTTCTTGCCATGATGTAGTCAGCAGATTTCGTCTTCCTTGGGTTTGGAAGCATGAACACCTCATACCCACGCAGGACGGCTTTTTGTGCACACGCCAACAAATTGTCCCAGTCCTGGTCCTTTTCCCTTTCCTCTCTTTTTCCCACGATCCAAACACCATCCTCAAGTGATTTGAACTGTCTGCTTTGAGTAATTTGCTTCATCAAAGCAACAAATTCAGCCCCATCAACATCTTGCAGTTTTCGGATGGCCTCCCCCATGTCAAACGGCTTTGCATTCTCGTCGCACTTCTTATGCAGGAGCCTGCATGCCTGGCATAGTTTTCCCACTGGCAGTTTCTGCCCTTTGTCCAAGGTCTCCTTTGCCCCGAGGCTGCACCCATTGCACTTGGAGGCGGTGTAAGGGTTGCTTGCCGGGAAGACGCGCTGCTGCTTTCCGGGGTTGAACTTGAAGATGCTTTCGTTGTCGGTTCCTGTTGCTAGTTGTCCGAGCGCCATGGCCTCGTCGTGGGGCGTTGTTGGGTATTTGGACTTCCGTACCTGCACGACGTCGCACCTGCATCTCCATCCATTTGGCGGGAAGTATTCCTCCCAGAAGGTGTCGGAAGGTGGCAGGGTGATGCCGTCGAGTGCGGCGTGTTCCGGCCTGACGCGGTCGTCGCCGGCGGTTCTGTATTGCAGGTTGTACCTGTCTCCGTCCTGCTCGAAGCGTTCCCATTTTGCGGCCATCTGCGCCGAGGCGGCAGCGAACTCGTACTCTGCGCGGAGGTAGTGTCGGTTGTAGGTCTCGTCAATTTTTCGAACGTCGTTCAAGAACTGTTCGAACGGCTTTCTATCGCCGTTCTCATCGACGAGTGCCGGGAATGCCTCGCCCATCTCCCTTATGGCCTTCATCCCGGAGAAGACCCAGGTGGAGCGCTGCAGCCGCGAGCGCATGGCTTCCGACATCTGCATCTTTTGGAAGGCGGTATCGAGGACGTTGGCATGCGTGTCGATGAAGTCGAGCGTTCCCTTTTCCGCAAGGATGTTGATGGAGAGGGTGGCTCCCTTTTGTTCCCAGAGCACCCTCATCATGGAATCGAATTTCCCGGAGAGGCCGCTTGAGGATGAAAGATTAAGGATGAAAGATGAAAGATTGGTTTTTGCGACGGCGTAGCCGCCTGTGGAGAAGTGTTGCCGCCCCACGTTCGTGGGGCTCAGACGAAAAAAGGCGGCAGTTCTCCGGCGGTGTGCGACTGTGTTGCGACGGCGGAGCCGTCACCTGCAGAGAAGCCATTGGCGTCGGTGCGCCTTTCTCCGACGGGGATGCCATACTTGTCGGTGAAGTATTCCTTGTCGATTTCGAAGTTCTGGAGGAGCATGGTTTCGACTGCTGTCATCTGCTCCGGTGTGTAGTCGAGGGGGTAGTCCCACTCGAAGTGGAGGTTTTTCACCGGGAACTCGTATCTCTCCATGAGCGGGAGGACCTGGCCGTTGACGAAGTCCCTCAGTCCGTCGGCGATGGCCTCGACGAGGTTCCTGAGCACGTCGAGGTGTGTTTGCGACTGCGAGAGGCTGGACCCGTCCTCGATGGTCATGGTCTGTCCGATGACGAGCTTTGAGAGTTCGCGGTCGCATCTTTCGATGCGCCTGTCATAGACCTCGAAGGCGTCGCTCTTTGCGTTCTCGACGACGTCCACCTCCGTTCCCTCGGGCATGACGGCGACAGCGGAATGCCCCATCTGTTCGAGCATGCTCATGATTCTGTCGCGGTCCTTGTCGTCGCGGCTTGCGGTGTGTGCGACCCTCATGGGCATTCCGAAGATTTCGGCGAACGCGTCCCAGTACTGCTCGACGTTTTTCTTGGGAATGGTGTATCTTGCACATTTGAGGTATAGTCCGAGGTCTTCTGTGCTTCCCGCTACGAGCAGTGTGCCGGCCTCCTTTGTCCCCTCCCATTCATAGCCGGCGGTCCAATGGTCTCCCGAAATGGTGACGATTCTCCCTTTCTCGGGTATGACGTGCTCCCTTGGAATGAGGTCAACGCACCTGAACCTCCTTACTCCATCCTCAGCGTCGTATGGCTGTGTGACCTGTATGAGGGAGAACCCCCAGTATCTTGCATCGAGGTAGATGTCCACGACCCTTTTGAACCACTGTGTGTCGAGCAGCTTGACGGCGTTTTCGTCTGCCTCCCCCCTGTCGTTGACGAGCTTGAATGATCGTGCCTTGACCATTCCGTTGATTTGTGCGACGGCCCCGGAGAGATGTCCGTCGAGTTCGACATCCCTGTATATGCGGTAGAGTGGCGCTCTTTGCGGGTTCTCGACGTCGATGGCGCACTGGTGTGCGTTCCTCCACCTTGCGAGGTCGGATCGTGTGAGGCTCTGTGTCTGCCTCATGAGTTCGACGACGAGCCTTCTTGTGGCCTTTGGCATCCTTGCGAGGCTGATGGTTTGCGCCTTGTCCTTTTTTCGAGTGAGTGCGCTGATGAAATCCTTGATGTTCATATTGGTGTTATGGGAGATGATGTGAGTGGATTTGCGGCGGCGGAACCGCCGCTTGCGGAGAAGCCTTTTGGCGTGGATGAGCGGCGGCGGAACCGCCGCGCACGGTGGCTGTGATGGAGCCACTGCCGGAACAGGTTGGAGGGGAGGGCTACCACTGGTTGTTTCTTTTCCATGCGGAGCTCCAGTTGATTTTCGCGTAAGGAGTGTTTCCGTCCTCCCCTGTTCCGTTGTCGAGTGGTAGATTCGGAACGATTTTCCCGGCTGCGACGCCTTCGAGCCATGCGATGGCCCTTTTGTACCTTTCCTCCCTTATTTCGTATCCGAGCCTGTTGGGCATGGAGGATACCATGTGGTAGAGCGCGATGTCAGCAGCGACCATGACGACTTGCGGGTTTCTTTGTTCTGCTTGTGCGCTGAAGACGGCGTTGATGTCGTACTTTGGCCTGAGGTATCCTGCGATTTCCTCGAGGGCCTCCTTCTCTGCGGTGTAGATGATTTCCTCGGAGGCTTGTGAGACGGCCTTGAAAGCGGTCTCTCCTATGACGACGCGGTAGTCATTATCGGTTAGGAACATGGGAGAAGATGAAAGATTAAAGATGAAAGATTAGGGCGGCGGCGCAACCGCCGCGTACGGAGAAGCCTCTTGTCGTGGATGCCCGGCGGCGAAACCGCCGTGTACAGAGGCTGTGATTAGAGATGAGGATGTGGATTAGAAGGTGTCTCCAAGTTTTTCCAGGGCCTGCTGCATTCGCTTCCGGTGCTGCTCCTTTGAGAGTTGCGGTGCCGTGGTTTTGTTGTTTTCCCAGGGGAAGAGAACGAGGTCTGTGGGTTTGAGTGATTTTTTGGCCCAGGGCTGCAGCATGCAAGCTGCGAGCCACCTGTTCCTTTCCCAATTGTGTTGCTCGTTGAGCTGTACCATTTCGCTCCATGCCTTGCAAGCCTCGTCCCACTCGTCGGTGTATAGGTTCTCGAAATCCTGTACTGTCATGTTCATGACTCCGACGGCCTGTCCGAGGAGCTGGAGTATGCCTACGTTTTTTTTTGTTGCTCTTGGTTGTTGTCGTCGAGCATGCCTTGGTTCTGTTTGAGCCAGTTTTCGATGACATCTGTTTCGAGTTGGTCTGCGAAGTCCATGAGGCTCATGTCGAACTTCATCCCCTCCCTTTTTGCGGCGGAGCAGACGCAGCACCAGAGGAATGTGCAGAGGTCCTCGATGGAGCCGTCCATGTTGGAGACCTCCCTTCCGGTCTCCCTTTTGAACCTGAGGAGGGCTCCCATGGTTGGGCGGCAAGGGTATTCCTTGCCGTCCACGTTGATGATGATTTGCGCCATGGATTAAAGATGAAAGATTAAAGATGAAAGGTTTAAGGGTTTAAGAGTTTAAGGGTTTTATGTAGGTGAGCCGTTCACCAATGGTGATGGATCGATGCGTGACGGGTCGAGCGTGTCGGGTGGTCCGTCGTTGTCGAATGTTGCCTTGTATGATGCATCGTCCTGTGCGGGTGCGTTCTCTTCGAGCGATGAGATGACGAAGCTTCCGACGAGGTATGGTGACTGGTCGTTTTCCCTCTCACAAAGTTTGAGTTGTACGGGCTGTCCTGTTTTCCATGCGTCGAGTAGATCCTTGAATCCGAACTCTTCCTCGTTGTAGAACCTGAGTCCCTCTGTCTGTACTTGAATGGAGAGTCCGACGACCCCCTTTCTTTTCCAGAAGCTTGAGGTCCTTGAGTTTGCCGCGAGTGGCTTTACTGCTCGGTCCTTAGTCTCAGAGTTGAATGTTGCGGTGTGTGTGGAGCAATGTCCGATGGCCTTGGTGGCTACGTAAAGGAGCAAGTCTGAGCCGTTTACGTATCCTTGTGGTGATACTGAATATTCTTGTGGCATTTTTAAAAAGATGAAAGATTAAAGATTAAAGATGAAAGATTAAGATGTGAAGATGTGAGGATGCAAGGTCCTTCATTGTTTCCTGTTTTTGATGGATGCGAGTACGAGGATGGCGATGCCCGCTGAATTGAGGACTATGGCCGCCCACATCATCGTTTGTTGCAGGGAGTGTCGCTTTTCGGGTGGCTTGTCATCGGCCTTTGCCATGGCCTTGCTTTGTGTTTGCCGTGTCTGCTGGTTTTGTGCCTGTGCATTGGCCTTCACGGTCACCTTTGGCGTCCTTGGTGCTGTTGCGGTGATGGTCATCCCGTAGTTGGTCCTCTTCGCGGTGATTGTTGCGTTGCCGCTGGTGGTCGTCCATGCCGCCCCCTGCGGCAGTTGTCGGATCATGGTTGTGTCGAGTTCCATTTTGGCGGTGTCCGCCCCGTTTTGCATCATGGTCATTGTCATTTGCGTCATTGCCGTTGTGTAGGCTTGTGTCGAGTCGCTGTGTTGCAAGGTTGCCGTCGCCGCCGCCTGGTGTGTCCTGCAGCTGGCTGCGGACAGGGCAATTGCTGTGATAAGGGCAAAGCTGCACAGCCTTCTGTATGTCCTGTATGGCCTTTGAGAGCCTTTGCAGGGCCCTTTTGAGTGCCCTGCTCTCGTCTGCGATGTTGTCGCTTTGTTGTATGATTTTGGCATTTTCATTTCGTAGTTGCATGATTTCGTTTGAGATGTCGTGATACATGACCTTGTAGGTGTCGTGCACGACCTTGTCGTTCCTTGTGTCCCTGATTCTCTTGGAGAGGATCCATGCGACGGCCCCTCCGATGCCTCCCGGCACGGCCCACTGTAAGAACTGGAATATTTCATGCATGTGAGAAGAGAGATTAAAAGTTGTTTTGTTTGTTTGGATGTGCGGCGGCTGAGCCGCCGCGTGCCGAGAAGCCTTTGGCGTGGATGCACGGCGGCGAAACCGCCGCGTACTGTGGCTGTGATACAGCCACAAACGGAACACCGTGGAGAGAATGTTTAAGCGGATACTCCGGAGCAGAGCACGACGCCGCTGTCGGCCTTTTTGGGCATGGCGACGAACCACTCCCTGAAGCCGATGAGGTTCTGTCTGTTCTGCGGGTCCTGTGCTGCGTCGTGGAAGTACATCTTTCGTGAGCCGGACGCCTTGAACACCCTTTTGACGTGGAATGCGAATGAAGCCATGAAAGCCCCTGTTGCAGCATCCTCCTGTGCGGTGACGACTTGTTTTTGGAGCGTCTTGAAGACGGGGTTTGCGTTGAACTCATAGACCTCGAATCCGTAGATTTGTCCGATGCGCCCTGTGTTTCGGTCGATGCCCTTGTACTGCTCGGCGAAAGCCTGTGAGGTTTCGAGGAGGTCGGCGGCGTGCGCCGGGCAAAGGATGAGCCGTCTTGCATCGTTGGGGACGTAGAGAGCGTCCATCTTCCTCTTCATTTCGAGGATGTCGTTGATGGTGCATTTCTTCCTTCCGTCTGCATCGGCAGTTCCCGTTGTAGCGAAGACGGGGGTGGTGGCGGTGTTTCCGGCGGCGCACATCCTGTATGCGGCCCTGCGGAACTTGGCGGCGTTGAGTGCGTCGGTGTGGTTCTGTATGACGAGTGCTATTTTGTCATAGGAGATGGCGTGTAGTTCATCGTCTGTGACGGCAGTGTTCTTGGAGTCGAACTTGTCGAGCTTGATGACGATGTCGTCATCCTCCTGCGAGACGATTTCGATGGGGTACTGGTTGTTGTTGACGAGCACGTCCGGGTCGGCCCCTACGTCCACGAGGTGTATTCCGTCGTTGTCGACCTTTGCGGATGCGTCTTGCACTCCGTCGAGCCATGAGCCGTCGAGCGCGGCCTTGAATGCCTTGACGAGTTCTCCGGTCCATATTTCCACGAGTACACCGTCGCATACGGCTCCCTTGGGCAGGAACTGCCCTGCGAGGACGGAGGTGATGACGGCAGCAGTTCCGCCGTCGATTGGGTTGAAACCTGCAGCGGTGGCCATGGCGTGCCCCGCGAAGAAGCAGATGATTGTTGTGAGGATAAGATTGAAGATGTGTTTCATTTTGGGATTGTTTTTAAATTTGTGAATGCTTGGTTGGTGGGATGTAGCGGAGGCGGAGCCTCCGCCTGCTGAGAAGGCGCTTGGTGTGGATGCACGGCGGCGAAACCGCCGCGTACAGTGGCTGTGATACAGCCACAAACGGAACGCCGCTTAGTGAGAGGGAGGCTGGCGGGGCGGCTTCTATTGACTGTCCTGCTGCATCTGCATCTTGATGCCGTATTCGGCCTCGTAGAGCTGCTGGTATCTCGTTGGATCCTCCTTTCGGAGCGTGAGTAGTTCGCTTTCCGGCACGTCTGAGAGTTTCTTGTACTCCTTGTTGCCGGCGGGGTTTTGCTTCTGGAGGATTTCGACGATGCGCCTGGGCTTGGGCATGTCTTCGAAGATGTCTTGCAGTGCGTCGGCCCCGATTTTCTTTCCGAGGTCGATGTAGTGCTGCTTCCTGTCGGCAGTGATGCGCTGCTGGAGGATGGCATTCTCGACATGCTTTTGCACGTGAGCGAGCTGTTCCTGCTGCCTCTTTTTGTTGATGTCGTCGAGGTTCTTTTGAACGAGTGCGAGTTGCTGCCTGGCCTCCTGGAGGTCGTTCTTTTGCTTTACGAGTGCTTTTCGGACGTCGTCTTCCGTTGCTACCTCGCCGAGTGCGAGAAGGAGGATGAGTTCTTGTAAATTCATTGTTTTTTGATTTTTTATGGTTGGTTGCTGTTTTGCGAGATGGATGAGCTGTTGTGGGAGGATGTCTTTCCCCTGATGCCTGAGGGTGACAGTAGCGGGGTTCTCCGGCACGTCCACCAGTGAGACCTCGAAGATTTCGCTCTTGGTGACGACGGGAATGTCGTTTCCGCCGAGGTCCTGCTGCCCGGCGACCTCTATGACATCGACACCGATGGAGCATGCCCTTACGCTTCCGGCTTCGTATTGCGCCTTGATCTGCCGGCTGAGTTCTGTTACCTCGTCGAACCATGGCTCTGCCGTGATGGCGTCCTCCTCGACCTTGATGTCCCTCATCTGGCCGATGACTGTCCCCCTCTGGTGCATCCATAGGAGCACGGGGTTTTTGCTGTATCGTTTTAGCGAGACTCCCTTGGTGAGTATTCGGAAGCCCCTTCCGTTGACAGTTGCGTCGGTGATTTTGATTCTTTTCATGTTGCAAAGTTGGCATATTGTGCTGATGCTTGCAAGAAAGTGCGCAACGGTTGCGTAGTAGTGCGCAACGGTTGCGCGTTTAGTTTGTGGGCGCGAATGTTTTTTGCAATTTTGCATTGCAAAAAACTAAAAAACGCAATGGGAACAAGACAAGAAATGGAAAAGAAAAAGTCGGTGGCGTTGCAGCTGTACCTGTCCGGCGAGGACCAGAAGACGATAGCGGAGCAACTGTCATTGACAGCTGCGACGGTGTCTCGCTGGGCGCTGTCGGGGAAGTGGCGTGAGCAGCGTGCCGCCCGCACGGTGACGCGCCCGCAGTTGGTGAACAAGATTCTGCAGGCGATAGACGACTTGCTTGAGAAGGTGCTTCACAGCGAGGAGACGGAACTGCTGTCGGGTGTGCCGGACAAGCTGTCGAAGCTGGCCTCTACGATAGAGAAGCTTGACAAGAAAGCGAACATAGTAGATACGATCGAGGTGTTCATGGCCTTCTCGAAGTGGATGGAGTACCAGTCGCAAAGCGACCGCGAGATCACCCCGGAGCTTTTGGCGGCCTTCAACAAGTACCAGAACAAGTACATCATAGAGAAGATGAACTCCTGAGCTTGGCGACGGCGGAGCCGTCACCTGCGGAGAAACCGCTTGGCAAAGAAAAAAACTTGAAGAGCAATGGAAGGGACTCGAGAAAAGAACGAAGCTTTGAAGTCTTGGCAGGAGCACTGCCAGCATGTCGCCCGTGTGACCTCGCAAGGCCGTACGAGCGCTGAGACAGCTTTGGACAAATCCGCCCGCGTGAAGCGTCTCCTTAAAGACTACGACGCATTCTGCGAGTGGTATTTCCCCCACTACCTTGAGAAGCGCGACCCCGTGACGGGCGCGGTTTCGGGGATGGTGCACAACGCCCCCTTCCACAGCGCTGCAGCGAGGAAGGTGAAGTCCTGCCGCGACTTGAAGGCCGTGTTCATGTGGCCTCGTGGCCATGCGAAGAGCACCCATTTCGACATCTTCATCCCCTTGTGGCTGATGATGCAGGAGCCCCGGGAGGTACGTTTCATGGTGGTGGTGGGCAAGTCTTCGGACTCTGCGATTCGCCTTCTTGGCGACATCCAGACGGAGCTGGAGTACAACCGCCGCATCGTGGAAGACTTCGGTGTCCAGGTGTCTTGCGGCGACTGGCAGGAAGGCGAGTTCACGACGAAGGGCGGCGTCCACTTCATGGCTGTAGGCCGTGGTCAGTCGCCTCGTGGGTTGCGGGACCGCGAATCCCGTCCCGACTACATCGTGATCGACGACCTGGATGACGACGAGCTATGCCGGAACGAGCGCCGCGTGCGTGAGATGACGGAGTGGGTGAAGGGCGCGTTGTTCGGTGCCTTGGACGTTGGCCGCGGCCGTTTCATCATGGTGGGGAACCTGATCAGCCGTACTTCTGTGCTTCAGAACCTGAGCGAGACGGAGGGCGTTTATTTGTCGAAGGTGTATGCCCTTGACAAGGACGGTGAGCCGACATGGAAGGAGAAATGGACGCGTGAGGAGGCGGAGTCATACCGCAGTTTCGTGGGTTACAAGACTTGGGAGAAGGAGATGCAGCACCACCCTGTGACAGAGGGCTCGATATTCAAGTCGGAGTGGATTCGCTGGAAGCGGCTGCCGAAGCTGTCGATGTACGACGACCTGGTGTGCTACACGGACCCGTCGCTGAAGTCGAAGACGTCGAACGACTACAAGGCCTGCCGTCTGTGGGGCCGGTTGGGGAAGGAATACCACCTTGTGGACTGCTTCGTGCGCCAGGGGACTGTGGGGATGATGGTGTCGTGGCTCTACGACCTGTACGAGCGCACGCGTGACGTGTGCTCCATCCGCTTCTACATGGAGGCGAATTTCTGGCAGGACACGATATTGGACGAGTTCGAGCGCGAGGGCGAGGTGCGTGGCTACCAGCTTCCGATGATGCCGGACAAGCGGAAGAAGCCTGAGAAGCTTGCGCGCATAGAGGCTGTGAGCCCTTTGTGGGAGCGCGGCTACGTGTGGTACAACTCCGCTTTGCAAGGGACGAGCGACATGGAAGCGGGGATAGCGCAGACGCTGGGCTTGGAGCGCGGGAGTACGATTCACGACGACGCTCCCGACGCGGACGAGGGTGCGTTGTGGCTGATGATGCGGAAGAGCCGGGTGGTGGACCCGGGCGTTGTGAAGCTGCTGCCTCGGGGAAGGGGTGTGGCGTGGTGAGTTTAGTTGCGCCGGCGGAGCCGCCGCCTGCGGAGAAACCTCTTGGAGGGGTGAATGAGATTAGAATGAGATTAGAACGTGATTAAAACAACATTATAAAATATGAGAGAAACGATAAACATAACGAGAGGAACGGACGTGGTGTTGAACGACCGGCTCCTGTTCCGGGGCAAGACATTCGACCCTTCGCTGTGCGTGAACGTTGAGGCGCATCTGGTGTCTCGTGCCGGTGTGCGCACGGCTTTGGGTGTCGAGGTGGTTGACGACTACCTTGTGATTACGATTCCGTGGATTACAGGCCGTGTTCCTGGTTTCTACGGCTTGGAGGTACGTGGCATGACGAACGGCCTTCGCTGGGCGACCTACGCTGACTCGTTGATTCGCTACACTACTTCGACGTCTGCGGGCGACTCCCCCGAGGTGACGGTGTCTTCGGATGCGTACGACATCTCGCAGCAGGTGTCGTACAGGTATGGGGAGAGCCCGATATCTGAGGTTCGTGTGGACGTGGAG
>Ga0129307_1002625_pt1 | contig 13438 bp, 12 predicted proteins | sample P1105metagenome_FD_94437 | JGI IMG/M metagenome (GOLD analysis project Ga0129307, IMG submission 94437) | Capybara group fecal microbial communities from Wisconsin, USA - P1105 metagenome | ecosystem: Host-associated > Mammals > Digestive system > Large intestine > Fecal | place: USA: Wisconsin... | reverse complement strand
TTGATGACTTGTTCCCTTGTCTCGGAGTTGTAGTTGACTTTTGCCATTGTTTTACCTTTTTGGGGTTGCGCAATGAATATAGTAGCTTATGCTACCCTCTTATTAAACTCCTGCATAGTCCACTTTTGAAAAAACGAGTCAAGAATATAAAAAATAAAAAAAATGACGTCAATTTTTTAATCCAAGTTGGAATAATCAAAAAATGTTATCAAAACCATTCAAAATATAAATGGATTCTTGCGTAACATTTTGTCAGTCAATGCGTTGAAGGATGTGTGCTGTAGCGATTTTTTGGCTGCGCACCTCATTCGCAAAAATACCCCAATCCCTATTAAATCCTTACACCGCTTGCTTTGCGGCGCGCAGAGTGGTATATTCTAGGGCAGGGAGAAACCCATTATGGAGGTAACCATTATGAATTTGTTCCATAAGACATCCGCCATAACATTCTCTATCTTGCATCCTGGATTTCAGGTTTTCAAGGACCGTATCCGCGAAGAACTGAGCGCCACCAGCGGCGTTTACCTGGACGATGTCATGGATGACGATAGTTTGTACAAAATCTATCGCGACGGGGAATCTGCCGAGTTCGTGGTGGCAAGCATCAACGGCCCCATGGTGGATTTTGACGACGACGAAGCCGCCTAGTGCGGTGATGTATATTTGAACGCACCCCTGGCGGGGGCTGTCATGCAGTTTCTCGCCAGGGCGTGCCGTTTGGGCTCGCCTTACTTGGCGGCCTTTTTCTTTTCTTCTTCTTCGGCGGCCTTTTCGGCTTCAAGGCTCGGGATCTTGCACCCGTCCATGGTTTCGAATTTACCCTTGCGGACGGTGACGATCTTCGAGTTGGTGTTGACTCCGCGGCTAAACGTGATGTCGCCGTAGATTCCCTTGAAGTTTGCAGTCTTGTTGATAGTGCCCGTCAGGTCGTTCGGGTTTTTGGCAAAGGCCGTAAACACGATGTTTGCGGCGTCATAGCTGAGGCCGCTCACCTTGTCTTCGCCGGGCTCTTCGCCCCATTTTTCCTGGAAGCTCTCGGCGAATTTCTTGTAGGATTCCGATTCGGAATTCATGTCCAGGGCGGGCACGCTGAAGAAGGAACTGTCGGCCAGTTTCTTGCCCTGGATCAGGAACTCGCGGCCGTACCAGCCTGATGTTCCGAGCCTGATGCCCGAAATCTTGTTGAAGGCCACCTGGCCTACCATGAGGCCCGCGTCGCCCGGGTTGGTGGCGGGGATGAAGATGCCCGGAATCTCGAAGGTGGAGTCTTGCATGTAGAACCGGCGTTCCTTGGGGCTGATGGCGTCGAGGTCCGTGGCTCCGCGGGCGATGTTCCGGCGTCGGTTCAGCTGCTTGAAGCGCACGTCGCGCAAAAGGTCGAATTCCGTCTTGTAGTCGGGCCTGCCCTCTTCGTAGTTCCGGAAGGCGATGATGGTGCCGCCCCTGCGGTCCACTGCCTGGGTGAAGCTCTGGGACATGGAGGCACCGTAGTCGCCCAGTGGCGACAGGATGGCGAATTCCCGGATGTTTAGGCACTTGGTGGCGAAGTCGGCGATGCTCTGGGCCAGGTTGTCCATGGTGATGTTCACCTGGAAGATGTTGGGGCCGAGCTTTGCAATACCGTCGTCGGTGGCGGTGGGGGTCAGCATGGGGATATTCTGGAAATTGCTTCCGAGCCAGGCTGCCACCGTCGCCGCCGGTGCGCTCATGATGGGGCCCACGATGGCGATGACGCTGTCCTGGCTAATGGCTTGCTGGGTCCGCATGAGGGCGGTGGCCGCGTCTGCCCTGGTGTCGGCGAAGCGGATGTTCACCTTGTCCTTGAGCTTGGACTGCTCGTGGGCGAGGAACACGCCCTGGACGGCGGCGTTGCCGAATACGGCGAAACTTCCGGAGAGGGGGGCGAGCACCAGCAGGGTGGGCTTGCCCGAGCCTGCGTCCTTCATGGAGTCCAGGCCCTTCTGGGCGGTGGAGGTCAGGCTTTCGGCGTTGCCGCCGTTAATGACTTTCTTGTACCAGTAGCGGGCGGCGCGGTAGCGACCGGCGTTCTGGCATTCGCGACCGATCTGGAGCTGCATCCAGCCGATGACTTCCTTGTCGGCGGGGTACTTTTCCAGCAGGTTCTGGAGCTGGTCCGCGTTCAGCAGGTCGGCGGCCAGGGTCTTGATGAGCACCTCTTTGGTATGGGCTCTGGCGGCCGGGTTCTGGGAGTAGGCGAGAATCCGGAGCATGGCCTCGACGCCTTCATAGACGCCACCCTGCTCAAGGGTGACGATTGCCTTGGCCAGTTCCATGCGTTCCCGGTATTCCGAGGAAACGTGGTACTCCAGGAACTTGGAGGTAAGTCCCAGGGCTTCGTCGCGCTTGTGTTCGCGCAGGTAGCATTCCGCAAGCATCACGGAGGCCTGGGCTCCGGCGTGCTTCTTGAACTGGGACTTGGAAAGTTTCTGCAACTCGGGCACGGCTTCGGCGCACTTGCCGTCCTTGATGAGGGCCTTGGCCTTGTCGATTTCGCCGTCGGCGAGGGCGGCAGTGGAGAGCAGCAATGTAAAAAGGAGGGGTAGGACTCGGTTCATGATGGGGACAGCCTAGTTTTCGGGGGCGGCCTGGACCACGTCGTGTTCTTTCTTGATCTGTTTCTGGAGGGATTCCGGGAGTTTGACCCAGTCGATGACGTCAACTCCGAAGGGGAGTCCGCTTTCGGCGAAGGCCTTTTCCACGGCGGTCATGGCCTCGAAGGAAAGGGGCTTGTCGGTGATGACTGCCAGTTCCAGTTGGGTGTCGGGGGTCAGGTCCACGCCCGTTACCCGGGCGCCGTATGCCCAGACCTCGAGGCCTTCGAAATGAAGGCCCACGATGCGCTGGACAGTTTCCAATTGATCGGTTTCTAAGCAAAGTGCCATAGTGCCTCAAAATATAGATAAAGCCCGGAGTCAATGCCCCCGAAGTCGGAGAAACTGGCCCAAAGCGGTAATTTCACTGCACAAATGTATAAAAATATTGAGGGGTTGTCCCTTTTTTCGTGTTGTGGAAGGGATGTGTGCTGGAATTGGCGAAAGGAATGGTTGAACGACCTGCTCCAGTCTTTTTGTAAAGAAAAGTAAACATAATGGGTGTTTCAGTCCCAAGGAACCACTTGTCTTTAAATAATGTATTTTAAGGCCAAGTACAGCAAAGGGGGTTGCATGAAGTTCTTCGATTTTTCTGCACGGAATTGTGCTGCTATAATCTCCATGGTTGCACTCGCCCAGGCTGCCTTTGCGCAAACGGCGTCCGATACGGTATCTTTCGTGAATTTCGAGAACCGCAGTGTGGGCGTGTATGGTAACGCAGAGGCCAAGGAAGACTTCAAGCGCAACAGCACCGACGACAGTTGGTGGTATGCCATGGACAAGAACAACGGCGATAACTCCAAGATTGTCTATGACGGCGAAGAACACGGCAACGTGTTGCAGCTCAAGTACCCCAAGGGCTGCGTGGGCCCCAACGACAACGACACTCCCGCTTGCGCCGCGCAAATCAAACAGCCCCTCGTAAAGACCGCCGACACCATGTGGAGCGCCTACGACATATTCTTCGAAGACGGGTTCGAATTCCAGCTGGGCGGAAAACTCCCCGGCCTATGCGGTGGCGAGTGCTACACCGGCAACGCCATGCCCGAAACCGGCAACGGCTGGAGTGCCCGTATCATGTGGCGTAAAGATGGCAACGCTGTGCAGCTCATCTATTTCATGGGGCAAAAGTCCGAATATGGCGACGATTTCAAGTGGGATTTGAACGGTACCATCCAGCAAAAGCAGTTTACCACTGGCATCTGGCACCGCATTGTGAACAAGGTGTCCATGAACACCGTGACCACCCCAGGCACCGGCGACAAGAACGGCCGCGTGCAGGCGTGGATTGACGGAGAACTCGTGCTGGATGTAGATACTCTCAGGCTCCGCGATTACGAAAATGTGAAGGTCGACAAGTTCTACCTTTCCACCTTCCACGGCGGGAGCAGTGCCGAATGGGCCCCCACCCACGATTGCTTTATCCGTTACGACAACTTCACCGTGTCCACTGATTCCATTGCCGTCGGCCAGAATTCGGCGGTGCCCGAGAATGGCGGGTCGCAAGAAGACGCCCAGGGAATTACCAGGGCTCGAGAACATGGCAAAAACTATGGCACAGCCAAGATTTACCGCATCAATGGCACTTTCGTAGGACGTGAAATAAACGAAAAACGAATCAAGATTGTCCGGTGACTGATTTTTAGCCCTCCTAACAATATGTCATTTTATGACATATAAATGAATGTATATTTATGGGGTACATTCAACGGAGGCTATTATGAACCAGGAACAGAAAACAATCCGTGTCATGGGAACAGGTCTGGTCAAGACTGTGCCCGATACCACCAGGCTCAGATTTTCGGTAGATTCGGTGCACGATTCGTACGAAAAGGCGTACGACGAGGCCGCTGTTGGCAACAAGGGCCTCCGCGAAACCCTCGAAAAGTTGGGAATCCCCAAGGAATCCCTCAAGACGTCGAATTTTTCGATAAATAAAGCGACCGAATGGCGAAAGGACAAGCATGTTTTTATCGGGTTCCGTCTGGAACAAAGCCTTGCTATCGAACTGCCGCTAGACAGCGTTATCACGTCGAAGGTAATGTCCGCATTGGGTATGGCTTGGCCAGAACTCGAGGTGAATATCGCCTTTATCAAAAAGGACGTGCACGACGTGAAACTCCAGATTTTGGAGTCTGCCGTGAAGGATGCTCGCGAAAAGGCCGAAGTGATTGCCGCCACTCTCGGGCACAAGCTGGGCGGGATCGTGAGCGTGGATTATTCCAGGCGGAGTATCGATATCAACTATCACGAAGAACCGATGGGCGTGTATGATTGCTGCTGCGAGAAAAGCTCAGTCGATTACACTCCCGACGATATCGAGGCCGGAGACACCGTCGAAACGGTATGGTACCTGGAGTAGGGGAGTTTTTTCATATATTTTATCCGGCTAAAAAAGGAGTTTCGCAATGCCGGAACAAGTCTTGACGCGTGAATCGCTGGTGCAGTTTTTCGGGGAAGGTGAATTCAAAAAATTGTGCAATCACGAGGCGGGTCACGCGCTCGTCGCGTTTTTGTTCAAGCGCCCGCTGGATTACGTGAAGATGAACAATTCCAGGGAGCAGCCGGGCACCACGCACATCGCGGGTACGGAACTCGAGGGCGATGCGCATATTGCCATGGCGGGGCACATCGCGGAATTTTTGATGCGCAAGGATTTCAAGTGCGACCTCGATACCGTCATGAAGGAACTGCCCATGGAACTCTACAAGAGCGATCCGGATTACCAGAAGTTCCAGGCGGCGTGCTACTATTTTCAGTTGGCCGAGACGAACGTGGTCGAGCAGGATTACAACATTTTGATGGCCTGCCAGACGCAGCTCTGCAAGATTGCGCAGGCCCTGAACGAGCGGACTTACCTGAGCCGCGCCGATATCGAGGCTATTTTCAAATAATTTGTACCCAATACTCCGAAAATAGTGTATATTAAAAATACCTGTTCGAGGTGTATATGGGAGCAAGATTCTTATTGATGGCGGGAATCGCCATGGCGGCGGTGCAGGCGTTCGGTGCCGTTTACTACGTGGCCACCGATGGCAGCGACAACAACGCCGGTACAAAAGCAAAACCCTTCGCCTCGCTCAACAAGGCGAATACCGTGGTGCATGCGGGCGATACCGTGTGGGTACGCGGAGGCATCTACGACCTGCGCGATACGGTCTTTTTCGAGCGTTACAAGATGACTGCGGCAATCGTCCTCACGGCAAGTGGCGAGAGCGACGATAAACGCATCCATTACCTGGCCTACCCGGGTGAGCGTCCGATTTTTGACGGTGCGAACCTCCCCGTGGCCGCAGGCACGGACCATAGCGACGGCACGCCCGAGGGAGCGATGTACACGTCGCCCATCGTGATTTCGGCGAAGTATCTGCACTTGAAGGGTTTTGATGTCCGTAACACGCCCATGAAGCACAATTCCAATTCCGGCGTTTTCCTTTACGTGAGCAAGCACATTTTTTTGGAGCAGATTGACAGCCACCACAATGCGGGCCCGGGATTCTTTGCGAACGACGGCGCACCGGATGGCGGTGGGCACATCTTCTTGAACTGCGACGCCCACGACAACTACGACCCCTTGGGCTGGCAGGGCGACGGCGAAAACGCCGACGGCTTTGGTGCGCATTACCAGAAGCCCGGCGAAGGCGATACCACCAAGTTCATCGGGTGCCGCGCCTGGTGGAACAGCGACGACGGTTTCGACTTCATCAACCAGGAATTCCCCGTGGTGTTGGAGAACTGCTACGCCATGGGGAACGGCTACAGTGACTACGGGCGCAGCGACCCGAAGAACGGCAACGGGCACGGCATCAAGATGGGCGAGAGCACCCTCGGCGGCGGGCGGCATACCATCAAGTTCTGCGCCGCCTGGAAAAACAAGGCGACGGGCTTTTACGCGAACTACACCGGCGTGGGCAGCAAGTGGCTCAACAACACGTCGTACATGAACAAGGACCGCGAATTTGCCATGGCATCGACGCTCTTCGATTCCGAAGGGAACCGCATTGCCGAGGTGGCGCCCCTCACCGGCGACAACGCGCACGTGCTCAAGAACAACATCGCCTTCCCGAACAAGAATTCGCAAGTCGGGGAGTGCTGGGAGTATATACCGATCCAGAACATCGACCATTATGTGGAATGCCCCGCCGGCGAGAACAACACATGGAACCTGAAACTCGACCTGACGGTCGACGATTTTGAGAGTCTCGACGACCCGAGCATGACCGTCACCGGCAAGGACCTCTCGACGATTCCGGGAATCCTGGGCCCGCGCAACGCCGACGGAAGCTTGCCCGATGTGGGCTTCTTGAAACTCAAGAAGGGGAGCCGCGCCATCGACAAGGGCGAGAATCTCGGATTCCCGTTTGTGGGCGAAGCACCTGACCTCGGCGCGTTCGAATACGGACTTTCGAGCAGTTCAGTCGCCGGACCGAGCAGCTCGTCACGTCATTCCGGGCTTGACCCGGAATCTAGTGGCTCTGTCGTCGGGTCTTCAAGCTCCGCGGAAAGCGCCGCTTCCATCGCCATGCCCCGCAACGGGTATTTACCTGGGCTACACGCCACCCGTGGCGCCGCACTTGTTTTCGACCTACAGGGCCGCCTTCTCGGAAACTTGCAGTTTGAACAAATTAACGGCGGCGATTTTGCCGACCGCGACGGAATTTACCGCGACTTCGGCGCCCTCGCAGGTATGCTTCGTGCAAAATTCAGGACCCCCGGCACCTACATCGTGCGCTACGGCAGCGAAATCCGGAAAGTGCAGGTGAGGTAGGGGTACTGTTATAGGGTTGGCTATTCCGACCCAAGATAATTGCGGAATTCCCTGTAGTTCTGCTCAAATCCGGGGCGGCAGAATACCGCGAACTCGATGGTCTTGAAGGCAAAAAGATAGTCCTTAATAACCTCGGCAGAGGCGGCCGCCACGACCTTCGGGTCGTTCATGAATGCCCCGCAGCCGAACGCGCCCAGCACGATGTTTTCTACTTTGTTCAAAATGGCGATATCCAGGATGCGGCGGAGCCGCTTGATGTGCAGCTGCTTGAGCGCCTCGTCCGTAATGTTGACATCTCCATAGCGCAGGTTCGGTGCCGCGCACGTGATGACATCCACGTTGTACCAGTCCGTTTCGCCCAGCAGTTCGGGGGCCGAGACGTCGGTCTTGAACACGGTCACTCCCGGCGTGTAGATGCAGTCGTCGGTATGCAATGCGGTTCTGTTGCGGCGATGCGGCTCGTAGAAGAGTTCCCACATCTTTTGGCCGGTAAGGCAGCTGTACAGGGTGGAACACCTGCAGAGGCATTCTTCCTGTGCGCCCGCCCCCGTCGTGACGCCCCCGCCCGGGTGCGATGCCGATGCGAAGTTGAGTACCGCGACCCTGGTGCCCGCATACGCCTGCGCCGCCTCGAACGTGCGCTTCTGCGAAACGATGACCTTGGCCCGCTCCGCATGGATATTCCGGCTCTCGATAGCGACGCCCTCGCGTTCGCCCGTAAACTTCTGCGCCCGCCTTGACTGCGCGATGGATTCGCGGAGCCGCGCATTTGTGCGGCAACGTTCCGCCGTGTCGTTGAACACGGTGACATTCAATACTCTATAATTGATTTTATTCTGCATACTTTTAATATCGCTTATTTGCGGGGGAATGTCAAGGGGAGGGGGTGACGAGGGCGACCTATTCCCCCTCTCGCAACAGCCTCTCGAACAGTGCACGATACCCCGCGATATCTTCTAGTTGCATGATGGTCGTGATCTTGTTCCCCGCGTCTTTTGAGGACGCCCCGCAGTGGAAAAGTTTCTCGGTGTCTGTCCCGAAATCCAGATAGATGTACCTGTCGTGGAATATGTTCCCCGTGGCGCGAACATCGCCAAGTTCCACATCCGGGCGTGCTGCCCTGAAGTCCGCCAGCATGCTCCCGGTCAGGCGGGTATGCCCGTGCTGTTCGCTGAAAATCTTGATAAAAACGCCCTTCGCCACGCATCGCAACAAATCGAGCGTCTTTACATCCAGGTAGTCGTCCACAATCAGCACGGACTTTTTTGCCATGCTGTAAATCTGCGTGTAGGCGACATCGGCCTCAAGCCGCCGCCCGTTCAGAATTAGAAAGTGCTTGAAGGTACTCGGGTCAACGAGATTTGCCATGACCTTCTGGAGAAAACTCTCGTTTCGCTCCACCTTGTTAGAAAGCGTGCGGACATCTGTGGCAATCTCGGCGATATCCCGCGTGTTCTGGCTCGTCTGCGTCGCCAGTGCGACCATCCCCGCAGAAACATCCGGCGCGTTCTCTGCCGCAATGTAGTCCTTCATCTGCTTGAAAAGACGGATGAGTGCCTTGCTTTGGGCGGTCGCCTGTTCGCCCTTGAGCACCGTCATGAGCATGTAGATGCCTTGCTCGGTGAAGGCGTAGGGCAGGTATTTTGCATACTTTCCATGTTCTAAGGTCGGCTTTTCCGACCTTAGAATCAACAAAGGATCCGAGACTTCATCAGATCCTAAGGTGCAAAATTTGCACCTTAGGATTTCGTAGTACTCTTCTTTTTTCAGCCGAAACCGAAAATCTTCATCGAATTTTTCGATATTGTTCTTGACTTGTCTGTTAAAATCTTTCGTGCTATATCCATAAATCTCCGCCAGATCGGCATCGAGCATCACCTTTACCCCGCGGATGGTGTATATCCGCGACTTGAGCAGATTCTCGTCTATCAGGGAAAATTCGGGCTTTTTCGGCGCAACGCCCCCAGCCGCACTGGCCGCAACATCTTTCTTCATCGTCAACTCCTCTGGCATACAAGCGTTCAAAACGCCAAAGACTACACACTTGTGCACTAAATATAGATTCAAAATTCCAGTTTGTCAATAGACCCGCTCGATTTTTTTTGAAGGGGGGCTGCAAAATCCATATCTGAAAAACTGCATTGTATAGAGTAGTTGTCAAGTATTCCTTGACAACTACTCATGTGCGGAATACGAACTACACGAAAAAAATTCTATATTCCCACTAGTACCAACTTACGGAGACTGGATGCTGTTTAGCAAATCTTGGTTCATTGTCTAGGGCCTTGGGAGACATTCCTTGGGCCGTCTTCCAAGGCGATTTTTATGCCCGTCATAAAAATTCAACCTGGAGATAAACAATGAAAAATTACACTATCCGCACGGAACAACCGCGCGACTTTAAGACCGTCGAAAACCTTACCCGCGAAGCCTTCTGGAACGTGTACCGTCCCGGATGCACCGAGCATTACGTGCTGCACTGCTACAGGAGCGAGCCCGACTTTGTGCCGGAACTCTCGCTCGTGCTGGAAGTGGACGGCGAAATCATCGGGCACGTGATGTACGCGTGGTCGCACATCGACGCCGACGACGGACGCAAAATCCGCATGATGACCTTCGGGCCCATCAGCATCCGCCCCGACTACAAGCGCAAGGGATACGGGAAAACCCTGCTCGACCATTCCATGCGCATTGCCGCCGAGATGGGCGCGGGCTGCCTCCTGATTTGCGGGAACATCGCGTTCTACGGCAAGAGCGGCTTTGTACTCGCGAGCACCAGGGGAATCCGCTACGCCGCCGACCCCGAAAGCAACGCTCCCTACTTCCTCTGCAAAGAACTGCAAGAAGGGTTCCTCGACGGAATCACCGGCAGCTACCGCGATCCCGAACCGTACATTGTCGCCATACGCAACCCCGAGGCGTTCGAGAAGTACGACGCGGAATTCCCGCCGAAGGAAAAGCTCGTGCTGCCCGGACAGTTGGGGTAAGGGCGTAGGGGAACGCCTTCCCCTCGCTCGCACTGCGTTGCTCGCTACCCCTTCTCCTAGGGGCTCCGCCCCTAAAACCCCAAAGCTGGCACTTTTTACTAAATGCCGCGAAAAATATATATTAAGTCTATTCCCATGGAGAGCTTTTCCAAATGACGCTAACGGATAAACTTGAAAGAAAAAGAAATGAGCCAGAAACGCAACAGCTGAAAAAAGATGTTATTGCCTTTATCCAAAAAACTAAGATGCATCCGTCTATTAGTTACAAGCTGTGCGTTGATTTGAGTGCTAGGATATGCATGCCGTTTTACAAAGAAAAGAGGATTGGAAAAAGGGAACCGAAAAAGAATATAGAGTATGCGAAGGAGTATATCCGGTACCTTATCGATTATAACGATATGGATTTTGCAAAAAGACTTCTCGATCAGTTGACTCAACAGCAATCCCAGGCTTTGAGAAAAATCCATCCGCGCCCATCTAAGCAGGTTGCTCGGATGAAAACCATAGGAAAAAATAACGGCGTTTGGGAACACCCTATACCCACCAATTATTCGAAGCAAAAGCTCCTTTCGTTTATTAAATCAAAAAACTTCAAGAAAGCGTGCGCATATCTCGATTACCTTGCGCAGGTACCACAGATTGCGTTAACCAAGAAAGAAGATTGTTTGGTAAATGAAAATTTGAAGGATTCTATGCCTAAAGGATGGGATTGGGAGAAGGGCGATGACCCCTTTGTTCGATATGTTGATACGGGGATAAACTCGAAAATATATAGAAATCCATAAGAAAACTCTTTTGAGGTCAATAAAATTGCGAATACATTGTGTTCGCAATTATTTATATTACATTAAAAATAAAAGGCTTTAATTCATGGCACGTATCTCGAAATCGGCAAAATCGTCGCAATCCTCGGCAACTCTCGGCTTTGAACAGCAAATTTGGAACGCCGCCTGCGAACTCTGGGGGCACATCCCCGCAGCGGACTACCGCAAAATTTTCACCGGGCTCATTTTCTTGCGCTACATTTCAGCCGCATTCGAAAAACGCTACAACGAACTCGTCGCCGAAGGTGAAGGTTTCGAAGAAGACCTCGACGAATACGTGAGTGAAAACATCTTCTTTGTACCGCAAAACGCCCGCTGGTCCGAAATCGCGAAAGCCGCCCACACTCCCGAAATCGGCAAGATTCTCGACCAGGCGATGATCGAAGTCGAGAAGAACAACAGGGCGCTCAAAGGCGTGCTCCCCAAGAACTACGCGGCCCCCGACCTCGACAAGCGTGTACTCGGCAATGTGGTCGATGTGTTCAGCAACATGGACATGAGCGACACCGAGGCAAGCAAGGATTTGCTCGGCCGCACCTACGAATACTGCATCGCGCAATTCGCAAGCTACGAAGGCGTCAAGGGTGGCGAATTCTACACCCCCGCAAGCGTCGTGAAAACCATCGTGAGCATCCTCAAACCGAGCGAAGGCAAGCGCGTCTATGACCCCTGCTGCGGTTCCGGCGGCATGTTCGTGCAGAGCATCAAGTTTATTCAGGACCACAGCGGCAACCGCAACAACGTAAGCGTTTACGGACAAGAGGCCAACGCCGACACCTGGAAAATGGCGAAAATGAACATGGCCATCCGCGGCATCGACGCGAACTTCGGCGAGCACCACGAAGACACGTTCTTCCACGACCTGCACGCCAACGAACGCTTCGACTTCATCATGGCGAATCCGCCCTTTAACCTCAAGAACTGGGGCCAGGAACAACTGCAAGAAGACCCGCGCTGGCAATACGGCCTCCCGCCTGCAGGCAATGCGAACTTCGCGTGGATCGAACACATGATCTACCACCTCGCGCCCGGCGGAAAAATCGGGCTCGTCCTTGCAAACGGCGCACTCAGCACCCAAACCGGCGGCGAAGGCGAAATCCGCAAACGCATCATCGAAGCGGACCTCGTCGAAGGCATAGTCGCCATGCCCACCCAGCTCTTCTACAGCGTCACCATCCCCGTCACGCTCTGGTTCATAAGCCGCGGCAAAAAACAGAAAGGCAAAACGCTCTTCATTGACGCCCGCAACATGGGCCACATGGTGGACCGCAAGCACCGCGACCTCAGCGAACAGGACATCGAACGCCTCGCGAGCACCTTCGAAAAATTCCAGAAAGGCAAACTCCAAGACGAGAAAGGCTTCTGTGCCGTAGTCGAAACCGCAGACATCGCCAAGCAGGACTACATCCTCACCCCCGGCCGCTACGTCGGCATCGAAGACACCGTGCACGACGACGAACCCTTCGAGCAGAAAATGACCCGCCTCACCGGCGAACTCTCCGAAATGTTCGCGAAAAGCCACGACCTCGAAAAACAAATCAAGAAGAACCTGGAGGGCCTCGGATTCAAGATGTAAAGCCCCGAATGCATAAGTAAATTGTCATTCTGGAGCGAAGCGATAGAATCCATAAAGAATTCATCATGTGTCATCCTGAGCGCAGCGTAGCGAAGTCGAAGGATCCAAAGCCTTAAAAGAATTGAAGAGAACAGAGAATGAGCAAAACGGAATGGAAAGAATATAAACTTGGTGACTTTGCAGTTTTCAATCCGACAGAGCATCTTTCTAAAGGATCCATTGCAAAAAAAATTGCAATGGACAAACTCATACCTTACTGCCGTAACATTTCCAATTTTGAATTAGAGGCTTTTTCTGGTGGTACAAAATTTCGCAATGGCGATACAATAATGGCTCGGATTACGCCTTGTCTTGAGAATGGAAAAATTTCTCAAGTAAGGATTCTTGATGAAGATGAAATTGGTTTTGGATCAACTGAGTATATTGTTTTTAGAGCGAAAGAAGGTGTTTCAGATCCAGACTTTCTCTATTATTTGGTAACAAGCGATATAGTAAAAGAACCTGCTATAAAATCTATGGTAGGCTCATCAGGTCGCCAACGTGTTCAAACAGATGTTGTACAAAATCTAAAAATTAAAGTTCCCCCACTCGCAGAACAACAACGCATTGCCAAAATTCTATCATCCCTTGATGACAAAATCGAACTCAACAATGCGATAAACAGGAATTTA
>Ga0129307_1002622_pt1 | contig 13462 bp, 11 predicted proteins | sample P1105metagenome_FD_94437 | JGI IMG/M metagenome (GOLD analysis project Ga0129307, IMG submission 94437) | Capybara group fecal microbial communities from Wisconsin, USA - P1105 metagenome | ecosystem: Host-associated > Mammals > Digestive system > Large intestine > Fecal | place: USA: Wisconsin... | reverse complement strand
TCCTTTCAGCAGATAGTGATCGTACTTCTCAGCCTACCATAGCGCTCCTTTATGCAAAAGTCATTGCAATCATATCCCTCGATTTCATACGCTTTGTCTCATATTCACTTTTTCAATGTACCTCTCTGACGTTATCAGTATAGATCATAATAGTGTCCGAAAAACCTCCCTCAATAGCAGGAAGACCAGCTCGTTCAGACTTTTGGAGAGCAACCAAAAACCCCTGCGAAATGCAGGGGCTGCGGTCTGCTGGTCAGCGGTATATGTCGCTGCGATGGCCCACATCTACAACCAGGATCAGGACCTCCTCATCCTTGATCTCTGCAATGATGCGATAGTCTCCAACACGATACCGCCATGATCCTTTGAACTGGCCTGTCAATGCTTTTCCGATGCGTCTTGGCTCAGTGCAATCGACAAGATTCTTTTCGATCCAGCTCATGATCAATATGCGCATCGGACGGTCAAGCTTATGCAGAGCTTTATCCGCCCGGTCTGAGTAGGTCACTTTATAGGTCTTCTTCATCAATGCCGAGCCTCTTCATCATTTCTTCATGCGTATAGGTGACCGGATCCTTCCTGAATTCCTCCATCGCCTCTTTGTACAGTTTGATATCGATCTCATCCTCGATCCGCTCCATGACAGTTGAACGAATGAATTCACTGACGCTCTGTCCGTTCAGCCTTGCATAGTCTTTGATCAGGGCTGCTTCTTCTTCTTTCACTCTGAGAGAAATCGCCATATGGCTCACCTCCTTCTGTAATACAATTGTATTACATATTGGTGGTTACGGCAATCAAAAAGCATGTTGTCAGAAACATGCTTTTCCGTTTCGATTTATGGGAATCGCAGAATCGCCGCAGCGTTCTTATGCCCGCCGCTCGTAAACGATCTCCCCGCCGAGCATCGTCATGACCGGCAGCACGTCTTTGATCTCGTCTGCCGGGCAGGTGAAGATATCTTTATCGAGGATCACGAGGTCCGCGAGGTAGCCGGGCTTGAGCCGCCCCTTCACGTCCTCGGCGAATTCCATGTAAGCGCCTTCGATCGTCGCACAATCCACAGCATCGTAGATGTCCATGCACTCGTTCGGGTACCAGCCTTCTGCCGGCTCACCCTTGAGGTCTTTGCGCGTCACCGCGGTGTAGACATTGGGCAGCGGCGCCAGGTCTTCGACCGGCGCATCCGTACCGAAGGACTGGTGCACACCCTCGCGCCGCATCGTGCCGAACGCATAGGAGGTCGCCGCCAGTTCCGGACCGACGCGGTCCTCCGCCATGTGGATATCGTACTCGAGGAAGATCGGCTGCACGGCTGTCAGGATGTTGCCGTCGCGGATCCTGTCGAGGCATTCGCGGTCCGTGATCTGCACGTGGTTGATGACGTTGCGGCAGGGGTTGGTCCCTGTCGGATCGGCTGCTTCATAGGCGTCCAGCACGTTGCGGACCGCCTGATCGCCGATCGCGTGGGTGATGACCTGGATACCGTGCTCATTGGCCATCTTCACATAGGCGTGCATCTCCTCCAGCGGGATCCACACGAGGCCGCGGTTGCCGGGATCGTCTGCGTAGTCCCTGCCAAGCAGTGCGGTCCGCGCGCCGAGGCTGCCGTCCGCGAACAGTTTCAGCGGCCCTATGGTCAGCATGCCGCCGTCCATGTCGTATTCCTCGTCGGCTGCCGCGTATTCGCCGTTTTTGAGCGATTCCTCGAACGCATCGATCGTGAAGTACGCACACTGGTGACGGTACCGCACCGCCATCCTGCCGCTCGCGCGCACATCTTTCATGATGCGGAACACATCCTCCTCTTTGATCCCGGAAAACCCGAGGTCTGTGGACTGGATGCTGGTGTAGCCTTTACTCGCCGCATACCGCATGCCCTCGATCACGAGATCATACCACTCTTCGGGGGTGTACTTGGGGATGATGTCAGCGATCGTGTTGACCGCCCCTTCTTTGAAGATGCCGTTGGGATAGCCGTCCGCTTCCTGTTCGATCTCGCCGTCTTCGACAGCCGGTACACTGCCGCCGGACTGTGCGAGGAGCAACTCGATAGCCTTGGTGTTGGCCGATGCGATGTGGCCGCAGACGCGCTCCAGAACGACCGGGATCTCCGTCGAAATGCGGTCGAGGTCGTGGCGGTTGAGCATGCGTTTTTCGTCGGTGAACAGGTCCTGGTTCCAGCCCATGGCGTGCACACCGTTCTTGACGCGGTCCGGGTTTTCTGCGATGAAGTCCCGGCAGCGCTCGACGATCATGTCGATCGAAGTCGCGTCTTCTGTCCGCACGCCTGCGATGAATTCGCTGAACTGCAGCAGATGCATATGGGTGTCGTTAAATCCGGGGACGACGGTCCTGCCTTTGCAGTTGATGAACCGCACCCCGCCAACGGGCTCGGCGTCGTGGTCTTCCGAAACCTGCCGCCCCTGCTCTGCCGCGTGCTGGGCATCCAGCATTTCTGCGGACGGTTTTGTCGCAGCATCGAATACTTCGTCGTTCGTTCCTGCTGCACGGATGTAGCCATCCTCAATAAGGAGCGCCTCGCAGAATACGCCCCTTTCGATATAGATCTTGCCGTTGTGTAATACTGTTCTCATGCTTTCCTCTTATTCTGTCATTCATGCCGGGCAGCCCGGACGGACTGCCTGAGGCCCGTGTCCGCCGCATCAGACGCGCCGGAACACGATCGGGTCTACTTGACTATACAGACGGAACGCAAACCTGTCAATGCTGCCGTCATCCGCCGAGGTGAAGAACTCGAGCGGACAGGTGTAGATCAGGGTGTCCTGCTTGACGTGATTGACCTGGAAGACGTCGTAGTGGTAGTGCTCCATCTCCTGGATGACGCCGCGGTATTTCATGGCGAGCCTGCTCTCCGCGGAATCGCCGCCCTCCGCGGAATCGCCGTCCGCCCGGAAGATCTCGATATACCCGTGCCCGGGCTCGAAGTACTTCCCGCAGTATGCATCGAGGTTATGCGAAGGCTTTGTGCCCTCCACACGGGGTGATGCTCCCATGAGGTCGCACCGCCAGTCCTCCAGCATGTGGCCGTAGTTGTTGCGCTCCGCCCAGATCCTCGCGGACCAGTCTTCCTTGGGCAGCCCCAGCACGTTGTCGATGATCTCGTAGACGCACGACATCTCGATCAGCACGTCCGGTTTCTGGATGTTGTTGAAGACCACGATGCCAAGGCGCTCGCGCGGGAGCACGAACTGCATCGTGCCGTAGCCTTCGATCTCGCCGATGTGCCAGTACATGAAGTGGCCGCGGTAGACGTCGTTGTACCAGCCGAGCGCATACCCGCCCACGGGCGGCACTTCCGGGAAGTCCCACTGCCACAGTTCATACCGCACATGCAGGGTGTGCAGGAGCGTCATGGATTCATGGCTGATGAGCCGCCTGCCGTCCGGCGCCACCCCGTCGTCGATGTTGAACTGGAGCCATTTCAGCATGTCGCTGAGCGTGGAGTTGATCCCGCCGCACGGGGCACCGAGGTCCACGTTCCAGTTGTCGATCGCCACAGGGCCGTCGTCGCTCTGCCAGTACGGGCTGGCGTAGTTGCCGCTCTGCAGCATGTCAGTGATGGAGCAGTTGCTTCTGGTCATACCAAGCGGCTCAAAGATGCGCTCCTTGATAAGATCCGGATAGCTCTTGCCCGTCACCTTTTCAGCGATGTGCCCAGCCATGGTGTACATCAGGTTACTGTACTGGATGGCGGCGCGGAACGGCTCGTTGGGCTTGAGATACTTCAGCCTGCGCCAGATGTCCGCCCGGTCGCATTCGTCCACCCACAGCGCATCGTAGCCGCCGATGCCGGTGCGGTGGCAGAGAATGTCCTTGACCGTGCAGAGCTTCGTCGCCGTCTCGTCGTACAGCTGGAAGTCCGGCAGGTACTCGCGGATCGGCTGCTCGAGCCCGAAGTATCCGTCCTCGGCCAGCATGCACATGAGCGTCGCCGTGAACGCCTTGGAGCACGACGCGATGCCCCACTGAGTGTCCTTGTCGATTAAGGTCTTCTTCTCGAGGTCTGCAAAGCCAAATCCTTCCGCCTGCAGCACTTCGCCGTCCTTGATGACGCCGATGCCCATGCCGGGGAATTTATATTGCGCGAGCTCGTGCTCGACATATTCTTTCGTGATTGGTTTCATTATTTCACCTTCTTTTCAAAGGTCCGCCCGGCGACTGGCCGCCGGAATGCAAAATGCGGCCCCGCCCGCTCGCAGGCGAAGCCGCACCATTCGCTTAGCCGTTCAGCAGATCCGTGATCAGCTGGATGTACAGATACGGCAGTACATCGAAGTTGTACTTCATGTGGAGGCGCTCGGTGGTCTTGTGGAAGTCCTTGCCGTAGCCGCCCATGACGATGCTCGACGGGATATGGAATCGCTTCATATCCTCGACCGGCAGTTCGTACATTGCGCCGTTGCCGACGACATTCTTGAAGATGCCGTCGAAGTTCATCGACGCATCGAGGTCCGTGTAGCTCAGGTCGGACAGACCGTAGAAATCCTTGATCGCCATGGTCTCACCGTACTCGTTCTTCGCTGTTTCGAAGACCTTCTCCAGGCAGCCCATGAGCTTCTTGACCTTCGGATCCTCATACTTCGGATAGCAGTCCGGATAGTACGGCGGCACGAAGGAGATGATGATCATCGGCTGGTTGAGGCCAGACATCTCGTAGATCTTGCGGACCGCCATGATCGCGATCTGCTGCATCTCATATTTCTCCTGCTGCCAGCCCTTGATGAGGTCCTTTGCATACGCATCGAACGCGCCTTCGCCCTTCTCGGCGTCGTATTTCGCCTTCGCCGCATCGTAGATTTCGCTGAACATCTTCACACAAGGCGTGTATTCGTGCATCTGCGGGCGGTTTCCGAACTTTTCGGTGAACTGGTCCGCACGCTCTTTGATGAGGCTGAGCGATTCCTCGAAGCTCTCCTGCGCGACCTGCTTGAGCTGCGCAACGGTCTCCTCAGGATCGAGCTTGACCGTCGTGATGTTGTAATACGACGCTGCATACAGCGGTGTGGAGATCGAGTACGCGGTCTTGAGGTCCTGGCTCTTCAGCGCGACCGGCGGCATGGTGACGTCGCCGAGGAACTCCTGGCTGACGTCCGGGTTGAGCTGCATCTTGAGGTAGATCTTGGCGTTGAGCATGTTCGGATCGAGGCCCAGGAACGGCAGCTCGCCGTGGCAGACTTCGCCGACCGAGAAGAACAGCGGCATGACTTTGCCGTGCCCGCCGATGTGGACGTATTTCTTCGTGTCGTGCGCCATGTCCTCGACCTCAAAGCATTCGGTCAGGAGCAGCGCTTCGTAGTCGATGCCGTGCTCGTCCGCGAACTGATTGAAGAACGGGATCGCCGCCAGCATGCCCTCGGAGTTGGTCTCCTCGCCGCAGACGCCGACGTACAGCAGGTTGCCGTCGATACCGCCCTCTTCCGAGAAGTGGCGCAGCAGTTCCAGACAGAGTGCATGGCCGATCTTCATGTCCGCCGTACCGCGGCCAAACAGCCACTCGCCGCTCTCCCAGTCCTTGCGGGCGTCTTCATCCATCGGGAACTTGTCCATCAGCTTGGTGATGGTCTCCGGGTCGAAGGCTTCCTTCTGGTATTCACCGAACTCGTCGACGTCGACAACGTCGTAGTGGCCGGTCAGGATGATGACCTTCTTGCTTTCCGGCGCGCACTCGAGATACGCGGTGATGAGGCTCCGGCCGAACGGGTCGCCTGCGAGCGGGACCTGCTTGACGTTCTCCTTGTGCTCCGCGAAATACGGGATCTCATAGAGCAGTTCTTCGATCTTGTCCGCCGCGTATTTCTCGTCGTCGGTGCCCGAAATGCTGGGGACGGCGATCATGCGCAGCATGTTTTTGTACATTCTTTCTTTGTCGATCATTCGTTGCCTCTTCTTTCATGGAATCGCTCCGCCGCATCCGCGGCCTTCCGGCGATTCCTTATTTGTGAAGAACGGCAAGGCAAGGCGCCCTGCCGTTCCGGTTCTCATATAACGGTTGCTTTTACAGTTCTGCGTCGATCTGCTCGAACTTGCCGCCATGTTTCTTGACGTAGATATGGCTGACAACAAAGATGCAGAAGTAGATCACGAACGAGATGATGATACCTGTTCTCTCGCCCGGATCCAGGATCGATGCCACAAGCATCAGCAGGAAGCAGATGACACCGAGGATCGGGACCAGCGGATAGGACGCAACTTTGTAGGGCAGGTCTTCCACTTTGCCGCCTTCTGCGATGTATCTTTTACGGAAGTTGTACTGCTCGATGCATACGCAGGTGTACATGAAGATGTTGCCGCCGCCGATGAAGTAGACGATCAGCAGGTAGACGGTATCCGCTGCGAAGAACTCAGCCAGGATGCCGATCAGGCCGAACAGCATGGAGACGATCAGCGCGCGGATCGGAACACCGTTCTTGGCGGTCTTGGCGAAGAATCTCGGCGCCTGGCCGAATTTGCCGAGCGACCAGAGGTATCTCGCACAGGCATATGTCCAGTAGTTGCCGGATGTCAGCGCGGAGGACAGAACGATGATGTTGACCAGCAGAGCTGCACCGTGCATGCCTGCGTTACGGAATGCATAGACGAATGGGCTGCCGAGGGTATCCGCCTGGTTGTACGGCAGGACTGCCGCGACGACTGCGATCGCCAGGACGACTGCGCCGATCAGGATGAGCAGGGTCATGTTGATGGTCTTGCCCATCTTCTTCTCATCTTCCAGCTCACCTGCGGTAGAGCCGATGACCTCGGTGCCGGCATACGCATAGAACGCTGTCAGAACGACTGCGCCCATCGCTGCAACGCCGCCGGGGAATGCGCCTTCAGGGCCGGTGAAGTTGGAGAATCCGATTGCATCGCTGCCGATCACGCCGCCCATCATGCCGACGCCGACGATGATGAAGCCGACGATCAGGAGCAGTTTCAGCGAGGAGATCCAGAAGGATACGTCACCGAACAGCTTCGCGTCGAGTACGTTCAGGCCGAACATCAGGCCTGCAAATACGACGACCCATAAAGCGGTCGAGGTGCCCGGCAGAATGTCTTTCATAAAGATCGCGGATGCAACGACCTGTGCCGATATGGTCGCCGCCGCGCCGACCCAGTTGACCCAGCCAAGGGTAAAACCAAGGGACGGATTGAGGAACTCGGTACCAAATGCCTGCAGGTGGCCGGATACCGGCATTGCTGCGCACATTTCGCCGAGGCATGTCGTCATCAGCCAGACCATGATGCCGCCGATGATGTACATGACAATAGCACCGCCAGGTCCAGCCGTGGCGATGACGTCGCCCGAACTTAAGAACAGTCCGGTACCAATGGTGCCGCCGACGCCGGTCATGACAGCCGCCTTCGTGGACATGCTGCGCTTCAAGCCTTTACTTGAATTCTTGACCCGCTCGACAGAAGGGGTATTAAGAGTGCTCATAACGACCTCCTTAAATAAAAAAGAATAAATCAGGGGACAGTACGTTACATCTATATTATACAGCCGATGTAAACGTTTGCAATATCTTACATTCATGAATATTCGATAAAGTGTATATAAATACACTAAAATGCATATTGCAAGTGTTTATTTGCATATTACCGTGTATATATTTAATATTCTGAACAATTATCCTGAAACCTTTTGCGATTCCTCGAACATACAGCTATACACCGCTTCTTTTCCGTCTCCCTGCCGTGTCAATGCCGGCGCTGCCGTCCAGCATCATCGCCATCTACTCCGCTCACCCATTTACTCTCGGGGGCGTCTTTTTAAAAAAGTAATGTCAACCTGCTCTAATATGCATCCTTTGTCACACACTTTCGCTCGCATAATGCAATTGCAGCTCCTCTGCCCGTTTGCGCCGCGGACATAATCCAATACATCACCGATTATTGACAACTACATTTCATATCATGTCGTAGCATATTCCTCAGCGTTCGCCAAAATGTGTGTCAAACCCGCAAGAATTTAGCTTTTGTCATGACATTTTACAAAAGACGCCCCAAAAGCAAAGCCTCTGAACGCTGCCTGCCCATATGCTGCCATCCAGCGCCATCTGCCCGCACCAGCCGGGCGCACGAAAAAACAGGCGACGGAGAATATCGCCTGCTTTCCGTAACTGTACACAGCGGATCCGCACGCCGGCCGCGGGAGACCACTACGTCGCGGCTCCTGCCCCTGCAGTCTGACTGCAAAGAGCAGCCGGCTATGCGATTCCAAGTCTTACATATTGGAGTACTCTTCGATCAGATCCTGGTTGAAGGGCTTCGCCAGATCCGGCCAGACTTCCTTGATGAAGTAGTCGCGCATTGCCTGCAGCTGTTCATCGGTCGGGCGGATGACGGTGATGCCGTACTCTTCCATATCCTTGAAGGACTGTTCTTCCTGCTCTGCGGTCTTCTGGTTCGCTTCAGCCATGACTTCCTCGACGGTGTCGCGGATGATGTTCTGCTGCTCTTCGGTCAGGGATTCGAGCTTTTCGGTGTTCATGATGCAGCTGTAGACGTCGTCGGTGCATCTGTAGTCAACGTAGTACTTCGTGACATCGCGGAAGGACATGTAGTTGACGTAAACGCCGCCGTTCCAGGAGCCGTCAACAGTACCGGTCTGCATCGCGGTGTAAACATCGGCATACGGGATGACTGTGGTGTTGAAGCCGAGCGCTTCGCAGCCCTTCTGCATGGATTCCATGCCCGGGACGCGGACGAGTTCGGGCTTCTTGACGGACGGGTCAAACAGATCTTTTTCGTCTGTCTTCAGGTCGGTGAAGACCAGGCCGAGGTGACCGGAGTTCCAGAAGCCGAGAAGGCTGATGCCCTGCTCCGCGTTGATGCGTTCGAGTTCTTTGAACATGTCGCCGTCTCTTTCGAAGACTTTTTCGAACTGCTCATGGGTGGTGGTCAGATACGGCAGGAAGGTGACCTCTGCAGCGGGGTCATAGGTGCCGTAAACCGTGAACAGGCCCATATCGATCTCGCCTTTTTTGATCTCATCGTACGCCTGTGTCAGGTCGCCCAGCTGGCTGGCCGGATAGACTTCGATGTTGATTGCGCCGTCTGTTCTCTCAGCAACTCTTGCGGAAACTTCTTCTGCTGCCCATGTGTCGATGGCGTCGGTCGCGCCGATGCCTGCCCAGCGCAGGGTGATCTGCTCGCCGCTGGCTGCTTCGCCGCCTTCACTTGCACTGTCGCCGCCGCCGCAGCCAGCAAACAGGGTGGCTGTCATAGCCATGACTGCGATGAGAGCGATGATCAGGGATTTCTTTGTCATCGTCAAACCTCCATAAGATAACAAATACTATTACTGACCGGGGAAGATCGATCCCCTGTATCAAAACGGCCCGGGTGTTCTCCTCACCTGTCCGTCAATACCATCGTTGCTTCAGGAGTCACATCCGGGGACTGTGCTCTGCGGGTCCCGCTATCACAGCGTGCATCGCTGCAGTCTGTATGTTGACTATTGTGCCTGAGAATTCAATGACTGAAATTAACTGACTTGGATTCACTGAGATGACATCAACATTATATCACTATGGAATCGCTCTGCAATACCCCCGCGCGAACTTGGATTTGGGTCTGCAATCCGTGCCTGAATCCGGCTCCGAATCAGGCTCTCCCCATCTTGATTTGCTGCGCCTGGGAATGTACAATACCAACTGAAAGAGTAATCAGGGCTGATTACCCATACTTTCACAAAAGAACCCCGGGGATGCGCCTCCGGGGTTTCCTTTCACTCTCCTTCTCTGATGAGTAAGCTTCTATACTGTCATTATAGCGCGATTCCGCGGCGGTATCCATATTCTTCCTTTTTTAACACGTCCCTAACACTCCCCTCGCGTTCCTGACCTCTTTCTGCTTTTTTAAGAAACCAGGGAATTATTTTCAAGGGTTAGCGGGTACGCTATTTGAAGAATCACTCCAGACAATCTTTCTTCCCTCGGAAAGCATTGAAAAAAGAACCCCACTCCTCAATATTCGTCATGGCGGGTCAGTAAGGAATCGCCCTACACCAGCACTTCGCGCGCCCTCCCCTTGTCAGTCAGGCATTCCCTACACTTCGCACCCTCAGGAATTCCGTACCTGCAGGCATCTTTGCCCAACTTCTCTCTATACGCAAAACCTGGGCAACATTTTCAACGATTCCGAGATCCGTCATCCAGAAATCGTTTCCGCAGACTCCCCCACCGCCTGAAAACGTTGAAAAAATTGCCCAACTTTCTCCCTCACAGCAAACTTGGGCAAACACCCCCCTCCGCACACAAAAAACTCCCGGCGCAAACCGGGAGTCCCCATTTCATATTCACCTGCCGCGCGAATTCTACAACCCGCGTCCGCCGCGCGCCTAGTCTTCCCAATCGTGCGTCTTGGTCGAATTCCCTTCGCCGTCCGTGAAGGTGAGTTCGGGGCTCTTGACGCTGACGCGGGTGTTCGGGGGCACGCTGTCGATGATGAACGCCGAACCGCCGATGACCGAATGCGCGCCGATGACCGTTTCGCCGCCGAGGATGGTCGCGTTCGAGTAGATCGTGACATAGTCCTCGATGGTCGGGTGGCGCTTGACGTCGCGCAGCAGCTGGCCCTGTCTGGTGGACAGTGCACCGAGCGTCACGCCCTGGTATAGCTTGACGTTGTTGCCGATCTCGGTCGTTTCGCCGATGACAACGCCGGTGCCGTGGTCGATGAAGAAGTATTCGCCGATCGTTGCGCCCGGGTTAATGTCGATACCGGTGCGGGAGTGTGCGTACTCCGTCATGATCCGCGGGATGAACGGCACTTTGCGCTTGTACAGCTCGTGCGCCACGCGGTAGACGAAGATCGCATACAGCCCGGGGTACGAGAAGATGATCGATTCCTTGCTCTTCGCCGCCGGGTCTCCGTCAAAGCCCGCCTGCAGATCCGTCAGCAGCAGACGCTGAATCTCCGGGAACGTCTCCGCGAATTCAAAGCAGATTTCCTCCGCCTGCTCCACGATGTCCGGCGTAGGCGTTTCCTGTTCATTGTCGTAGCTGAGCGCAATGATGACCTGCTTGCGCAGCTCCTCGATGACCGAATTGATCAGCCCGCCCGCAAAATAATACGTGTTCGCCTTGTCGAACTCGTTCAGCCCGAAATACCCGGGGAACATGAGCCTGCGGATCGCCTTGATGATGACGATGATCCGGTCTCTGTCCGGGAGACGGTGCTTGCCGAGAGCGTTCAGAAGATCGTTCTCTTCGTAGTTTTTATTCATCTGTGCGACCAGGTCGTCCAGCCGCCCGATCTTTTCGTGTTCCCGCATGTGCGTCCTCCTGTATAGGAATCGCTTCTTCGCGCGCTTTCCTTCCTGACAGGCATCAAGCCCGACGCCGCATGCCTGCATCGCCGGCCGCATGATACTGCCCATCTATATGGTAGGTATTTTACCATATGCCCGCGGGGCGTTCAACGGCGATTACGAATGCTTCTCATACAGGGGAATCGGATTTTTCGAAATAGAATCGCCGAATCCCCACCTCCCTTTCGAAAAATGTAACTTCCCGGACCATCCCGCGCACAAATATCTCAATAAAATGCTGCAAGACCCGCCATAAATACCCCAAATTGTTTCTTTCAAGCCCTTCAACGGGCGGGAAACTGCGTACCCCACCTTGTGGTCGATGTCGCAGCACCTTTTTTTCGAAAGGAATCGCTATATGCGCGCTGTCACTTTCGAAGAATCCAGAATCCATGCAGCGTGGCGTCCGCAAAGAACCTGTTATTGTTTGCTGCCCGGCTACTCCTCGATCTCCCCGCCCGGGAGGAAGTACCCGATGACCGCGGCGATGACCGCCGGGATCAGCCAGTTAAAGCCGTACGCATCGAGCGGCAGCTGGTGGATGAATCCGCACGCGCCAATGCCGCACGTATCCGCGAGCACTGTCAGCGCGCTGATGAGAAAACTCACGCCGGCGCCGAGCCGGTAGATGTTCTGTTTGCGCAGTTTGCCGCGGAAGAGCGTCGCCATCGTCAGGAACATGACCGTCGGATAGAACAGCATCAGGACCGGCGCCGCGATGCCGATGATGGTCGACAGCCCAAAGTTGCTGAGCCCCAGAGAAACGCCGGATACCAGCAGAATCATGGCAGCGTAGTGCCGGCCGCCAAGCAGCCCGCTGAAATACTCCGCCGCTGCGGAGGTCAGCCCGATCGCTGTCGTCAGGCATGCCAGCGCCACGATAATGCTCAGCACGCCGACACCGACCTTGCCGAGCAACGCCTGTGCGATATTGATGAGCAGACCCGCCTGGTTGATCTCGCCGTTCAGGTAGGCGTCCGTCCACTGCGAGCCGGTCGTCGCGCCGAGGTACGTCAGGCCGCCGTAGACAAAACAGAGCAGGCCGCCTGCCAGCAGTGCCGCGCGGGCCGCCGCTTTCTTTTCGCCGGCAGCGGCGTTGCTTTTCTCGCCGACCGCAGTGCCGCCAGCACCGGACGTACTGAACGCCGCCTCCGCAGCACCAGATGCGCCTGCTGCATTTGCGCCAGTACCTTCCCCCTGCTTCCCGCGGATTGCGTCAATAACGAGGATCGAGAAGAACAGCCCCGCCATGACGTCCAGCGTCTGGTAGCCGTTGTAGATCCCGTCGCGGAACAGCGTCTCGGAGAGCCGCGAACCGGCCGGTGCCGCCGGATTGATCACGCCGACGATGATCAGGACCGTAATTGCCACCACGAGCACCGGCGTCAGGTATTTGCCAAGAATATCAATAACCTTGGACGGCCGGATCGTCAGCACGACCACGACCGCAAAGAACAGCACCGAAAAGATCAGCCGCGCGATCGCATTTCCCGGGTCGATGCCAAGAAGCGGCGCCGCGCCCATTTCAAACGTTACAGCCGCGTTGCGCGGAATCGCGAGGAGCGGGCCGATGCAGATGATGCACGCCAGATTGATGATCAGCGAGCCCGTCCGGCCGACCGTGCCTGTGAGGCGATTCGGATCGCCATCCACCTTCAGCATCGCGAAGACGCTGCAGATGCCAAGCGCCGCATCCGCCAGGAAGTACGCCGTATACCCCTGCCACCAGGCCGTGCCGCCCGAAAGCCCGATCTCCGGCGGGAAGATCAGATTGCCCGCGCCGAAGAGCATTGAAAAGAGCGCGAAACCCACGACCAGATACATGCCGATGTTCCGCGATTTCTTGTTGCTGTCTGTATGAATTCGGATTTCCCCGTTGTTTTCCATGAGAGCCTCCCTTTAGCCGCAATGCAGCCATTATAACGCACAAGACGCTGCCATTTCAATCATCCGTTGTCTTTTCAACCACCCGCTATCTTTTCAGTGGCCCGCCGGTCTTGCAGAATCGCCAAATCCGATGACAATGAGGTGTACCCCAAAAAGTAGAGTCTGCAAGAGCATGGTATAATGCATGCAGACAGGAGGTGCACCATGTCGACTCGTTACTCAAAAGACTTCAAGCTCCAAGTGGCCAAGGAGGCTGCT
>Ga0129307_1002621_pt1 | contig 13465 bp, 9 predicted proteins | sample P1105metagenome_FD_94437 | JGI IMG/M metagenome (GOLD analysis project Ga0129307, IMG submission 94437) | Capybara group fecal microbial communities from Wisconsin, USA - P1105 metagenome | ecosystem: Host-associated > Mammals > Digestive system > Large intestine > Fecal | place: USA: Wisconsin... | reverse complement strand
TAGGTATCCGGTCCTATAATGACCTTAGCGTCACGCGTTATCTGATCAGTAAAGTTCGCGTTGACAAAAATGATCACCAGCTCAGCATAACCGTTCTGGTCATACACATCCTGGACCCGGGTAGTGGCATTGACCTTGAGTACTTTCGTGCCCTCCTTCGTATCCAGGACCAGTCCGTCATTCCGCATCTTTGAAACGTGCTCCGGCCAGGTATCGACCAGCCAGACATCATTTCCTGCTGCCGCAAGTCTCGCGCCGAGCATGCCGCCCATGGCTCCGGCGCCCATCATGGTAACTTTCATTGAATCCCCCCGATCAAAATCAAAGAAAGATTTCGTGTACTATAATATAGTACAGTATTTTCCAATATAGTACCTTTATAGATTAACAGTATCCTATTATAATTTCAATACAAAATTATGCCAAAAAAACGCTTTTCCTTTTGTTGAAATTACTAATCAATCCCGTAACATTGCAGCAAGCCGGCTGTTATACGTAATTGCAGGTGCGCATTACGGCGATCTCGTTGATCCCGAGGGCTTCCGACTTGGTCTGTTTGCCGCAGCAGGTCTCGACAAGCAGGCTGTACAATTCATCCCTCAGCTCATCGATACTGTGGGTGCCCTTGATATAGCGGCTGGCATCGAAATCGATGTTGTCCTCCATCCTGTCATAGGTATCCGCATTGCCGGTGATCTTGATGACCGGCATGATCGGATTGCCGAGAGCGGTGCCGCGTCCGGTTGAGAAGACGCATACCTGCGCGCCGCCTGCCGCCATGCCTGTCATAGAGCTCGGATCGTTGCCGGGGGTGTCCATGATCACAAGGCCTTTCTGGCCTGCCGGGATCTCCTTGGCATAGTCATATACAGCGCTGATGGGTCTGCTTCCGCCTTTGTGGATGCATCCGAGAGATTTTTCTTCCAGTGTCGTGATGCCGCCCGCCTTGTTGCCCGGCGTCGGGTTGCCGCTGCGGATATCCTCGCCGCAGGCTCTGCGTACCGAGTCTTCAAATCTGTGTACGATCTCCAGTACCCTGTCATGAACTTCCGGAGTCGCACCGCGCTCTGCAAGCAGATGCTCTCCGCCGATAAACTCGGGCGTCTCAGAAAGGATCGTAGCCGCGCCCTCATCTACCAGCCTGTCGGACAGTGCGCCGATGACGTTGTTCGCCGCGATGCCGGAGGTCGGATCGGATCCGCCGCATTCCGTAGCCATCAGCAGCTCCGTGATCGGGAACTTCTCTTTCTGCATCATGGATGCTTCGGCCGCAAACTGCTTGGCATAACGTACGCCCTGCTCCACTGCCTTCAGCGTGCCTCTCGCCTCCTGGATGATAACTTTCGCGACCGGCTTGCTCGTCCTTTTCGCGATCCGGTCAGCAACCTCATCGCACTGGCAGCCTTCGCAGCCGAGAGAGACAAGGACTACCGCATAGACATTGGGATTGGCAGCGAAGCCGACTTCAAAATCAAAGCTCATCTCGAGATCGGATGTCACCTGTGAACATCCCACCTGGTTATGAAAGCTGACCGCGCCGTCTACCTGGCCGGCAATGATGTTGGCAACGTCCGATGCGCACACGCTGGTCGGGAGAACAAGAACATAGTTTCTGATGCCGGGTCTGCCGTCCGCTCTTCTGTATCCGTAGAATTCTGTCATGTCCTTATCCCCTTTCAGGCTCTTCCACATTGTGCGTATGTACATGCTGTCCCGGAACGATGTCCTGAGCTGCAATACCGATCAGTTCTCCGTATTTAATGACTCTCCCGCCTTTTGCAACCGGCTTGACTGCCATCTTGTGATAGATCGGGATCGCATCAAGCGCTTTGACTTCCTTGCTGACTCCGTTGTCTGTATAGCAGACCACATCGCCCGGAACGACCGCTGCCGCCAGTGTTACAACGCTGTCCCTTGGATCAATATACATTCCGTTGACCATAAATCCGATTCCCTTCTTCTAAATAATTAAACAAATGATCGTGTCCTCATAAATAAAAAACGGCAGGCGGATATCTGGTCCTCCCCGCCGTTTTGTAAATAAAATTGTACCACATTTTCCGGCAAATTAAAATCAGCAGTCCAGTATAAGTGCAATCATTTCAAGCGTTTCCGGACCGTCATTGAAAAGTCCGTGCTCCTCGCCGTCTCCGCAGAAGGTCACATAGCCTGGTCCTACCTCCACGGTCTCACTGCCGCGATAGTATCTTCCCTTTCCTTTTAAAATATAGTATGTCTCTCCTTCACCTTCGTGTTTGTGCATGCCGATCTCACATCCCGGCTCAAGAATGATGTGATTGAAAAGTCTGCCCTTATCATACAGTTCTTCACGTCCGGAAAGGATCGGTTTTGCGAGTACATAGCCCTCTCCGCCTCTCATATGGTCCGTCCTGACCGGTTCATCCGTGATCTTTCTTACAAATGCCATATTCTCTGCTCCTTTCCAGCCTGTTCAGCATTGCAGTACGATATGCATAATTACAGAACTTATTGTAGATTAACAGCATATATAAATTTTTTCAATATTCAGATTGGCCAAATTTCCTTACCTATATTTAGTAATAATCCCGTTTCGCATCCGGCGGCCCCTGTTATAGCTTCCCGCGGCTTGCTTTTTTTTGATATTCGATGCTACAATATAGGAAGCTGTTCGATAATGCTATTTGAATCGTCAAAAAATGAAACGCTTTTAACGAAAGAAGTGATGTCATGATCCAATCGATCGAAAGAGTCGCCAATATACTAAACTGCTTTGACCAAGACAGCAAACTGGGGATCACGCAGATCTCAAAAAAGGTCGGCCTCACCAAGTCCACCACTTTCGGAATCGTAAGCACACTGACCAAGCTCGGGTTTCTCGAGCAGGAAAAAAGCTCGGGGCTTTACATGCTCGGCCTGGAGCTTTTTCGTCTCGGCAACAAAGTCGACGCGGAAGGCCGTAATGTGATCAGCCGTGAACTCGAATCCCTTGTAGACAATCTTGGAGAAACGATCAACTATGTCCGCCGGCAGGGCAATAACGTCATCTATATCGCAAAAAAAGAAAGTCCGCATTCCATGCGCATTTCCACGACTGTCGGGATGAGTCTGCCGATGTACTGCACCGGCGTGGGTAAGGCGATCCTCGCTTACCTTCCTCAGGAAGAGCAGGACGCGGTCATCTCCGAGACCGATTTCTGCAATCTTACGGACAATACGCACGTCAGCGAAGCGACGCTGCGTTCCGAGCTGAAGAAGATCCGGTCACAGGGTTTCGCTCTGGACAGCGAGGAAATGGAGTACGGCCTGACCTGCGTTGCGGTGCCGATCCTGAATCCGCAGAGCTACCCGATCGCGGCGATCAGCTGCTCGGGGCCGTCCGTCCGTATGTCACCCGAAAAGATCGCGGTCTGTCAGAACGAACTGCGCTCAAGCGCGGCAAGGCTTGCGTCGCTGCTGAGCTGAGACCGTTTCCGGTCACTATAACCTTGCACAATTACAACAATGAAACATTGTTACTATTTTTTCATTAGCCGTCATTGACGATGCGACTGAAATATCTTAACATAATATTGACAATTTCCGCACATTGTGCGGCAATGATGTACAACCAATGCGTGTGGCATTTTTAAGGAGGGCAAATACCTATGTACAACCACTTATTGTATGAAGTGAATGACGGCATAGCCGTCATCTCCATCAACAATCCCAAGTCGCTCAATGCGCTGAACACGGAGACGATCGAAGAGCTTGGCGCCTGCATCAACGCAGTTGCGGCTGACTCCTCGGTAAAAGGCCTGATCATCACCGGTGCCGGTCCGAAGTCCTTCGTTGCCGGCGCGGACATTTCCGAGATGGTCAATTCCGGCGCTGAAAAGGGCAGAAGCTTCGCAATGCTGGCAGACAAGGTCTTCTCCAGTCTGGAAGCACTCCCGATCGTCACCATCGCTGCAGTCAACGGCTACGCACTGGGCGGCGGTTGCGAGCTCGCTATGGCATGCGACATCCGTGTTGCTTCCGACAATGCGATCTTCGGACAGCCTGAAGTCGGTCTGGGCATCATCCCGGGATTCGGCGGAACACAGCGTCTTGCAAGACTGATCGGCAAAGGCCGCGCAAAGGAGCTCATCCTTACCACCGACCGCATTAACGCCGAAGAGGCTTACAGGATCGGCCTTGCAAACAAGGTCACCACGAAGGAAGAACTGCTGACCGTCTGCACGGATATGATCCGCCGTGTACTGAAGAACGGCCCGTTCGCAGTCGCAGTCGCAAAACGCTGCATCGAGAGCGGTATGGATATGGATCTTCAGAACGGTCTCCAGATGGAAGCGGATGCTTTCGGTCTCTGCTTCGCTACAGATGAAAAGATGGAAGGAATGACAGCATTTCTTGAAAAGAGAAAAGCAAATTTCGGAGGTGCCAAATGAGCAATTTCAAAAAAGTAACTGTTGACGGCAATACCGCCGCCGCAATGGCTTCGTACGCGTTTACCGAAGTCGCAACGATCTACCCGATCACCCCGTCTTCCGTCATGGCGGAGATGATGGATGAGTGGGCAGCCAACGGCAAAAAGAACATTTTCGGCGAGAAGGTCGAGATCCGTGAGATGCAGCACGAAGGCGGCGCAGCCGGTGCTCTTCACGGCGCTCTTCAGGGCGGTGCTCTCGGTGCCACCTATACCGCCAGCCAGGGCCTGATGCTGATGCTTCCCAACATGCACAAGATCGCCGGCGAACTTCTTCCCGGTGTCTTCCATGTCAGCGCCCGTGCCCTTGCATCCAACGCCCTTTCCATTTACGGCGATCATCAGGACGTTATGAACTGCCGTGCTACCGGTTTCACCATGTTGGTCGGCAGTACTGTACAGCAGGCTTTCCATTTGGGTGTTGTCGCGCATCTTTCAGCGATCAAGAGCCATATCCCGGTCCTGCACTTCTTCGATGGTTTCCGTACCAGCCATGAGTATCAGAAGATCGAAGTCCTCGACTATGATACCCTTGCAAAGCTTGTAGATTATGATGCCCTCAAAGCTTTCCGTGACAATGCGCTGAACTCCGATCATCCGAAGTCACGCGGATCGGCAGAGAGCCCGGATGTCTTCTTCCAGGCACGTGAGTCGACCAACAAATACTATCTGGAAGTTCCCGGCGTGATCGAAGAGTATCTGAATAAGATCAATGAGATCTGCGGAACCGATTACAAGCCTTTCAACTACTTCGGTGCCGAGGATGCAGAGCACATCATCATCACCATGGGTTCTTCCGCAGGCGTTGTCCGTGAAGCACTCGACTACTGGAATGCACGCGGTAAGAAGCTCGGCCTGGTAGAGGTCCATCTCTATCGTCCGTTCTGCTCCGACCAGCTTCTGGCAGCGATCCCCGCTACCGTTAAGAAGATCGCAGTCCTTGACAGAACGAAGGAGCCCGGCGCTCCCGGCGAGCCTCTGTACCTCGATGTCTGCAACGCACTGTTCGGCGCTGGCAGAAGCGACATCAAGGTCGTCGGCGGCAGATACGGCCTCGGTTCCAAAGACTTCACCCCGATGGACGTCATGGCAGTATACCAGAACCTGGATCAGGCAGAGCCGAAGAACGGCTTCACCGTATCCATCGTTGATGACGTCACCAATACTTCCCTTCCGGATTTCGCAGAGCCGTTTGACTCCACACCGGACGGCAACTTCTCCTGTAAATTCTGGGGACTCGGTTCTGACGGTACCGTCGGCGCCAACAAGTCCGCAGTCAAGATCATCGGCGACAACACCGATTACAACGTACAGGCTTATTTCGCATATGACGCAAAGAAGTCCGGCGGCGTAACGATCTCCCACCTTCGTTTCGGTCCGAAGGAGATCAAGGGTTCCTATCAGATCAAGGCGGCAAACTTCATCGCATGTCACAATCAGGCATACGTCGACAAATATCCGCTGATCGATGACCTGAAGGAAGGCGGCGATTTCCTTCTTAACACCATCTGGTCCGACGAAGAGCTCGAGAAGAACCTTCCGGCAGAGCTGAAGAGAAAGATCTATGAGAAGAAGGCTAAGTTCTTCACACTGGATGCTTTCCATATCGCCAAGAACCTCGGCCTCGGCAGCCGTATCAACATGGTCATGCAGGCAGGTTTCTTCGGCATTACCAAGATCCTTCCTGTCGATGACGCCGTCAAGTACCTGAAGGAGCAGGTCGTCAAGACCTACGGCGCAAAGGGTCAGGATATCATCGACATGAACTTTGCGGCTATCGACGCCGGCATCAGCCACGTTCATGAAGTAGCGGTTCCGGAATCCTGGAAGGATGCTGTTGATACCGATACCGATGACAAGAAGGATGTACCCGCATTCTTCAGAAACGTCCTCTTCAAGATGGCACGTCAGGAAGGCAATGATCTTCCGGTCAGCGCATTCAACGGCCATGAAGACGGCAGCTGGGAGCAGAGCTATACGCAGTATGAGAAGCGCGGCATCGCGATCGAAGTTCCGGCATGGAACGCCGACAAGTGCGTAGAGTGTAACCGCTGCTCCGCTATGTGCCCGCACGCAGTCATCCGCCCGATCCTCCTGGATGAGGCTGAAGCTGCTGCAGCTCCCGAAGGATACGCTCTTAAGAAGGCCAACGGCTATGACGGTCTCCAGTATCATCTGGCGATCTCCGGTCTGGACTGCACAGGCTGCGGCGTCTGCGTCAAGGCATGTCCGACCAAGGCCCTCGAGATGACCGAATTTGCTCCGACGCGCGAAGCCAACAGCGCAGCATGGGAGTACTCCATCAAGAAGGTCAGTCAGAAGGAAGCAAAGGCTATCAACACTGTCAAGGGCAGCCAGTTCCTGAGACCGTACATCGAGTTCTCCGGCGCCTGCGCAGGCTGCGGCGAGACACCGTACATCAAGATGATCACCCAGCTTTACGGCGACCACATGCGTATCGCCAACTCTGCAGGATGTACCCATATCTGGGGCGGCTCACCGGAGATCCCGTTCTGCACCAATGACAAGGGTCAGGGTGTTGCATGGGCAAGCGGTCTGTTCGAAGATACCGCCGAGTACGGCTACGGTATGTTCCTCGGCTCATCTGCAGTCCGTAAGTGGCTCAAATCCAGAGTCGAAGAGCTGGTCGGAAAGATCGGCGACGGAGATCTCAAGGCAGCTGCCTGCGAGTGGCTGGAAGGCTTCGATTCCGGCGATGGAACACGTCAGCGTTCCGATAAGCTGATCGCAGCTCTCGAAGCGGCTCCGCAGGATGAGCTCGTGAAGACGATCCTTGAGCGCAAGGATTATCTGCCCAAGGTATCCCAGTGGATCGTCGGCGGCGACGGATGGGCATACGATATCGGTTACAGCGGACTTGACCACGTCATCGCTTCCGGCGAGAACGTCAACATCATCTGCGTAGATACCGAAGTCTACTCCAACACCGGCGGACAGTCCTCCAAGGCTACCCAGACCGCAGCTGTCGCACAGTTCGCAGCAGCCGGCAAGAAGACCAAGAAGAAGGATCTGGGACGTATGTGCATGAGCTACGGCTACGTATATGTCGCACAGGTCGCTATGGGCTATGATCCGCAGCAGACTCTGAATGCGATCCGCGAGGCAGAGAGCTACGACGGTCCGTCCGTCATCATTGCTTACGCTCCGTGCGTCAACCACGGCATCAAGGGCGGCATGAGCAATGCACAGCTCCGCATCAAGGAAGCCGTTGAGTGCGGTTACTGGCATGCATGGCGCTTCGATCCGCGCCGTAAGGAGCAGGGCCTGAATCCGTTCATCCTTGACTCCAAGCCGCCGACAGCAAACTTCCGTGATTTCCTGATGAAGGAAGTTCGTTACTCCTCACTGGAGCGCAAGTTCCCGGATATCGCAAAGGAACTGTTTGCAAAGGCAGAAAAGGATGCGGCAGATCGTACAGAGAGCTACATCAAACTGGCAGAAGGCACCACGGTGTAAGCCGGACAGTATGCTGAGGCCGGGCACAGTCAAAACATTTTGATTACATATCTGTACTGTTCAGCACCCCGGGATCCGGGGTGCTGAATGGTCGCTTTACGAGGGAGTGTGTCATGACATTTATTGATTTTCCTGAGATTTCATTTCCGGTGCAGGGTATCGAAGATGTTCCGATGCCCAAAATGTACAGGATCCGTGAACTGTATGAAAACGACAAGATCGAAGATATCCAGTCCCATCTGATCAAGGAAATGGAGAGCGTATCCATCGATCGTGAATGGATCAAGGGCAAGTCCATCGCGATCACCGTAGGAAGCCGGGGCATCCCGGATAACGCCCTGATGGTCAGAACCATCTGCGATACCCTCAAAAAATGGGGCGCAAAGCCCTTCATCGTTCCCGCAATGGGCAGCCATGGCGGCGGAACCGTCGAAGGCAACCTGGAGATCATCAACGGTTATGGTGTCACCGAGGAAGCCATGGGAGTTCCGATCAAGGCCAGCATGGAAGTCGTCAAGATCGGCGAGATCCCCGATAAGGTACATACGCCTGTCTACTGTGATAAGAACGCCGCTGAAGCAGACGGTATCATCCTTTACAACAAAGTCAAGCCTCATACGGATTTCAAGGGATATGTGGAGTCCGGTATGTGCAAGATGATGGCGATCGGTCTGGCCAAGCATTACGGCTGCTCATGGTTCCATCAGCAGGGCTTCGACACCTTTGGAGAGCGCGTCCCGCTCGTCGCGAAGGAGTTCCTTTCAAAGATGCCCGTAGTCATGGGTATTGCAGTCGTCCAGAACGCTTATGATGACATCTCCGAGATCCGTGCGTTTGCCCACGACGATATCTTTGAGGGCGACCATGAGATGCTGCAGATCGCAAAGCGCAGACTTCCGAGGATGAAATTCGACAACATCGACGTTCTCATCATCGACAGGATCGGCAAGAACATCAGCGGCGAAGGAGCAGATCCCAATGTTACCGGCAGAGGCTTCATGCCGGGCTTTGAAGATGACTTCCACTGCAAGAAGCTCTTCATCCGCGGCCTTACCGAACAGAGCCACCACAACGCCTGCGGACTGGGCCTTGCCGATATCACCACAAGACGCTGCCTGAACAGCTGTGACTGGGCAAGCACCTGGATCAACCTGACCACGAACACCTGCGTGCACGGCGGCAGGATCCCGGTATACCAGAATAACGACTTCCTTGCGCTCAGACTTGCGATCCGAACCTGCCCGAGAGCGGACTTCCTCAATCCGAGAGTCGCGCGTATCCGTGATACGCTGACCGTCAGCGAGATGGAAGTTTCGGAGGCTATACTTCCGGATATTAAAGACAGGGATGACGTTGAGATCATTTCCGGGCCGTTCACCTATCAGTTTGATGCGGATGGCTATATGGAGGATTTCAAACTGTAATCTTTTGCTTTTCAAAAGACAGACCCCTCTTCGGAGAGGTCTGTTTTTCTTTTCCCGGATCAGATATCACTCAGCCGATATCCGTTCCCGCCGCCATACAGAAACCGTATACTTCAGTAGCTCCTGCCGCGAGCAGTGCCTCTGAACAGGCATTGAGTGTAGAGCCGGTCGTATAAATATCGTCGACGATCATCAGGCGGGGATGGTTCACGAGCTTTCCGGGCACCGTAAATGCACCCTGCAGATTCATCAGACGCTGATCGGCATTCAATTCTTTCTGAGCTGTTGTCTTTTTCCTGCGGACCAGAAGGTCCGAAGCCACCGGGATCTTTTTACAGCCGGATCTTCCGGTACGATATAAAGCCCGGGACAGTTCATCGGCAAACAGCTCCGCCTGATTATAACCCCTTTTCTTCTGTCTCTCCGGATGAACGGGAACCGGTACGAAAGCATCCGGCTGAACTTCGCTGATCCAGGTCCCGAGCTGCTCTGCAGCGAGCAGCCCCAGCAGACGGACGAATTCCCGCTTCCCCCTGTACTTGATATCCGTCAGTATCTCCTGCATGACCTCGTCATAGACCGCAAGGCAGCGGCACTCATGGAAACTGCGTTCCTTTTTTGCGCAGTCACGGCACAGCACCCCTGCTTCCTTTGCATGCGGATCTCTCCGGGACATTTCCGTCACCCCGGCATTCAGCAGCTGTTTTCCGCATTTACGGCAATATGGTTTTTGAATAAAGGAGATCCCGGAAAGACATTCCGGACAGATATAGCTTTTCAGAACTTCAGAAACTGTAAGATCCCTTTTTATTATGCCGGCAGGCACGCGCGCATCTTCAGCTGACAGCATTTCCAGCCTGTAATGCGCACCCCTGCGGTCGATCGGTATGATGTCCTTACAGACCGGACATCTCGGCGGAAACAGAATATCTTTCCATAATTCTCTCCCGCAGGCCAGTATATCGTTTGCTTTCACTCTCGTTTCGTTCCATTTCCTCAAACACCTGCGGCAGTCCCACCATGCAGACGCATTTTCTGGCGCGCGTCACGGCAGTATACAGGAGGTTCCTGTTCATCAGCAGATGCGGTCCCCGGTACATGGGCATGACAACAGCAGGATACTCGCTGCCCTGTGATTTATGTACCGTTACGGCATAAGCCAGTTCCAGGTTCAGCAGCTGTTTCCTGTCATACTCCACATAGCGGTTCTCGTCGTAAATAACAGTCACGGTGTCTGACAGCTCGTCGATCTTCCCTATCCTTCCGATATCTCCGTTAAAAACACCGGACCCGTGTTCCATCGGCAGTCCGCGGTCATCGTATCTCGTCCACTCAAGATCATAATCATTCTTGACCTGCATGACCTTGTCCTCTTCGCGCAGCACCGTTTCACCGGATTTATGCTCAGCCTTATCACGGGAGGGAGGGTTCAGATACTGCTGAAGCTCCCTGTTCAGGGACTCGACCCCCAGCGCGCCTTTTCTTGTGGCGCAAAGCACCTGGATATCGAGCCGGTCACAGCCCACATAGGGAGGAAGCTTATCCGTGATCAGAGTTTTTACGGCACTGATAATCCCTTCCGGCTTCGCGCTGCGTATAAACAGGAAATCATCGCTCCGCTTGCCCAGGTCGACAGACTCGCCGTTATTGATGCGGTGCGCATTAAGGATAATGTCGGATTGTGCCGCCTGCCGGAAGATGTGTGTCAGGCTTACCGTTTCAAAGCAGCCTGTGTCGATCAGGTCGCGGAGCACGTTGCCCGCGCCTACACTCGGCAGCTGGTTCGCATCACCCACAAGGATGACCCTCGTTCCGGGGACGACAGCCTTCAGCAGCGCATCCATAAGGAAAATGTCCACCATGGACATCTCGTCTATGATCAGCACGTCCGCTTCGAGCGGATCTTTTTCGTCCCGCATGAAACGTCCCTTGCCGGAAGTTGCTCCCGCTCCTCCGGCATTGCCCGCGCCGGCGTAAGGCGCCGCTTCACCGTCGAGACCCTGCCTTGTCCCTTCGTAAGCCGAGGTACTTCCGGGGGCGTTTCCCTGTTCCGGCACGCCTGTATACTCCAGCATCCGGTGGATCGTTTTTGCCTCCTGCCCGGTTGCCTCCGTCATGCGTTTCGCGGCTCTGCCGGTCGGCGCGGCAAGCATGATCTCATCATGATCTTCAGCATAGTAACGGATCAGTGTGTTGATCGTCGTCGTTTTACCTGTTCCGGGGCCGCCGGTCAGGATCAGGAGACCGTTATTGACAGAAGCCCGGACCGCCTCCCGCTGCATATCGTCCAGCTCGATGCCCGTTTCCTTTTCGATCTTTTTAATGCGCTTATCAACGAACGCGGCGTCGCTTTCACCGCGGACCGCAAGGCTGTAGAGCCTGTCCGCGATGTTCCGCTCCGTATAATAATATGCAGCCAGATAGACCTGCGTCTCCACATTTTCCGGCGCCCGCCGGCCGGTATCTTCAGTGAGATCCTGCCGCTGCTCCAGAATGATGATGCGTCCGTCGATCTGCAGGTCCATAAGAAACCGGTCAAGGTCGGGAATGCCGAGGTCCAGCAGTTCTTGCGTCCGCTTCCTAAGCATTTCCTTCGGAAGCCAGGTGTGCCCGTCCAGCGCAGCCAGAGTGAGAACATACAGCAGACCGCAGCGGATCCTGAACTCAGAGTCCGCTTCGATCCCCATTCTGATCGCGATCCGGTCCGCCGTGCGGAATCCGATCCCGTCCATATCCTCCGCCAGTCGATAAGGATTGCTGTTCAAGATCGCGTAAAGAGCCGGCCCGTATTTTTCATAAATACGGTTGGCAAGTCCCGAACCGATGCCGAACTGCTGCATATACATGACAGCTTCCCGCATGCCGCGTTTCAGCTGCGCCTGTTCGGAAATAAGCATCGCCATATGTTCGCTGATGCCTTTGACCTCTGCCAGACGCTCCGGTTCTTCCTCTATGATTCGAAATGTATCTGCCTTGAATTTTTTGACGATGCGCTTTGCAAGCGCGGGGCCGATCCCCCTGATCGCGCCCCCGGCGAGATACCTTTCGATGGCATCTGCGCCTTCCGGGGCCGTGACTTGAAATGAACTTACGGAAAACTGCTCCCCATAGACCGGGTGCGAAGTGTATTCTCCTTCGGCTTCGATGGACTCTCCTGCACTGATGTACGGAAAATGACCGACAAGCGTGATCAGCGAGCTGCCCGCCGAAGCCTCCAGAACCGCGTAATAGTTATCCTCGTTATAATATATGATGTTTTCGATGTATGCCTTGATACTGCTCACGTATCTTACTCTTCATCCTGATTGTTGACCAGTTCGATGAAGCGTCCGGTGCCGATCGCGACACAGGAAAGCGGATCCTCAGCGACCATGGTCGTAATGCCGGTTTTTTCCTCGATCAGCTTGTCGAGTCCGTAGACCAGCGATCCTCCGCCTGTCAGAATGATTCCTCTTTCATAGATATCGGATGCCAGCTCGGGCGGAGTGCGCTCAAGTACGTTATGAACCGCATTGACGATCTGCGAAGCTGCATCGGCAAATGCCTCCATGGTCTCGTCAGAAGTGACCTGGACAGTCTTGGGAAGGCCGGTCACAAGGTTGCGTCCGCGCACTTCCATGACCAGATTCTCCGGGCGCTTATAAACGCAGCCGACGCCGATCTTGATATCCTCTGCAGTACGCTCACCGATCAGCAGGTTATGCTTCTTACGCATGTAACGGATCACGGCTTCATCAAAATCATCGCCCGCCACCTTGACGGATTCGGAAACGACCGGTCCGCCCAGCGAGATCACGGCGATGTCCGACGTGCCGCCGCCGATATCAACGACGATGTTGCCGAATGCCTTGGAGATATCGATCCCCGCGCCGATCGCTGCCGCAACAGGCTCCTCGATGATCGTGACTTCACGGGCACCTGCCTGATAAGTGGCGTCTTCCACTGCCTTTTTCTCGACTTCCGTTGCGCCGGAAGGGATACATACCGCAACCCTCGGCTTGCGCAGCGTGCGTCTTCCTACAGCCTTGTCAATGAAATGCTTCAGCATCTTCTCCGTCAGGGTGTAGTCGGAGATGACGCCCTGCCTTAAGGGACGCACGGCTTTCAGGTTGCCGGG
>Ga0129307_1002619_pt1 | contig 13473 bp, 8 predicted proteins | sample P1105metagenome_FD_94437 | JGI IMG/M metagenome (GOLD analysis project Ga0129307, IMG submission 94437) | Capybara group fecal microbial communities from Wisconsin, USA - P1105 metagenome | ecosystem: Host-associated > Mammals > Digestive system > Large intestine > Fecal | place: USA: Wisconsin... | reverse complement strand
GCTTTATGGATGAAAACGCCGACGGCTTCGGCACTTCGGTGGTAAGGTTCATCCGCAGCGCCCTGGAGGTGCTGGCGCAGAACTGGAAGGCCGATGCCGTCATGTCCTTTTTCAGAAATCCTCTCTGCATCCGCGGAGAGGAGAGGGAACAGCTGGACAACGGAGAGAATCTGGTGCGGGCGCGGGGCATCCGCAGCCGGAAGGCGTTTCTGCGTCTGGCGGAAGAGGGCGTACTGCCCGGGGAGCCCTTAACGGCCCTTTTCCGTCTGCAGGAAGCCTTTGGAAAGGCGGCGGGAAACAGCGGCAAGACCGAGGCGCTGCGCGCCTTTTTAGAGGAAATGCAGCTGGAGGAGCGGCTGGAGGCATTTGCCGGGCGGCTTCTTGAGGCAGGAGAAAACGAGAGGGCCGCAGATGAGCGGACGTTTTACGCGCATACCATGGCCCTGCTGGAGAGGATCGAGCGTCTCTTTGGGAATCAGAAGACGGGCGTCAGGGACTACATCCGCATTCTGGAGGCCGGCTTTTCGGATCTGAAAGCCGGAAAACTGCCCAGGACCCTGGACAGCGTGACCGTGGGCGACCTGAAGCGCAGCCGCTTTGACGGGATCTCCGCCCTTTATATCCTGGATGCCAGCGAGGGCAGCATCCCTGCGGCCGTCTCCGGCGGCGGTATTTTTACGGACGCGGAGCGCGATGAAATGATGCGCCTCCATCTGGAGCTGGCTCCGGATGACAGGCAGGACGCGTCCATCCGCAGCTATTATCTGTACATCCTGATGAATAAGCCCCGCCGCACGCTGTGCCTGAGCCGCGCGGCTGAGGACAGAAAAGGCAGGCCGCGCAGTCCCTCGCCGGTGCTGGAGGAGCTGGAGGAATATCTGAGGCCGATGCCCTCGGAGCTCGTGAGGCGCAGCCTGAAGCCCGGCGATCCGGCGCTTGGCGGGCTGAAGAACCGGCTGAGCAGCTTTGCGGCGATGCTCGGGGAAGAGAAGAAGGATGAGGCGCAGATGCTGGAGCTGTATCAGCATCTCCGGCAGCAGCCGGAAGGGGCTGAGGCGCTGCGGCAGCTGCTGGCGGCCGCATTCCTGGGCCATCATTCGGACAGGCTGTCCGTGAAAGCCGCAGAGGAGCTTTACGGGGACGTCATTTACGGCTCCGTCTCCCGCATCGAGAGCTATGAACGCTGCCCCTATTCCTACTTCCTGAACTACGGCCTGGGCCTTCGGGAGCGGGAAAGCTATGACGTGGAGGCGGTGGATCTGGGAAATCTGTACCACGATGTGCTGGACATGCTGTTTACACAGCTGCGCACCGAAGGAAGGGACATCACCCGGATCGCGGACGGGGAACTGCTGGAACTGACAGAGAAGCACCTGCAGCGTGCGGCCGATGCCTATAACGACAATATACTGGAGAGCAGCGCCAGAAACCGGTATATCCGTGAGGTCTTGAGGCGCACCATGCAGCGGACGGTGCTGACCCTGAAGGCGCAGCTGGCCGCGGGCAGCTTTGAGGCGGCAAAGACGGAATACGCCTTCAGGGCGGAGAAGGAACACATGGCGATGGAAGGCCGCATCGACAGGCTGGACATCTTTGAAAAAGACGGCAGGCGTTATATCCGTGTCGTAGACTATAAATCCGGCAGCACGGCCTTCAGTCCGGCCCTGATCGCAGGGGGGCTGCAGCTGCAGCTGAGCGCGTATCTGGATGAGGCCATGAAAGATGAGGCGGCAAAACACCCCGGGACGGAGATCGTCCCCGGTGGCATGCTTTATTACAGCATCCAGGATCCGCCCCTGCTTTACAGTCCGGGCAGCAGTGAGGAAGAGCAGCGGGAGGAACTCCTGCACGCGCTGCGGATGGACGGGCTCTGTCTGGAAGAAAAAGAGGCGCTTTTGGTCCACGACCGGCGTCTGGATCCGGAGACGGAAGACCAGGTCAGCTCCCTGGCCGTCCCCGTGGACATTGCAAAGGGAAAACTGAGCCGCACTTCCTCGGTTACGGACCGGGAAGGCTTTGAAAACCTGATCCTGTTTGTGCGAAACAGGATCGAACAGGACGTAACGAAAATCAGGAGCGGCGACATCCGCATACGGCCCTACCGCCACGGAAACATGGACGCCTGCGGGTTCTGCCCTTACCGGGAGGTCTGCGGCTTTGATGAACGCAGCAGGGAATACGGATACAGGGAGATCCCGAGAAAGAACAGACAGGAATTTTTGAAGGAACTGCGCGGGGAAGCATGAGGTTTACAGAGGAACAACAGAAGATCATCGATTTCAGGGGCGGCAATATGCTGGTGTCCGCGGCGGCGGGCAGCGGCAAAACGGCCGTTCTTGTGGCGCGCGTGCTTTCCCTGCTGACGGACCCACAGGATCCGCTGTCTCTGGATCAGCTCGTCATCATGAGCTTTACCGAGGCGGCGGCGGACAACATGCGGCAGAAGATCGCCGCGGCGCTGCGGGAACGCATCGCGCAGGATCCCGGCAACAGACGGCTGAAGCTGCAGCAGCGGCTGCTTCCGCGTGCCCGGATCTCCACCATCCACGGCATTTGCCTGGGCCTGATCAGGCAGTATTACAGCCGCCTGGGCATAGACCCCATGTTCCGCGTGGGTGATGAAGGCGAGCTGAAGATGATGCGCAATGACGTGGTGACGGAATTGCTGGAGGAATACTACGGGGAAGCTTCGCCGGCGTTTGTGGATTTCAGCACCGCGTTTGCGGGGCGGAAGACGGACGACAGGCTGTCGGAACTGATCCTGAAGACCTATGATTTCATCAGCTCGGAGGCCTGGCCGGAAGATTATCTGGAGGAGCAGCGGCGGATCTGCCGTCTGGAAGAGGAAGGCGAACTGCGGGAACTGCCCTGGTACAGGGAACTGACCGGGGAGATCCGCGGGAGGCTGCAGGAATGTCTGCGTTTTCTGGAGCGGGCCGCGGAGCTTTCCCGGATGCCGGGCGGACCGGCCATGTATCTGCCGGCGGTGGAATCGTACATGGAAGATGCCGGAGCGCTGCTGGAAGCCCTGGACGGAGACTATGAGGCGCTGTACGGCTGTCTGGCGGCGCATGCCGGACCCGGGCTCAAGCCTGCGCGCGGAAAAGATCTGAATAAGGAGCTGAAGGACGAAGCCAAGGCCCTGTTTGACCGGGCCAGGGAATACATCGACAAGGATCTGAAGGAAAAACTGCTCACCCTGCCCCCGTCTCTGTTTAAGGCGTGCATCCGCAGAAGCGGGCGGGACATGGAGATCCTGGCGCGGCTGACCGCTGAATTCATGGAGCGCTTCCGGGCGCGGAAAAGAGAAAAGAACATCGCGGATTTCTCCGATCTGGAGCATTTCGCCCTGCAGCTGCTGTATGAGAAGGACGGAAACGGCGCAAGGCGCCCCTCCGAGGCGGCGGATGAACTGGCGCGGAACTTAAGGGCCATCATGATCGACGAGTATCAGGATTCCAATCTTGTGCAGGAGGAGATCATCCGTGCCCTTTCGGCAGAGCGCTTCGGGCGGCCGGACGTCTTTATGGTCGGCGACGTGAAGCAGAGCATTTACAGCTTCCGTGAAGCCAGGCCGCAGCTTTTCATGGAAAAATATGAGGAATACGGAAAGGAACGCGGCGGCAGCCTCTTTGAGCTGAGCCGCAATTTCCGCAGCTGCCCGGAGGTGCTGGACAGCGTGAACCAGGTATTTGCCGAGGTGATGAAAAAGCCGCTCGGCGGCATAGAATACGACGAAAGAGCCATGCTGCGCTATGGGCAGGCCGAAGAGGACGGCGGCGCCGGGGCAGAGACAGAGTCAGCGGCAGAGACAGAGTTCCTGCTGCTGGAGAAGGCCGCTTCGGATGCGGAAGAAACGGAAGCCGGCATAAATGGCGCCGGAAGCATCCCGGCGGGAAGCTCCGGCGGGACCGATGACGAAGACGCCGGGGGCGCGGCAGAACTGGAATACAAGCTCATCGCGCAAAAGATCAGAGAATTGACGGGCATGGACGGAAATCCTCCATATCTTATAAAAGATAAGGATACATCAGAAAAAAGACCGGCAGAATTCAGGGATATCGCGGTTCTGATGCGCGATCCCGCATCAAAGGCGGAAAAGCTGGTCCGCATTCTGGGGGATTCCGGCATCCCCGCGTATTTTCCCAATTCGACCGGCTATTTCGACGTGCCGGAGGTGCGGCTGATGCTGTCCTTCCTGCAGATCATCGACAATCCCAGGCAGGACATTCCTCTGACGGCCGTGATGCACAGCAGCATCGGCGGCATGACGGACGATGAGATCTCCCGGATGAGGGCCGCTTACAAAAGAGACTGCGCGGCAAAGGGACTGATGCCGGAGGGCATGTATCAGGCGCTTTGCTTCTGCAGCCGGCAGGAAGGACCGCTTTCCGAAAAGGCGGCGCGCTTCCTGGACCTGCTGAACGCTTTCAGGAGCTGCGCGGATTATCTTCCGGTGCAGGACGTCATCGCCCGCATTTATGATGAGACCGGATACGATGACTGTGTCAGCGCCATGCCCATGGGAAGGGTCCGCAGAAAGAACCTGGACATGCTGATGGAGATGGCGGAGTCCTATGCGCGGACCAGCTACAGTTCCCTGCCTGATTTTGTGCGCTATATCGAGACGATCAGGAAATTCGATGCGGACTACGGCGAGGCCGTAGCCTATTCCGGCAATGAAAACATCGTCCGGGTGACGTCCATTCACAGATCCAAGGGCCTGGAGTACCCCATCGTCATCCTGGCCTGTCTGTCAAAGACCTTCAATATGGCGGAAACGAGGGCCGAGCTGCTGAGGGACCACAGCCTCGGCATGGCCGGAAACGTCATTGACGCACCGCGGCGCCTGCGTTTCAAAAACCCGAAGAAGGAGATCATCCTGCAGAAGAAACTGCGGGAGAACAGGGGAGAGGAGCTCAGGGTGCTGTATGTGGCCATGACAAGGGCGGAGCAGAAGCTGATCATGACGGCCAGATTCAAAAACGTCCTTGGAGCCATGGAGGCGAAGGGGAAGCTTAGAGACCCTGTGCTGGCTTCTTCCTTTGCGGACTGGATCCTGATGAGCAGGCCGGCATCCGTAAAGAAGGAGATCATGGACGTCTCCTGTATCCGGGAACGCCAGCAGGATGCACAGCAGCAGGAAAAGCTGCGCCATGACACTTTCCTGACGATCGATCCTTCCGAGGTCTTCGATCCGGCGCTCAGGGACCGCCTCATGCAGGAGCAGGAGGCATCCTATGTGCATCCCGACGCGGTGCGCCTGAGGCCCAAGATCTCTGTTTCGGAGATCAAGCACAGATTCATGGAGCAGGCGGAGGAGGAGCCGCCGCTGCAGCTGCTGCCCGCGGGGACGGTCTCCGAAGGCGCGCTCCGGGGCACGGCCTTCCACCGGGCCATGGAGCTGCTGGACTTTACGGATCCGGATCCGGCGCATGCCATGGAAACGCTGCTGGCGGATACGCGGCTCTCTGCGGAGGACCGGAAGCATCTGAGCAGGAGTGACGCAGAAGCATTTCTGCGGACGGAGCTGGCGCGCCGCATGGGAGAGGCCCTTGGAAGGGGCCGGCTCTTCCGGGAGGAGCATTTCATGCTCCGCATCGAAGCAGAGCGCTACAATGCCTGCGCAGGCGGCGATACCCAGCTCCTGCAGGGCATCATCGACGCCTATTTTGAGGAAGGGGACGGCCTTGTGCTGCTGGACTATAAGACCGACCGGGTCACGGATGCGGATGAACTGGTCCGCCGCTACGCCGTTCAGCTTGAGCTGTACAGAGAGGCGCTGGAGCGCATCCGCGGCATGCGGGTCAGCGAGGTCTGGATCTACAGCAGCTGCCTGAAGCAGAGCATCCTGCTCGGGAATGCCGCCGGACTTGAAAACAGGCCGCAAATATGCTAACATAATCAATTAATCGCGCCGGCCGTATGCCGGCATCAGTGATCGTTTGATCGTTTCAGAGGATAAGAGGTATTGAAATGAAGGAATTGAGATTGGGCGTGGTTGGCGCCACAGGCGCCGTCGGAACAGAGCTTTTGAAGGTCATTGAAGAGAGAAAGATCCCCTTCACAAGCCTGAAGCTCCTGGCTTCTGAGAGATCTGCGGGAAAGCAGATCGAATATATGGGCAGGACCTATACCGTGGAAGAGGCCACCGTCGATTCCTTCCGCGATCTGGACTGCGCCCTGTTTGCGGGCGGTCCCGCCTCCAAGGCATTCGGCAGGGAGGCTGCCAAACTCGGCTGCGTGGTCATCGACAACTCCAGCACCTTCCGCTATGACGATGACGTGCCGCTGGTGGTGCCGGAGGTCAATGCCGATGCGCTGAAGTGGCATCACAACCTCATCGCCAACCCCAACTGCTCTACCATCCTTCTGGTGACGGCGCTCAACCCCCTGCATAAGTACGGCAGGGTGAAGAGAGTCATCGTCTCCACCTACCAGGCATGCTCCGGCGCCGGCAAGAGAGGCATGGACGAGCTCATTCAGCAGACCGGGGACGTACTGGCCGGCAGGGAAGCCGTTCCGGATGCCTTCAAGTATCAGATCGCGTTCAACGTCATTCCCCAGATCGACGTCTGGGTGGACGATGATTACACCAAAGAAGAGATGAAGCTGGTCTGGGAGACCCATAAGATCTTCGACGACCCCACCATCGGCGTCAGCCCCGTGGCAGCCGTCCGCATCCCCGTCATCCGCAGCCACTGCGAGGCAGTCTATGTAGAGACGGAAAAGCCCATCAGCGTGGAGAAGGCAAGGGAGCTGCTCAGGGCCGAGGACTACATCGTACTGCAGGATGAGCCGGAGAACTTCCTCTACCCCATGCCCATCACCAGCACGGACACGGACTTCACCTATGTGGGCCGCATCAGACCGGATACCGTCAATGACCACGCGCTTAACATGTGGATCTCCTTTGACCAGATCCGGAAGGGCGCTGCCACCAACGCCGTGCAGATCCTGGAAAAGCTGATGGAGATGGATCTTTTAAAGAAATGATTCAGAATGACTGGCTGGAGCCCTTGCGTCCGGAATTTCAAAAGCCGTACTACAGGGCTCTTTACAATAAGGTCAAAAGCGAATACGAGAGCCGGCAGATCTTCCCGCCTGCAGACAAGCTGTTTTCGGCCTTTGAGCTGACGCCGCTGCATGAGGTGAAGGCCGTGATCCTGGGGCAGGACCCCTACCACAATGACGGACAGGCCCACGGGCTCTGCTTTTCCGTGAATCCCGGGGTGGACACCCCGCCTTCCCTGCTGAACATTTATAAGGAGCTGCAGGACGATCTGGGGCTGAAGATCCCCAACAACGGCTGCCTGATCCCCTGGGCCAGGCAGGGCGTGCTGCTTCTGAACACCGTGCTGACCGTGCGGGCCCACCAGGCGTTTTCGCACAGAGGCATCGGCTGGGAGGAATTCACCGATGCCGCCATCCGGGCGCTGGACAGAGAGGACAGGCCCATCGTATTCATGCTCTGGGGCAGACCCGCCGGGGAAAAGGCGGCCATGCTGCACAATCCGGCGCATCTGATCCTGAAGGCTGCGCATCCAAGCCCCTTATCGGCTTACAAGGGATTCTTCGGATGCAGACATTTTTCGAAATGCAACGCCTTTTTAGAGGCAAACGGGCAGACCCCCATTGACTGGCAGATCCCTGACATTCCCGAGGACAGGTAATACATGCAGTTTACAGACATCATTAAAACCATACTGTTCGGCATTCTGGAAGGCATCACCGAGTGGCTGCCTGTTTCGTCCACCGGTCATATGATCCTTTTGGACAGCTTCCTGAAGATGGCGCAGCCGAAGGAGTTCATGGACATCTTCATGGTGGTGATCCAGCTGGGCGCCGTTCTGGCAGTCGTCCTCTGTTACTGGGACCGGCTCTGGCCCTTCAGCCCCCGCAAAAACGCGCGGCAGCGGCATAATACCTGGGGGCTCTGGATACGTATCATCGCCGGCACCATCCCCGCCGTGATCGCGGGGCTTCTGCTCGATGACATCGTGGAAGAGAAGCTCTCCACGCCCATGGTCATCGGCATCATGCTGATGCTCTACGGAGTTCTTTATGTGCTGATCGAGCGAGGAAGGCGGGGCAGCAGCAGCCGCATCCGCAGGATCCAGGATATGGACTTAAAGACCGTGCTCATCATCGGCCTCTTCCAGTGCCTGGCGCTCATTCCCGGTACTTCCAGGTCCGGCATCACCATTCTTTCGGCGCTGATGCTGGGCTGTTCCAGATCTGTTTCGGCGGAGTTTTCCTTTTTCCTGGCCATCCCCGTCATCTGCGGCGCATCTTTGCTGAAGCTGGTCAGATACGGCTTTGACTTTACGGGCGCGCAGGCCCTGATCATGATCCTGGGCGTGCTGGTGGCCTTCCTCGTGTCCATGAGCGTGATCCGCCGTCTGCTGGCGTACATCAAGCGCCACGATTTTTCCATATTCGGCTATTACAGGATCATACTGGGCATCCTGGTGCTCCTGCGTTTTTATATTCTGAAGTAAGAGGGATCCATGGAGAGCGTATTGGTAGGTATTTCAGGAGGGGTAGACAGTTCCGTGGCTGCCCTTCTTTTTGTCCGTCAGGGTCTGAGGACTGCCGGCTGCTTCAATCTCTTTTATGAGACGGAAAGAAGCAGGGCGGAGATGGAGTCCGCCCGGAAGGTCTGCAGCCACCTGGGCATTCCCTTTCTGGTAGCGGACGTGCGGGAGGATTTCCGGAAAGAGGTCATTCAGCAGTTCATGGATGCCTACATGCACGGCAGGACGCCGAATCCCTGCTGCGTCTGCAATCCGCTGGTCAAGTGGAAGGGCCTCATGAACGTCATGCAGGCGGAGGGCTGTGAACGCGTGGCCACCGGCCATTACGCGCTGAGCGGCTATGACGCCGGCAGGCACTATGTACAGCGCGCGGACAATGTCAGAAAAGACCAGAGCTATGCCCTTTACGGCCTCAGTCAGGAAGAGATCGCCTGCACCCTGTTCCCGCTGGGAAGACTTCCCAAGGAGGAGGTCAGGAAGATGGCGGAGGAAGCCGGGCTGCTGACTGCCGAAAAGTCAGACTCCCAGGACATCTGCTTCATTCCGGACGGAGACTATGTGGGCTTTATCAGGAAGCACCTGCATCTGCTGGATGACGCGCAGCGGGAGGAAGCGGAGCGCATCTGCTGGGACCGCCCCGGCAATTATGCGGATGAAAACGGCCGCGTGCTGGGCAGTCATCAGGGCATTGCGAACTATACGGTCGGACAGCGCAAGGGCCTGGGCATCGCACTGGGAAAGAGGACCTTTGTCAAGGAGATCAGACCTCTGGAAAACCTGGTGGTGCTGGCTGACAATGAAGCGCTGTTTACGGACAGAGTGTATATAGAGAAGGTGAATTTTCAGGCCGCGCAGCCTTTTTCCGATGAAAGCAGCAGCATTGGCGGCATCTCCAGGATACGCTACAGCGATGCGGGCGCGCCGGCGATACTGAAAAAGGCCCCGGAAGCCGGAGCCTTTTGTCTGGAATTTTCAAAACCGGTCAGAGCCGCTGCACCGGGTCAGGCGGCCGTGCTCTATGACGGGGACGGACGCATTCTGGCCGGAGGCATCATCAGACACGGGGTCTGATCAGCTTTCCGTAGCCGGGCTCTACATGGAACTCGCCGTCATAGGCCACCTTGCCTCTGAGCAGGGTGGCTTTTACTTTGCCGTAAAAGTCCATGCCCACCATGGCGGAAGTCTTGTGCAGATAATAAAGATCTTCGGCCTTCAGGACCTCGTGCTCCCTCATGTCGATGACGGAAAGGTCGGCGTCCCTGTCCACCTGGATGATGCCCTTGTGCAGGAGGTTCCATCGTTCCGCAACGTTCTGGCCCATCAGATCGGAGGCCATCTTCATGCTGATCTTTCCGTCATGGGCGGCGGTCAGCAGGGAGCGCAGTGCGGTCTGGGCGCCGGAGATGCCGCCCCACATCTTGAAGAAGTCGTCGCCGGTCTTTAAGGAATCGGGGGCGGGAGAGTGGTCTGAACAGACGGAGACGAACTTGCCTTCCCTGAGTTTGGTCCAGAGCTTGTCTTTGGTGTCGCCGAAGCGGAGCGGAGGACAGCACTTTCCCTTGGGCCCGAGCTCGGGCAGCTGCTCCGCGGAGAAATACAGGTACTGCGGCACGGTCTCGCAGGTGATGTCATAGCCCTCTTCACGCGCGGCCCGGACGATCTCCACGCCCTCGGGCGTAGACACATGCGCCACATGGAAGCTGCAGCCGGTGTCCTTGGCGAACATGACCATCCTGGAGATGGGCTCGATCTCGGTGATGGGCGGCCTGGACTGCAGGAAGGCCATGGCGTCGATCTTGCCCTCGGCCCGGAGCCTGGCAGCAAAGCCGTTGATCAGTACGTCATTTTCGCAGTGGATGCAGACCGGCAGGCCCAGCTCCCGGCAGATCTCCATGCTGTGGTAGACGGTGTAGTCGTCAGCGCCGGGAAACTCCGCAAGGCCGGAGAAGCAGCTGAAGGCCTTGAAGCCGATGACGCCCTTCTCCGCCAGTCTGGGCAGTTCGTCAAAGTTTCCGGGCACGATGCCGCCCCAGATGCCGAAGTCCGCCAGCGAGGTCTGTTTCATCACCTCATATTTTGCATCGAAGGCTTCCGCGGTGGTGACCACGGGCAGCGAATTCAGCGGCATATCAAAATAAGAGGTCACGCCGCCGGCCAGAAGCGCTTTTGAGCCGGTCTCATCGTTCTCCCAGTCGGTGTGTCCGGGCGCGTTGAAGTGCAGGTGGCAGTCGATGCCGCCGGGCAGGACGTACATGTCGGAGGCATCGATCACCTGATCGGCGGTGCCGTCCAGCTGTTCGCTGACAGCGGCGATCTTCTCGCCGATGATGCCGATATCCCTCTTTTTAATGCCTTCCGGAAGGACAGCATTGCCATTTCTGATGATGATATCATATTTTTTCATACATACTCCTTATCCAATATAGCAGGCAGGCCGGAAACCGGGCAAGCCCGTGTGAACACAGTATATACATTTCCATTTCAACTATATTATAAGAAATCGGGAGCAGGAAGCAACAGCAGGCGAGAAAAGAAGATAAAATAAAAATTATAAATTATCTCTTCAGGATATATTGAAAGAAAACAAGAATGTGTTATCATAAAAATACTATAATTTGTTGCTGTAAACGCGTCCCGTCAATCCGCTGCAGTACGATTATAGGAGGAGTTTTATGTCAATGATGAACTGCGAAAAGCTGCTTGAGGGTTTCGAGCCCAGTTTTGAGTTTGTTCCCCCCAAGGCTGTGCCGGAGTCCGAACTGGCCGACAAGGTCGAGAGACTCCGCAGAGCTGCTACCGTGGCCGAGTGCGACGTCGTCCTGCTGAACGCAAACGGCGCTCCGAACTACAACGCAACCAACAAGTACCTCAGATTTTTCTTTGACTGGCCCAGAGAGGGCATGGTGATCCTGCCTGTAGACAAGAGGAAGGAATCCGCCATGTTCACCATCTACACCCAGTCCGTGATCCTTCCTCCTTCCAGAGGAGACGCCGTCGGCATCGATCATCTGTATCAGATCGGTGCGCTTGGCCGCGAGTATTCGGGCAGACCCTGCGATTCCGATGAAAAGCTCGTTGAGGCGACCATCAACATGATCAAAAAGATGGGCTTCGAGCGCGCAAACTTCGGAATAGTCGGCGACGGCTCCAGCGCAAAGCACTGGAAGGCGCTGAAGGAAGCATTCCCCAAGTCTCAGTTCGTGGACATGACCCAGACCGTGCGTGACATGCAGTTCGTGCATACGCCCGCTGAGATCGATCAGATCAGAGCTTCGGCCCAGCTGATGGAGATCGGCTTCGAGGCGGCCGTTTACTGCTGCAAGCCCGGCGTGACCGATTTTGAACTCTTCGCGGCTTACACCTTTGCCCAGCTGGCCAGAGGCGGCGAGGCTGCAGACGGCTATCAGATCGGCGTCAACAAGTGGGGCACCCACTGCGGAAAGCCTTACGGCCATATCGTAGAGGAAGGCGATCTGATCAACTTCTATATTTCCGGTATCCCCTACAGAGGATTCTCCGCGCAGATCGCGCGCATGATCACCGTAGGCAAGATCACGGACAAACAGGAAGAGATCCTGGAGATGACCTGCGAGGCCATCCGCCGCGGAGAGAAGCTGATCAAGCCCGGCGCCAAGCTCAGCGACATCAACCACGCAGCCTTCACGGCCTTCATCGAAAAGGGCTATCTGAAGGACGACGAGACAGGCACCATGACCTATAACTGGGCGCCCGATGATGCAAACGATTACGGCCCTGTTGAGATCAAAAACCTCTACATCCCGGATGCGGGCCTTGAGGAGTCCGGCCGCAGGCTGATGCATGTATATCCCGCAGTGCCCGGCGGCCACAACCCGAATCTCGGTCACGAGATCGGCGGTTTCGGCGGCGGCAAATACAACGTCTGCTCACACAATACCCAGCCCTGCGAAGTTGGCATGACCTTCGTGCTTCATCCCATGTGGCTTGAGCCAATGGTCGCAGGCTCCAACGTTGGCGATGCTTATGCCGTGACCGAGACCGGTTACGAGAAGCTCAGCTGCCATACGCCTCTTGTTGTCAGAAAGTAAGAGGATATAATCAAAGGGCCGGCTGATGCCGGCCCTCATTTTTTTCTAAGTTAAATACGGACAACTGACTGAATATTACTTTCCTTCTCTGGCTTTCTTTTTCTTCTCCATGTTGTCCGTGATGATCCTTCGGATGATATTCATGGCTGCAAACAGCACATAACAGATGATGCCGGTCATGATCAGGCTGGCCAATATGGCGGACGGGGCAACGTCAAGGGTCTGCCGTGTAAAGAGGGGAACGATGACGTTGACGATCACGAAAAGCATTTCCACTACCCCGGTGATGATCGCGGCATTTAACAGTTCCTGATAATATTTTTTCATGCTGCAGCCTCCAAACCTTAAGATGAGATAACCATACAATAAAGCAAACAGGGATTAAAATATCAATAACAATATATAAACCATTACCATTATAGTATAGGAGAGACTTTATGACCACTGCTCAGTACAGAAATTTTGTAACTGTTGCCGAATGCAGAAGCATCACCGGTGCTTCCAAGATCCTGATGGTCGCGCAGCCTGCCCTGACAAACCAGATCCGACGCATAGAGGATGAAGTAGGCGCTGCGTTGTTTTTCCGCCATCCCAGATCCATGGAACTGACGCCTGCCGGCACCGCGTTTTACCGTGCCGCCAAGCAGATCCTGCGTCTGGAAGACAATATGGCAATGGAGATCACAAACTATACCAACGGAAACAACGGCGTGCTGAGGCTCGGCGTCACCAGGATCATGCCGGACGTGCAGCTCAGCGGGATCATCAGCCGCTTCCTGGAGGCTTATCCCCGGGTTTCCGTGAATCTCTTTGAGGACAACGTGGAAGCCATCCGTCAGAAGATGATCTCCGGAGATATCGACGTGGCG
>Ga0129307_1002618_pt1 | contig 13481 bp, 9 predicted proteins | sample P1105metagenome_FD_94437 | JGI IMG/M metagenome (GOLD analysis project Ga0129307, IMG submission 94437) | Capybara group fecal microbial communities from Wisconsin, USA - P1105 metagenome | ecosystem: Host-associated > Mammals > Digestive system > Large intestine > Fecal | place: USA: Wisconsin... | reverse complement strand
TCAAGGCATGCCTTGGCTGGCGCAGTCCGGTCCAATACCGTATCGAGCAATTAGCCGCATAGCAAAAGGCGCAGCAGATAAATCTGCTACGCCTAAAAGTCCAACTTCTTGGGGGCACCTCACGGTACCGGGAGTTGGAATACCGGATCGGCAGGTCCGCTGCGGTGGTCCTGCCGCACGCTGCAGTGGACTGTTATTTCAATGCGGTCGCCGTACGGCCGCCCTGTCCGCCCTGGTTGATGCGGAAGGCAAAGTCTTTCCCCGCAGGTGTTTTGCTGAGCGCACCGGCCAGCGGCAGTGCGATCGCCATACCGACGATGAACTGCAGTGTGTTCATCCCTGCGCCGGCAAGCGGTGTGATGAAGTTGCCGTAGAAGAGCGATTCCGCGAGGTAGTACCCCGCCACCATGACCGCCCCCGCGATCACCATCCCGGCCGCCGCCAGGATCATGCTGTGCACCTTGCTCTTTTCCAGCGCCTTCTCGAGGAAGCTCGCCAGGATGAACGCCATGGCGCCTTTGACGAGGAACGAGACCGGCGCGTAGAACGCGTAGCCGCCCATGATGTCCGCCAGCGCGGAGCCGACCGCCGCGGCGATAGTGCCGTACTTTCGGCCCAAAACGATCACTGCCATGAAGATCATGCAGTCGCCCAGATGGATGTACCCCTGACTGGCAGGGACCGGGATCTTTGTCGCAAACGTCAGCACCAGGATGAGCGCCATCAGCAGTGCTGTCAGGACCATCGTCCGGATTTTTCTGGATTCTTTTTCATAGACCGACATGGCTTTCGCCTCCTTTTCTTTCTATATACATTCTATGCGCAAAGTGTTAATATCAAAATATACAAATCAGTTTACTTTTCAGTATACAGTTGTAAAACTGTATCTGTTGCAGAATCGCCTGTAACACGGAGAAATGTTGCAATGAAGCAGATCATGCCGCTTCTGGACCGTTCGTCCGGAAAGCCCCTATATGAACAGTTATACAAATATCTGAAGCGTGCAGTGCAGCGCGGCGAACTCGAGGACGGAGAAAAACTCCCCTCGCTGCGCAGCCTGTCGGCGTCGCTTTCCGTGAGCATCACGACCGTCGAGCAGGCATACGCACAGCTGATCGTCGAAGGCTACGCGGCCAGCCGTCCGCAGTCCGGGTATTACGTGACACGCGGCATCTTCCCGGCTGCCGACGGAGTGACGACGCCCGATGCCGACGGAGAGCCCGGCGCCCCCGAGACAGGCAGTGCCGGCACCCCCGCCCGCACCGACCTGCAGCCGGGACCGGCCGATCTCCTCGCGCCTGCGCCGCCGTACGCCTACGACCTCGCATGCTTTGACTTTGCAAAGTGGAAGAAGTGCTACAACAGCGTCCTGAACGACTGGCCGCAGCAGCTGCTCTTTGAGAGCGACCCGCGCGGCGAGGAGTCTCTGCGCCACGAGATCTCCCGGTATGTCTTCGCTTCCCGCGGCGTGCGCTGCGACAAAGACCGCATCGTCATCGCGGCCGGTACCCAGCAGATCACCGCTCTGATCTGCAGCCTGCTCCAGCGCCGGGGCATCTCCAACGTCTCGGTCGAACAGCCAGGCTACCTGCCGGTCCGCAGCATCTTCCGCGATCGCGGGTTCCGCATGACACCGGTCGGCGTCACCAGCGACGGCATCCGCATCGAAAAACTGCCGGTCAACCTGCCGTCTGCCGTCTACGTCAATCCGTCCAATCAGTTCCCGACGGGCGCCATCATGCCCGCTTCGCGCCGCTACGCGCTGCTCGACTGGGCTGCCGCCAACGGCAGTTACATCATCGAGGACGACTACGACAGCGAACTCAGATACTTCGGCCGCCCGGTCCCGGCATTGCAGGGGCTGGACGAACACGACCGGGTGTTCTATCTCGGTTCTTTCTCCTCGACCCTCTTCCCCTCGGCGAGGATCAGTTATATGGTCGTCCCGCAGCACCTGGTAGAGCCGCTGTCCGAGATCGTCCGCGAACACAGCCAGAGCTGTTCCAAAGCCGAACAGCTGGCGCTCGCCCTCTTCATGGAGCGCGGCTATTACCGGAAGGGCATCAACCGCCTGCGCCGCATGTACGCCGCCAAACTGAACGCGGTCATCCGCGTGCTGGAGGGACACGAAGGACTCGAGGTGATCAACACCTGGTCCGGCATCAGTCTTCTGCTGCGCATACTCCCGGGAGCCGGCCGCCCCGCGGACGCTACACAGCAAAGCGAAGAGCCAGCCGTTTCCGCCGCCGATGCGCTATGCGAAAAGGCACGCGCTGCCGGCGTCGAAGTCATCCCGGTCACCGACGGCGAACCTTCCGGGGACGGCATCCTGCTCAACCTCTACTACACCCGCATCCCGCTCGCCGACATCGAGCAGACGATGCAGGAGCTGCTTGCAGCCTGGGGAATCCGCTGATCTGCCGGCATCGGCGATCCGTTCCGCTTTTTACCCCTCTGTGATCTATGGTATACTGTACCCATGAAACGAACCGCGCAGGAGATCCGCACACTTAAAAAAGAGCTGGCGAAGACCCGCCAGATCGAACATAAGGTCCTGGCGAAAGAGAGCCGCGAGCCCCGCGGGCTCGGCCTCACCGGCAAGATCCGCGAAAAGATCCCGGAAAAAGCCATGACCTCTCTTGAAGTTGCGTTCGAAAAAGGCTTCACATTGATCTTCACCAAAGGAGATGCCCTCATCGACAAAATGGGCATCGAAAAAGCGCGCCGCCAGTACGAGATCTACGCGGCGTCGCTGGAGAAGATGATCTACGAGGAAACGCTCAAAGCCGTCGATAAAACCGCCGGCAGCCGCACCGCCGTGACCAAGGGCATCTCGACCGCGGAAGGCTCCGGGCTCGGCATCTTCGGCATCGGCCTGCCGGACATCCCGATCTTCCTCGCCATGCTGCTCAAGACGTCCTATGAGATCGCAGCCGGCTACGGCATCGACTTCCGCGATGAACGGGAAAAACGCTATACCCTGGCGCTGTTCAACACGATCTTTGCAGCCGGGCAGGAAAAAACGGAGTTCTCGGATGAATGCGACGCGATCGGCGATGCGATCGATCATGGCGAAGCGATCGACACACAGATCTATCCGGAGGATATCGAACTCGTCTCCAATACCCTGGCGACCGACATGCTGGTGGCCAAATTCCTGCAGGGCTTTACCTTCGCAGGCGTGATCGGCGGTCCGATCAACCTGCATATGGTCCACAAGGTCAGCAAGATCGCAAAGATCAAGTATAAGAAGCGATTTTTAAACCGCCTGCTGCTCGCCTCTTACGATGAGCACATTATCTGATTCCATCACAACCAGCCGGTGATCATGGCAAACAGAAAGCCGGCTGCCAGGAACGGCCCCAGTGCGAATGTCTGCCGGGCCGTTTTTTTGTGCCGCAGCAAAAGTCCCGCACCATATATGCCGGCCAGCAGCATCCCCGCCGCCGCGCCCTGCAGGACGCCGGCTGCTCCTAGGAACACGCCCGCCGCCGCGGCGAACTTGATGTCCCCGCCGCCGATGCTGCCCGGAAAGGCAGCGGCCAGCAGATACATCGGCAGCGCAGCCGCCAGCAATCCGCCCGCAGCAGTCTCCCACGCGGGCTCAGGCGCTGCCAGCTGCCGGATCAAACCCAGCACAAGAATGGCCAGGTTCAGCCGGTCCGGGATCTTCAATGTGCGAATGTCACAGATCGATACCTGCAGCAGCAGGCAGACAAACAAAAAACGCAGCATGTTGCTCCTTTCAGAGTGACTTGCTGCGTTTTTAGATTACCATATATTGGCATTTTGTGCAAGCGCCAAACGCCTGCTGTTTATCCGCATAGACGGCGTGCTATTTCGTGATCCGGTCGCAGCCCATGTACTGGCGGAGCGCTTCCGGGATGACGACAGAACCGTCGGCCTGCTGATAGTTCTCGAGGATCGCCGCCACTGTACGGCCGACCGCAAGGCCGCTGCCGTTCAGGGTGTGGACGAATTCGGGCTTGCTCTTCGGGTCGCGGCGGAACCGGATGTTCGCACGGCGCGCCTGGAAGTCTTCGAAGTTGCTGCAGGAGCTGATCTCGACATAACGGCCGTAGCTCGGCATCCAGACTTCGATGTCACAGGTCTTCGCGGAGGAGAAGCCGAGGTCGCCCGTGGACAGAACCACAACGCGGTATGGGATCTCAAGGATCTTCAGGACATCCTCTGCCGCAGCGATGAGGCTCTCGAGTTCATCATAGGAATCCTCCGGCTTGGAGAACTTGACCATCTCGACCTTCTGGAACTGATGCTGACGGATCAGACCGCGGGTGTCACGGCCGGCGCTGCCCGCCTCTGCGCGGAAGCAGGGCGTGTAAGCGGTGTAGTAGATCGGCAGCTGGTCGCCGTCGACGATCTCGTTCATCAGCAGGTTGGTCACCGGGACTTCCGCTGTCGGAATGAGGAAGAAGTCCTTTGCCGGGACATGGAACATGTCATCTTCAAACTTCGGCAGCTGGCCGGTGCCGGTCATCGCGGAACGGTTGGCCATGAAAGGCGGCAGGATCTCTTTGAAGCCGTGCTTTTCGGTGTGCAGATCGAGCATGAAGTTGATGACCGAACGCTCGAGTCTCGCACCAGCGCCCTTGTAGACGGTAAATCTGGTGCCTGCGATCTTGGCAGCACGCTCAAAGTCGAGGATATCCAGATCTTCGCCGATATCCCAGTGCGCCTTGTAGTCAAAATCGAATTCACGCGGGGTGCCCCACTTGCGAAGTTCGACGTTGTCGCTGTCATCATTGCCGATCGGCACATCTTTGTTCGGGGTGTTCGGGATGCTCAGGATCGCATCGCGCAGTTTGCCCTCGATCTCCTGGACCTGCCCGTCGAGTTCCTTGATCTTGCCGGAGAGTTCCTTCATCTCCGCCATGATGCCGCTGGCATCTTTGCCCTCTTTCTTTAGCTTCGGGATTTCCTTGCTGACGACGCTCTGGCGGTGCTTCATTTCCTCGACCTCTTTGAGGATCTCTCTGCGCTGCACATCGAGTGCGGCACACTCCTCAATTCCGAAGTCACCTTTGCCTCTGGATTCTACAGACGCTTTCACGCCGGCAAGGTCCTCTCTAATCCGTTTGATATCTAACATGTTTGCCTCCTAAAATAAGTTTTTCTTATATGTAGAATACAGCGAAGACAGCTCCGCCATTTTCATCTGCAATTCAAGCTGCATATCGGATGCCTCGTTATAGCGGTCTTCATCGAGCGCAAGCCCGATCCTCTTGAGCAGACACGTATACTCCATTGTATTCTTTCCAAGTTCACGCCGGAGTGTATCGACGCGCTTCCAGTTGAGGACATCGACATCCGCCGCCGTCGCATCATCATGCAGTTTGACGGTCTCACGGATCACATCCATGCAGTTGGGCAGGATGCGGTTGTGCAGTTCGTTCTTCCACTGCGACAGGGCCGCCTCATAGTACGACTCGATCGAACGCAGCGGCATGACATCATCTCTCTGGAGCACCTTGAGTTTCTCATCGTCCGACATGAAGATCTTCAGGTTCTCCCAGACGGTCGCCGGCGCTCTGCCGAAGAACTTGTCGCGTTCCTCCTGGGTATAGTCGTCGAAGACATGCTTTTCGGTACGGTATACTCTATCCTTTTCAAGATAGAAATCCTCTTCTCCGTATTCCTTGGAAAGAGACTTTTCAAGCTCACTGCTGGTCTTCCCTGCTGCAAGAACAGCTTCGATGCCATCCAGCATCGCCAGATACGCACCTGCGATGACCAGATAGGTATTGCTCTTCGGGTTTGGCGAACGCATCTCAAAGCGCGTCGCCATCGGGGAGTTCACATCGCGCACCAGGCCGATCAGGATCGTCCGGTTACGGGAGGGACTCGCCACTTCGTGACCCAGCGAAGTGACTGTGCAGACAGGCGCTTCGAAGCCGGGCTTCAAGCGGTTGAACGCATCGTTCGTGCAGCTGACGAACGGATTGATGACTTCGTAGTTCTTGAGGAAGCCCATGATCGCGCCGTAGCCGATCGGGCTCAGGAATTCCTTCATCGGGTCCATGTGGCTGAACAGGTTGACCATGCGGCCGTCCTTCAGCTTTGCTGCCACGCCGAGGTGCGTGTGTTCGCCGGAACCTGCGACACCATCGATCGGCTTTGCCGCATAGGTAACCTCCAGACCGTGCTGGCGGAAGATATCGCGAACGATGTATTTGACCTGGTTCTCGTTGTCCGCAGCCTGCAGCGCCTCGGTGAATTTCCAGTCGATCTCGAGCTGTTCCATGACGTGGTCAAAAGTGCCGGAATGGCCAAGGCTCGCCTTGACGCCGCCGACTTCCTTGTGACCCATCTCGACCTCAAAGCCGTATTCATCGAGCAGCAGCAGCGCGTCTTCCAGCGCCGTCCGCACCGGGCCGACGGTGCGCTTCCAGTACTGCTCCTTGAGCACCTGTGAAGTGGAGAGTTCTTCTCTTCTGTCCGCCTTTTCATCCGGTGTTTTGACCCAGAATTCGAGTTCTGTCGCGGATGTCAGAACGAGCTCCTCGATGTCGTCCGGGCTGTCTACCGCAAGCTCCTTACATACATACGGATACTTGTGCAGCAGCTCCATCAGGTCCGCCTTGAACGCCTTGATAGCATCCCGCAGGATGACGCGGCTGCCGACCTCCTTTGTTTCGTTATGAACCAGGAAGGACGGGATCCGGAGCGTCCCGGTCGGAAGGCCGGTTTCATAGTCTACATGACCGTAGTTCTGATCGACGTACCAGTTGACATCCATATCCGGAATGATATCGATCTTGGCGTTGTTCAGTGTCGCGATCCCGGGGAGCACAACGCTGGAGCCGTCTGTCTGCACGCCGTGCTGCAGCATCTTCTCCATGTCCTTCAGGAATGCCCTTGTCGGGATCTTTTCATCGGTGTCGTGACCGCCGATATCGACGCCGACAAAGGAGACAAACCTGACCTCCGGATGTTCCTCCAGAGCCAGCCTGATCTCCGGCAGGCTGTGTTTGTCTGCCGGGATCGAGAACAACATCTTATCGAAATCGTAATTTCTCATCATACTCCAAGATACTCCTTGTTCTTTCTTTCTTATCGCAGCGCCGCTGTTCAGCAGCGCTGTTGTGTCTGCATACTAGCGGTTTTCGAGCTGCTCCAGAATCTCGCCGAGTTCTTCGAGATGCTGGCCATAGCCCGCCCAGTCGCCGTTCTTCTGCGCCTCGAGAGCCGCATCATACGCCGCCTGCGCCTGTTCGATCAGCTCCGCCTGTGTCGGTGCTGTCGCCTCGCCGCCGTTCTCGGTGTCTTCGTCGAGCTTCTCACGGTAGCTGTCGCTGCTGCCCTCTCCGAAGAGCGAATCCAGCGCTTCGGACAGCGTCGCCTCGTAAGCGATCTTGTCACCGTATGCGACGATGACACGCTTGACCTCAGGAATACTGGAATTGGACGCTTCCAGATAGACCGGCTCTACGTAGAGCAGCGAATCCTCGATCGGGATGACGAACAGATTGCCGCGGCTGTACTTCGATCCGGAGGAGTTCCACAGCGAGAATTCCTTCGAGATCTCCGTGCTCTGGTCGATCTGCGCTTCTATCTGCATCGGGCCGTAGACGATCTTGCTCTTCGGCAGCTGGAACAGCACCAGCTCACCGTAGTGCTCCCCGTCGTTGCGTGCGAGCAGAAGACCTGTCATGTTCTTCTTGTCGCGCGGCGTGTACGGGATCGTATTGACGAATTCCTCGGTCTTCTCGCCCGGCAGGTTCATGATGTAGTAGTTCGGTGTCATGGACTGCTCTTCCATGCCGTAGATCTCATTGGAGACATCCCACAGGTCCTCGTTCTGGTAGAAGACCTTGACGTCATTCATGTGGTATCTGCGGTAGACATTCGCCTGGATCGCGAACATGGTGTTCGGGTAGCGGATGTGCGCCTGCAGTCCTTCCGGCATCTGATCCATCGTCTTGAACAGTTTCGGATAGATCTTCGCATAGGTCTGCGCGATGGCATCCTCAGGATCGACGATGTAGTAGTCCGTGGTGCCGTTATACGCGTCGACAACGACCTTGATGGAGTTACGGACATAGTTGGTCGAACTGTCTTCGGAATACGGCTCCGAATACGGGAACTTGTCGCTGGTCGTGTAAGCATCGATGATCCAGTACAGTTTGCCGTCCACCGTGCACATGTACGGATCGGACTCGTAGCCGATATACGGCATGATCTTCTGCACACGGTCCTCGACATTGCGGTTGATGATGATGCGGCTGTCTCCCTTGATATTAGAGGAAACGAGCAGCTTCATGCTGTGCTCGCGGATCGCGAACATCAGACGGTTGATCGGGTTGAGCCTGATGCCCGCTGTCCCTTCGTAGCGGGTGTACTTGTTGGAATCGCCGTCCGGATAGTCAAATTCATCCTCGTTCGTGCCGACGATGACATACGTGTTGGTCAGCTCTCCAAAGTACACTTCCGGTCGGTCGATGTCGATCTCTTCAACCTTGGAGACAGGCGGGATGCTGTCGATCAGCATATCCGGCTGGCCGCTGGCAGTGATCTTATCGACGCGGGACAGAGTGACACCGTACCCGTGTGTATATTTCAAATGGGTGTTGATCCAGGTATTGCTGATCTTCTCCTCGTCGATCTCACGGGTCGCGAGGAAGGTTTGTGTGTAATCGCCGTTGATCATGTATCTGTCGACGTCGACATCCGGGAACGTGTAGTACTGACGGATACTCTGTGTCTGGTTGTAGAACGTGTTCGTCGGCGAATAGTCATTGATACGGATATTGGAGATCGTAGGATCATTGTTCTGGATGTCCTCCGAACTCAGGTCGTTGCTCGCCGCAAACGGCTTGATCGTAACATCCTGCAGATCATACGCATACTGCGTATATTCGATGTTGCGCTCGAGGTACTTGCTTTCCTTGGCAATCTCGTCCGGCGATACGACAAAGTTCTGCACGACCATCGCTGCGCCGGCGCCGATCACGCCGACCACGATCATAATGACCGGGATGGTCAGAACAGGCTTGAGCTTTTTCTTCATCATCGAAATGATGACAGCGACAGCACCGGCCAGCGCCAGTACCATCATCACGCGGTAGACCCACAGCGTGATATTGACATCCGTAAAGCCTGCGCCATACACAGCGCCGGTGTGCGTATACAGCAGCGTGAACTGTTTCAGGAAATAGTGGACCGCCAGCATGATGAAGAAGACCACGCCGACCACGGTGAGCTGATGCTTGCCGATCTGCAGCAGTTCGCGGATATTCTCGTTGTCGAGCTGCTTTTTGCCGCCGCTCTTTTTCTTTGCTTTCTTCGCACCGGTCTTGCGCTGCGCATGCGAACGGACGCCGAGGCCCTTGAGCAGCGCGGAGATCGGGTCATCGCCGGGATTGATGGTCTCGCCGGTCGTGCCGTCGAATTCCTCGTATTCTTCCGGTTCCTCTTCAAAGTCATCCTCTTCTGCAAAAGGATCGCTGCCTTCCGCCGCCCCGGCAGATTCGAAGATCTGCGGCTTGCGGGTACCGAGCAGGATCGTATAGTAGAAGATCGTAATGACCAGCAGCAGAACCAGGCCGCCGATGACCAGTGAATTCAGATGATTGATGAAGTCAAGCTTGAAGACATAGAACGAGATGTCCAGCCCGAAGATCGGATCCGTCAGGCCAAAGTCCTGGCTGTGGAAGAACTGCAGCGCTTCAAACCACAGTGTTGTAACACAGAAATACGTCGCCGCAACGCCGAACACCGCAGACAGTCCCCAGGCCACCCTGTTGACCGAAGTGCTGCGGTCGATGTCGTTGCTGTCGACGTTCTTGTAGTAGTTATTCTTGATGAACTTCAGATAGACATACGTCAGCAGCGTGACAAGCACGAATACCGGTATGCCGATCTTCAGCTGCGTGAACAGCTTTTTAAAGAACACGCTGACGTAGTTCAGTTCCTTGAACCAAAGCCAGTCTGTCAGGAAGCCGATCAGCGCGACAAACAGGGCTACCGCCAGAACGACCGCCAGGATGACGATCATTCCCTTGTTCTTTTTCAGCTGCGCTTTCGGAGCACGTTCTTCGGTATCAGGACCGTTTGCTTCCTGGTACGTACGATTGTTTTCCATCACTAAACTCCTTTACATGATATGGTGCAGCAGCGATCCTGCCATCCCGCCGTTAAACAGGCTCAGGATCTTCTCTGTGATCTGATCCAGTTTGATCGAAATAAGGCTGTCCGGCATCGCCAGGCGGATCACGATGAGTGCAAGCAGGACCACCAGGATGACAGCCAGGATGGAGACAGCGATGCTTGCGCCGTGCTTTTCATCCTCTTCACCATCCACAGGACGCACATCATCTTCGGCGTCAAATGTATTGCCCGCATTGACATCTTCGTCATCGCTGAAGAATGCATCCCACGCCTCCGCACGGCTCTCCTCGAACTTGCTGGCACGTTCCTCTTCCGTTGTCGGGGAAGGGATATCGCCCTTCTCGTACACTCGCGTCGGTTCGGTCGTGCGCGGGAGCTGTTCTGCTTCGTTCTTTTCTTCCGCCGCAGGTTCTTCTTCCGGCGCAGCCGGCTCTGTATTTACGACCGGTTCATCCTGTTCAGGTTCGAACACAATGCTGGCCGTCTTTGTCATGTCGATGTCTTCTTCCGGCTCCTCTTCTGCAGGCTCCGCCTCTTCGGGTTCGTCTTCCTCAGCGGGCTCTTCTGCAGTTTCTTCCGCCGGCGCAGCTTCTTCCGTAGGCTCTTCTGCCGGCGCGGGCACCGTTTCTTCCGCGGGTGCAGCTGCCACCGGTTCTTCGACTTTTTCTTCAGCCGGTTCTTTTTCAGGTTCTTCGTCCGGTTCGGGTTCGAAGACAATGCTCGCGGTCTCAGGTTCTTCTTCCTCTGCAGGAATCGCCTCTTCCGCAGGCTCTTCCTGCGCCGCCTCCGTCTTCTCTTCCGCCTCGGCGGTCACCTCTGCAGGCGTTTCTTCATCGCCGGGCTCTTCTGCCGCGGCCAGGCCGGTAAGACCCGCTGCCGCAGCGGCTGCAGCAACAGCTGCCTCTTCCGCCTCATCGTCGTCATCTTTTCCGAACAGTTTGCCCAGGAAGGACTTCTTTTTCTTCTCACGGCGGGGCGCCGGCTTCTCCGCTGCCTCTTCCGCCTCTTCCGTTTCCGGCACTTCCGCTGCTTCTTCTGCAACCGGCTCGTCCGTTACGGGCGATTCCTCAGCCGGCATCTCTTCCACCTGCACGGCAGGCTCCTCCGCCGCCTCCTCTGCAGGCTCTTCCGTTTCCTTCTGCAGATCCTTCAGTGCAGCGAATTCGTCCGTGTGGAACAGCGTCTGTCTGGCACGCGCCATTTCCTCGGCCTGGCTGTGCACTTCATGGCTGTGGTCTTCAAAGAAGCTCTCGTCGCCCAGTTTGTACAGGTCGGCCGCCAGATCATCTTCCTCACGGCTCTGCTTAAATCTCTCGTATTCCTGATCGAGCAGTTTCTGGAACTCTTCGTTTTTCTTGTTGAATGTGTAGAACTTGTCGATTTTCTCCGTCTGGCGGGCACGCATCTTCTGCGCTTCCGTCATGGGTTCCTCCATGTCGGCAAACAGTTCCCGCTCGAGTTCTTCACCGGTGATCTCGTGTTCATCCGCCGCCGGCTTTTCTGCCTTCTCTTCCGGCAGCGTTACCGCATCGACCCCTTCCGGCACGAATGTCGGACCGGCGCCGATTCCTGCGGCAGCCAGGCTGGCCAGCTCGGCCACCTCGCGGTTTTCACGGGTCTCCGTCTTCTCGTCGCGTTCTTCACGGATCGCTCCCTCCATCTCACTGCGGGAGAGCGTCATTGTATCTTCGAGCTTGTTCTGGTCGAGACGTTCGGATCCCTCGTCGCCAATCCCGCGGCGGATATCATCACGGGAAATCGATACGCGGTGAGAAGATCTTTCCGGCAGTTCGCGGGACGCCTTCTTGTCTGCGCCGCCTCTGCGGAACATATCCTCCCAGTAAGCTTCCACACTGCTGCGTCCGACCCCCGGCGCCTGCCGTGTGTTCTTGTCGTCCGCGCGCGTTCCCTCAAACAGTTCATCCCAGGAATTCGTGTCGGAGGGCTTGAGCCCGGTACTCTTCCGCGCACCGGACGCCGGCTCCCTGTCCGACCAGAGCGACGGCTCGCTGCGGTCGCTGACGCTGGTCCTGGCAGCGGGGCGGTTGCGGAATTCGTCCTCGCTCAGATTCCAGTGGAAATCCACATCCTCTGTTTTCTTGGGTCCCTTGCTCTTATCCGGGAAAATGTCCGTATCCCATTTAATGCTGTCGCCGATTGCCTCAAAAATCATGCGCTCGCCCTTCGGCTCCTCTGCTGCCGGTTCGGGCACAGTGAATGAGGGCAGCGGGGCAGTCTTTGTCCGCGAGGGTCTGCTCCCGGCTTCCGTCTTAAACATCGGCTCTTCAGCAGGAACGATCTTTTTTACGGGTGTCCCGCAATTACTGCAGAATTTGTCGCTTTCCAGTAACGGTTTTCCGCATTCTCTGCAATACATGCTTGCTTCCTCCATTTATTTTCTGATCTGGTTTTCCAGTTCTTCACGTGTGTAAAGGCGGCCGCTTTTGCCTCTTGCGACAGTGCTTTCCTGAACTGCCGCTTCTTCAATCGCTTCCGAGGCAGCGGTCTCTTCTTCGCTGCTGCGCAGCGCTTCCCGCAGGCTGTCCAGAGAGATTTCCTCCCCCTGCTGCGGTACCGTCTGTTCTGCAGCGGGTTCTTCGGCAATCTTATCGCATGAAAGCGATACTTCAAGCATATCGTCTGCCGCCGAAACATCTTCCGGCTGCTCCTCTGCCGCCGGTACGGGAGGGACTTCTTCGATCTCGGTCTCCTCGAAGAAAGACACCATCACATCCTCAGTGTCAGGTTCTTCCGCAGGCTCCTCAGCAGATGATTCCCGCGTTGCCGCGTCCTTTTGCACCTCGATCAGCTGGCCCATTTTTTTATCGATGCGGCGCAGGTATTTCGTCTGTCTGCGGCTGCGGCCGGCAGAGATGAGGAACCCGAAAACAAGCAGGATGATCAGCACTGCCAGACCGACAATACCGAGCCAGACCGCATTCTCTTCAATGTATGCGATGCACTCGTTTATGAAGTTTCCAACTGTTTCGAGTGTCACGTCTTTCGCCGTTCCTTTCCGAAAAAAGTGCCTGAAAATCAGGGTGCATATAAAAAGGTATACTTGCCCATGCTCATATACCGTTTTATTATACACAATAAATACAATGCACGCAATGAAAGCACCCGAAAACTGCATACATTCCGGACATAAAAAACTTCACTTTTTCAAAATCTCTTGTTGACACCGCCCCACTAAAATGATAATATCTTTTTTGCGCAGTTAAGCGCCAGATGTGCACCATTAGCTCAGCTGGCAGAGCACCTGACTCTTAATCAGGGTGTCCAGGGTTCGAGCCCCTGATGGTGTACCAGAAAGCCTTGAAATTTCAACAATTTCAAGGCTTTTTTCTTGG
>Ga0129307_1002617_pt1 | contig 13481 bp, 10 predicted proteins | sample P1105metagenome_FD_94437 | JGI IMG/M metagenome (GOLD analysis project Ga0129307, IMG submission 94437) | Capybara group fecal microbial communities from Wisconsin, USA - P1105 metagenome | ecosystem: Host-associated > Mammals > Digestive system > Large intestine > Fecal | place: USA: Wisconsin... | reverse complement strand
GGGAATGATATGAATGGGAAAAATAACGTATTCTGCTGAATACATCAGTTATGTAGAAAACGGTGAATCGGCTGCTGTATTCATTGCAAGAGATATAGCGAAAGAAGTTCCAACAAACGGTATGTGGGTAGATGTGATAAGTGCTGATAAAAAAGGTCGTAGGGATGGTAGATGGGACTTTAATTCATTTACTGTGGAGCTATTTCCCCGGAAAACGAAGCCTGTTTATCCGCAAGGTGCTTCTGAGGAAGAGAAAAAGTACATTACTTGGCAGACTGCTCATAAGGATATTGATGATCAGCGCAAGAAGGGCTATCACGGTGCAAAGTATAAGATTTGCCCCCGTTTGGTGAATCGTAACAAGGATAAATTCACAACCAAGAGGGCTGCATGGAATGTTACATTCGGTCAGTGGGTACCAGATGATTGGTTCGGATCCTCATGTGAATGGCGAGAAAAGAAGATTCCCGTAAAAGCTAAATGGGAATATGAAATAGCATCAGTTAAGAAGGTATAAATTTTTGGGAAAGGGGGTCTTCATGTGACTGTTCTGAATAAGAAACAGATGTCAGAAGAAGACATTAAGCTGAATTTCATCACTCCGGCAATACAACCGGGATGGTCTGGTCATATCACGATGGAGACCAAGATCACGGATGGTCGGATAAACATTAAAGGTAATATGGTTGCCCGCAGCAAGCCAAAGTATGCGGATTATTTATTATACCTAAATGGTGGCAAGCCAATCGCTGTTGTAGAAGCAAAAGACAATAATCATTCTGTATCGTATGGTCTTCAGCAGGCTATGACCTATGCTCAGATGATGGATCTGCCGTTTGCATATTCTTCAAACGGAGATGCCTTTTATGAGCATGACTTCCTGACGGGACAGGAACGACAGATATCCATTGACCAGTTCCCGACACAGGACGAACTGATTGCCAGGTATTATAAAGAGATTAACGGTGGTAATGGTTTTACGGATAAGGAAAAGAAGGTTGTGGATCAGCCTTATTATTCTTCACAGAACACTTATCCGCCGAGATATTATCAGAGGAATGCCGTTAACCGTACTGTTGAAGCTATCGCAAGAGGACAGGAACGACTTCTCCTTGTTATGGCTACAGGAACCGGAAAGACCTATACAGCATTCCAGATCGTTTACAGATTGCTCCGGTCAGATATAAAGAAGAGAATCCTTTATCTTGCCGACAGGAACATTCTTGTTGACCAGAGTATCCTTCAGGATTTTGCTCCGCTTGAAAAGACCATATATAAGGTGGACTTCTCAGATAAGGATTGCCTGAATAAGATATCATCCCATGAGGTGAACTTTGCCCTGTATCATCAGATGGTAGGTCAGAACGATGAAGAACACTTCAGACAGATCCCAGCGGGATATTTTGACCTTATCATCGTGGATGAGTGCCACCGTGGAAGTGCCAAGGAAGACAGCAACTGGCGTAAAGTTCTTGAATACTTCAATACGGCAACACAGATCGGTATGACTGCGACTCCGAAGGAAAGCGAGACAGTTTCCAACATTGATTATTTCGGGGATCCCGTTTATACATACAGTCTGAAGCAGGGTATCGAGGACGGATTCCTTGCACCGTTTAAGGTTATAAATGTGACCTTGGATATCGGTGATGGATGGAGACCTTATAAAGGACAGACGGACATATACGGCAACGAGATTGAAGACCGTATTTACAATAACCGTGATTTCGATTATCCGAATGGCGTTATCCTTGAAGACCGTATCAATGAGGTCGCCAACGAGATTACAGAGTATCTGAAGAGTACGGACAGAATGCAGAAGACCATTGTGTTCTGTGCTACTGAGGATGCTGCTGAGCGTATGCGTATCGCTCTTGTGAACCTGAATAATGATATGGTGGCTGAAAATCCCGATTATGTTGTTCGGATCACAGGATCTGATACCTATGGTAAGAGTAAGCTGGACTACTTTATTTCCGTGTCATCAGATTATCCGGTCATTGCAACGACATCAGAACTGCTTTCAACCGGGGCAGACTGTAAGATGACAAAGCTTATCGTATTGGATAAGTATATCGAGAGCATGACCACCTTTAAGCAGATTATCGGTCGTGGAACCCGTATCCGTGAAAAGGAAGGAAAAACTCATTTTGCCGTTATGGATTTCCGTGGAGTTACAAAACTCTTTGCGGATCCCGAGTGGGATGGACCGATAGAGCAGGATGAACACTTCCATCATGGTGGTACGGAACCTCATCCTCCGAAGCCTCCTTATGGTGGTGGGGATCCGATTGATCCACCTGAAAACCTTGGGGTGCCTATCGTTGATAAAGACGGATGTCGTGTAAAGATTATCAATAAGACGGTATCTGTTTATGATGCAAACGGAAGACTGCTCCGGCAGGAAGATATCATTGATTACACAAGAACCAATATCAAGGGTGAATTTGCTTCTCTGTCAGACTTTATCCGTAAATGGAAAGCATCTGACAAGAAGGAAGAGATACGGAAGGCTCTTGCGGAAATGGGTATTGATCTTGAAGCCTTGAAGAAGGATCAGAATATGGCAGATGTGGATGACTTTGACTTCATTTGCTATGTTGCATACGGACAGAAGCCTCTTACAAGGGCTGAGAGAGCGAATAATGTAAAGAAGAGAGATTTCTTCTCCAAATATTCCGGGGATGCCCGTGCGGTATTGGAGATCCTTTTGGATAAGTATATGAATCAGGGAATTACCGAGGTTGAGGATATCAAGGTTCTTTCCCTGGCTGATTTTGAAAAGTACGGAAAGCCTGCGAAGATTGTAAAACTCTTCGGTGGTAAAGTACAGTATGAACAGGCTGTAAGAGAGCTTGAAGAAAATATATATGGAATCGAGGTAGGATAAGATGGCAATGCAGTCAGGATTTATAAAAAGAATCAGAGACATCATGCGTATGGATGCCGGTATTAACGGTGACGCACAGAGAATTGAGCAGATGGTATGGATGCTCTTTCTGAAGGTCTATGATGCCAAGGAAGACGATTGGGAACTGAATGAGGACAATTATACATCCATCATCCCCGATGATTGCAGATGGCGTAATTGGGCGCAGGCTGATGATAATGGTCACGCTATGACCGGAGACAAACTGCTGAACTTTGTAAATAACACATTGTTCCCTACACTAAAGGAACTGCCTGTAACACCTGAAACTCCCATAAAAAAAGCAATCGTAAAATCGACATTTGAAGATGCGAACAACTATATGAAGGATGGTGTATACCTTCGTCAGGTAGTGGATGTTATAGACGAAATAGAATTTGATGACGTAAAAGAAAGCCATGATTTTGGTTTTGTATATGAAGAAATTTTGCGTGACTTACAGTCTGCGGGATCATCAGGAGAATTTTATACTCCAAGAGCAATTACCGAACTGATGGCACTTATGATAAAACCGAAACTTGGTGAAAAAATGGCTGACTTTGCCTGTGGTACAGGTGGATTTATAACATCATGGCTCGGACAGCTTCAAAAACAAGTTAAGAATACTGAAGCAAGAAAACAATTTGATGACAGTATCTATGGTATTGAGAAGAAACCTTTTCCCTATCTTCTCTGCGTTACAAATATGCTCTTGCACGATATTGAAGTTCCCAATATATATCATACAAACTCTTTGAAACACAATCTTCTTGATTATACTGATGAAGATAAGTTTGATGTGATTCTGATGAACCCTCCATACGGTGGACATGAAGATAAGTCAATTCAGAGTTTTTTCCCTGATGATCTTGCCTCATCAGAAACCGCAGATCTATTTCTGTCTGTAATCATGTATAGGTTAAAGAAAAATGGAAGAGCTGCAGTAGTTATTCCTGATAGTTTCTTAACTGGAACTGATAGTGCTAAGGTCGCTATAAAGAAAAAATTGTTCTCTGAATTTAATGTACATACGATTATAAGACTGCCGAATAGCTGCTTTGCTCCGTACACTCCTATTGCAACAAATCTTGTGTTCTTTGAAAATAAAGGGGTAACGAAAAAAACTTGGTTTTATAGATATGATTTGATAAAGGGTCAAAAGTTTAGTATGAAGAAAAACCCCATTACTCTTGAAAAACTTGGGGCTATAGTTGAATGGTGGGATAAGCGTGTTGAAATACAAGATGAAAAAGAAGATGAAAGTCAAAGAGATAGTTGGAAAGCAAAAGAAGTATCAGTTGAAGAAATAGCGGATAACGGATATGATTTAGGTTTTTGTAATTATCCTGTGGAAGAAATAATTGTTCTTTCACCTGAAGACACAATAAATGCTTATATCACAGAGAGAGATAGTCTGAATGCTCAGATTGATAGAAAACTTATAGAAATAAAGAATATGTTGGGGGTATAACATGCTGTTATCAAAGGAATTAAAGCAATCAGTATTGTTATCAGCCATTCAAGGTACTCTTGTAAAAAATGATGTTGTTAAGGCGTCTTCAGATGATTATTTAGAAATTCTTTCTGAGGAATTGCGTCAGAATGGCAGATTACAACATAATAAAAAAATAGAAACATTTAACGATGAAGTTCCAGAAAACTGGATTGGTATTCGCATAAAGGATTTGGTACTTCGAGATGTAACATACGGAATAGTCAAATTAGGTAAAGAGGATCCAGAAGGTGTTAAGGTCCTTAGATGTAGTGATGTTAAGCCAGGATATTTGGTGACTGAAACGGTAAGAACTGTTGAAAAAGCATTATCGGATCAGTATAGCCGAACTATATTAAAGGGTGGAGAAATAGTTATAAATGTACGAGGAACCCTTGGAGGATGCGCTATAGTTCCCGAAGAACTGGAAGGCTTTAACATTGCACGTGAGGTGGCAATGATTGCTATTCCTGAATGTCTAAATAAAGAGTATGTTCAGAATTGTCTTTTATCACCGATGTTCTGGGGGTTTATGCAGTGCAACTTAAGAGGAATAGCTTACAAGGGATTGAATATTAGTCTTCTGAAGGATTTTGTTTTGCCGATTCCTCCTATAGAACATCAAACAAAAATAGTTGAAAAAACGAAGGAAGTGCTCTCTGCAATTGAGAGTTACGAAGTGCTCGAAAATCGTTTGGAGGTAATGAACCAAAGTATTACTGGAAAACTCAAAAATTCTATTCTGCAAGCTGCCTTTCAAGGAAAGCTGACTGAAAGAGAAGTTGGAGATGAGGATGTCCAGAAGCTATTATTGCGAATAGGGGAAAAGAGAAACAAAAAAGTTAAGGTAAAGGAGAACGATACTATTTACTCTTTCCCAGAGGAATGGAGCTTGATAAGCATATTAGATGCAACAGATTTATATACTGGTAATAGTATTCCAGAAAAGGAAAAGGCTCTAAAGTATACGAATAAGAAAGATGGTTATAACTATATTGGTACTAAGGATGTAAATTTGGATAACACTATTGAATATGAGAATGGTGTTAAAATTCCGTATGATGAGCCGGGCTTTAGGTATGCAAGACCAGATTCTACTCTGCTATGTATAGAAGGTGGAAGCGCAGGAAAGAAAATCGCAATTACCGAACAAACGGTATGTTTTGGAAATAAACTATGTGCATTTTATCCCTTTGAAATACTACCACGCTATTTGTTTTATTATTTACAAAGTCCATTATTTCTATCAGCCTTTAGCGACAATATTTCAGGAATAATAGGCGGAGTAAGCATAAACAAAATAAAGCAAATGAATATACCTATACCTTCCATACAGGAACAACATAGAATAATAAATAGATTGGATGAAATCCTTAGTAAATGCGAGCAGCTTGTAAAATAAAGCAACGAGACAGCCTTTCAGGTTGTCTCGCTTTTTTTCGCTAATGAAATATACTTGTATATGGTTTGACGGCTACAATTCAACATTCGAGCGAATTCTGATACATTTATTTGCTTGTATTGGTACATTCTATAGTATTTCCAAAACTTGTCAGGAAGATTATCCTTCGTGGTTTCAGGTCTTCCAATCTGCTTGCCCTTGGCTGCTGCGTTTTTCATACCAGACTTCACTCTCTGGGAAATGATGTTTCTTTCCATTTCAGCAAACACGCCCCACATCTTAACCATGCCTTCTGTCATCGGATCCATTTCGCCCTTGGAACAGTCAACACGGAAGGAACCACCGATATCGAGTATCAGCTTTTTATCTTTGACAGTCTGAAGAATCTCGCATAGATGCTTTGTGGAACGGGTAAGCCTTGATACCTCGGTGGTGGCTATGGTATCACCTTCAGAGACGATATCAAAGAGTTTCTGAAGTTCAGCCCGGTCATCCTTCATTCCGGATTCATATTCCCAGTAAATGTATTTGTCATCAGTAACACCGAGAGCAAACAGCTCACGCTTCTGTCTGTCGATGTCCTGTCGTTCTTCATTGGTGGAGCAACGAGCATATCCGTAAATCATATTATCTGTCCTTTCTGTTTAAGAAAAGGTAGGCTGACTTTCTTTTACAAAAATCAGCCCCTTTTCCGTGATTATTGTTATCGTTTTAAGTGTCAATGAAACCATCTCTTTTCTTTTACACACCTTTAGGCATTTTGGATCTTCTCCCAGTCTTCGGTTCGGTATCTGTTTTCGTAATATCCGTCAAAGTATATCAGCACACCGAGATACAGCACCTGAATGATGATAAAGAGAAGGACAAGGTTTATACTCACATACTTCCTTATCCCTTCACCGAAGACAATTATTGCTGCAAGAGAGGCAAGCAATACCTTCAGGGATAAATTGCACCAGCGTTTCTTGTAATACACAAACAGACGATAAATACCGTAGCAGATCCCGGCTATACAAGCGAGTATGAGGATGACGGTAAGTATTCGCAAAGTCCAAGCCCATCCTGTAGAGAAGGCGTATTTCTTTTCGATACCGCTTACGGTTTTGGTGTAATACGGCTTATAAAGCCATGTACCATAATCTGATGCCTGATCCCACAACCAAGATATCGGAACGGAAACAAAATACCAGACATCCCATAAAAAGGTCTGATATGCGATTAGGCAGCACATAAGCGTTATGAGAAGAGCCCCCCACGCAATGGACTGATTTTTCTTTGCAGTTTTTACGGCTTCCTTCGCTTTCCTTACAGCAGTATTCTTATCATTCAAAGCCTCAGATATCTTTTTGTCAGCAGTCTTTTTGTAATCGGATATTTCTTTTTCAGCCTTCCGCTCGGCGGCCTTCTGAGCTGCACGAGCGGATTCAACGGCTTCAACATTGGATATATTGACCTGGCGTTTAAGCTCAGCGTTCCCATCCGTGAGAGTGCGACATCTTTCTTCGAGCTGCTTCTGCTCTTTCTTGCTCAAGAGCCCGGCGTTGTTCCTCAAGTCGTCGTTCTGCTTCACGAGTAACTGATTGTTCGTTGTCAGTGACTGATTGATTTTCTGTACGGATGACAGTTCTGCTCTGAGATCTGCTATCGTTGATGTCAGCTTCGACTTCTCGGATAAGAGAGTCTGTATCTTCTCTGTATCCTGCGGTCTCCCGTTCTTCTTCAGAGTATCCAGTTCCATCGTGGTGGAGTTCAGTTCCGCTTGCAACTGCTGTATCATCTCTGACTGCTTTTGCAGTATCGAGTCCTGCGGCTGCGGATTCGAGTTCTGCGTAGTATTGTTTGAGTTCGGCTTCTGCACGTTCTCTGTCTCTGTCGGCTTTGAGACGGGCGAGCCTGAGTTCATTCTGTCTCGTAAATTCATTTAATAGTGCCTCCTTGTTCACTTCCATACCTGCAAAGGTCTTTTCGATATTGGTATCACGGACTTTCTTACCGTCCTCGTTTTGGAAAACAATATGCTTCCGGGAATCTTCCCATTGTACTGACCATCCTCTTTCTTCCATGCCGGAGATAAATTCTTCACGGCTGGCAGACTGAGGAACGACTTCCATAATGGCGATGGCACATTCAGCAACAAAACTCTTCTTTGTATCATTAAGAAGAAGGTTATATTTGTCCTTACTCCATGCGGTGATCTCACCCTGTTCGATAACAGATCCGTCAAAGTGATGCCCCTTCTCCGCTATGGTAAGACCTCTTTCAAGGCAAAGGTTATTGGTAAATTCCTTCTGATGTTCCAGATCCCTTTTTGTCTGATGAAGCTTCATACCATCAAGGTATGAAACGCTATTGGTAACAATATGGCAATGCAGGTGATCCTTGTCCTGATGCACCCCGATCACATATTGATGACCGGCAAAAAACTTTTCGGCAAATTCTTTTCCGATTTCAAGAACCTGCTCCGGTGTAACCTGCTCATCCTTATGAAAGCTGATAATGTTGTGGGTATACATTCTGCCGGAGTCTTTATCCCACAGTCGCTTTTCAGCAAGCCAGGTCTGATAAACTTCATCGTAGTTGATGGTCTCACTTGAATACGGTCCGGCGATCTCGACATATCCTTCTTTGACTTTTTCATCACGGAGGACATATTCCAAAACATTTCTCATTGCTCCGTGGCTTTTTGTTGATTTATTGACGACCTTATTGATTGCCATATCTCTTCACTCTCCTTTCTCATGGTTCCAAGCTGATCCGATAATCGTGACAGGACTTCTTCGCCGGGAAGGTATCCCTGTCCGTTTGCAACGTGAGCCATTTGGTTAACATTAGTGCCGAGACCTCTGACCTGCTTTTCAAAGTCGGCAAAGGTCTTACTGATTTCTTTCAGCACGGCAATTTCATCGGACGGGGTTATGGTTGCTCCACGGACTGCGCTGATGATATATGCCTGCTGTGATAGACCGGACTCTTCAACTTTATTTTGGAAGTCAGCGTACTCTGTTTCATTCATTCGGACGGTGACTGCTTTATTTCTTCTGCGCTTAACTTTCTTCATGATGCGCACACTCCTTTCTGTTTTTGTGAACATAGAGTGCAACACTCTATGTGAATTTAACTGCGTAACATCTGATGCACAGTATGTTATGCAGGGCAGGGTTCCAAGGGGATGCAATCCCTTTGGCGGGATGCAAGGGTAGCACCCTTAGACGGACTGACGGAGACATAAGAAAATTATCCGGTGGATGATTTTCGATGTCTGAAGTCAGGTAGTCGGGCTTCGGTGTGCAGAGGTTGAATAAACCTTGCTGGGGGATCCAAGGGGGCAAAGCCCACTGGCAAGTTTAGCGAAAGCGGAAAAGCCCAAAGGCTTTTTCGGTGTAGCGGTGCGTTGTGGCTTGCCACAATGCGAAACTTGCCTAATCACCCATAGCCGATTTGGAAGCTTAGGCGGTCGGCGGCGGGTGATTTGTGGTCTTGCGATTTGCCCGGGAAGAAGATGACTGATGACGGGATGAAGAGTGAATGTCGCTCCCGATTATGAGGGAGTGATATTCATCTCGACAGACCGGAAAACGGAGATGGAGCATAACAGTCCGGTGGACTGTTTGCTGCATCGTAGTGGTCAGACATCGACTGAACCGGGAAGAAATGATATCGGTGCGATGGCAGCGATTTCATTTCTGGTAAATCGCCTTGTCCGAATTAGGGGCTATGGAGTTTCGATATTCTTCGTGGAGAAGAATATTAGAAACGGAACAGCCCCGACATAAGGACAAGACCACCCGAGGATGGAGATTATATTTCCAGTTCAAAGGTGATACGACCGGAGCGATAATCTTCCATGAATCTCCGCAAAGCACATCCGAGGGTGACGGAAGGGAAAGGTACATTCTTGTTAAACTCTTTCCATTCCGCTGCAACATCTTCATCAATGATGAAAGATTTGCGGGTGGTACCTTCATCGGACTTTTTCATACGGATGACGGTAGGCTTAACAACAGGGGAAGATCCTTCCGATGTTTTGTGCCATCCATTTTCGTATCCTCTATCACGGATAAGTCCGGTGAGGTAGGTGTAGGAGAAGTCACAGTTCATATATTCGGAGAAATCTTTTCCGGTATGTCCCTGAGCCTGCTGGATCATCTGAAGCAGTTCGGCATCGGACTTCTGCTGTGCTTCTTCCTTTGTCATCTTGGGAGTGGAGAGGGTATTTACACCCTCTGTAACACTCTCTGTTGCTGTAATGTTCATGTTCTGAGCATCCATAGTGAAACCTCCTTATCATGGTGTGATGCAGTTAATGTGTCATAGTGTACGAATGCCTTAAATATCAGCATTCATAAGTTCTTCAAGCTTGCTTTCAATCATTTCACGAGGAAGCATATTAGCCTGTCTTTCGGGTCTTCTTGCGTTCTTCCAATCGGAAGGCTTGAATTTACGGTCAGAAGAATTGTGAGCATTGATCCACTCGCATTTTTCTTCTACGGTCTTGTCATTCAGACCGGGGATATCCCATCTGCCGGAGCGATAACCCATGATGCAAGAATTGAGGATCGCCCACTCCATGTTGCGTGGCTGCGCTCCGGTAGCATTGAGATCGAGCTTCAACCAAAAGAGTTCCCAGTCCGATTCCGTACGGAGAACATCCGTAAGTTTCTTTTTGTTTCTGTAAAGACGGAACTCTTCGATATTTCTAAAAGGTTCAGTATCAAAGTGAGCAATTTCATATTCTGTGCCTTCAACAATGACCTTGTCGGTTGTAAAACTGCTTCTGATGGGCTTGCGCTTCATATCAAAGTCCATACGGATGTGTCTGGTCTCGGGCTTAACCACAAAGGGCTTTCCCTGAACGAGATCCTTGAAGGAAGTCCATTCTTCATCGGTATAGTCAACGGTTCCGGTTCGGCTGAGAACCTGAGTCATAAGCCAGAGTCTGTCTTCGTAAGAGTCAGATTCGTAACCGGACTTGGTGGAGTTATGAGCGCATACACCGTCATATCCGTCACGATCCTTACAATGAAGAGATACATTTCCACGGGTCGTAAAGTTGACCAGATCATCCTGATGATGCTTTGCTTCCCACAGTTCGGGATCTCCATCGGTAAGGAAGATACGGGATGCTTCCATAAACTTGCGAAGACCATAGAGGTCAAGGCTTTTCAAAATATCTTCAGGGCAGTTGGAGATAAAACCGTCAGTAGTAACGGAACAGCTCATGTATCCGAGTTCCTGAATCTGATTCTGTGCTGCAATGAGTTCCACCTGCACGATGGATGTGATCATCATTGCTGAAACAGGATTTGTGATAGCAGAGCATCCAAGGTCTTCCATAAGGTCTTTAAGGGCAGTCCACGCTGTTTTCTGCACTACGTTTTGAGCATTCTTTCCGTATCCGCTGTTAACCATCGTTTTCAGTATCAATTCTTCCAAGGAGCCTTTCCCTTTGTCGTGTTTTGCAAGGTTACGGTCAACGACAAGCTGTTTAACAGCCATTGCGAGGGATCTGGATTCCTGCGAGAAGTCTTTGACGTATCGGATATTAAGGAAATAACCTCTGTCACAGTAAACGTGCGCTCCAAGCTTCAGAGCAAGCCATACAAACGGTCCGGCAACATAGACACCATCCATACCCTCTGATGTGAGAGGATACTGAGGAATACCATCAACATTTACCGGGATGCAAGGGTATTTCACATTGTCAGGGAACTCAAAACGCACATATCCGACAAAGGGTGTGATGGGATTGATGCCACCGATACCTGTAAAGTCTGCAAGAGTTAAATCTCTGCGGATTACTTCACTGCGGATAGGGTTCTCCCAATCAATGTCCGGTACAAGGCACATTGCAGTAGGATAGGCGTTCTGAAGGTCATAATCGTATGTCTCAAACGGAAAATAACCGACTTCGGTACAAATGTTGTAACCACCGTGATAGCCCTGAGAGGCAAAATACTGGATAGTATTTGCATCGTTTGAAATAGGCTCAAGGCTTGTTGCTTCCACGAATCCAGGGCGATCCTGAATCTTATACTTCCCGTGATTCACTTTTACGAGTCCACGGTAAACACGGTTAAACTCTTCCGTAGACCCACATTCCAAATACTTCATCATTGTCTCCTTCATTACTCCTGCGGTTGCACTTGTTACAGTTACGGGTAAAGCATTGTTATATCCATACATGGCAGAGGCATACAGGACTGTTACAACACTGTCTGTGGATGCGTATTCCATATAAAGAGCAGGATCATCAGCAAGGAGACCTTTCATGTGTTCCTTCTGAGCAGTATCTATATCTACCTTTTCAACACCAAGAACCTCACCGAGATCCTTCAGTTTCTTCTTTCCGGCAGGTGCATGGCACATGGTATCGGCTATGGATAAAGAAACCGGATAAACGCTGGTGTTGTTTACGTTCTTCATGCTACGGGGGGCATATCTCACAGGCTGTAATGAAGCAAGACCGCCCTGAATGTCTGTCAGATAACGGAGAAGATTCTTCTTTCCGTAAGAGAGAGCAGAGAGGTCAACCTTCCCGGCATGGCAAACGATACAGACCTTGATGCTTTCTACGAGAGAAAAATCCAAGTAGGTATGGAACCAAGCCCAGTCACGATCACCACGCTTTTTGCACTTGTCAGGCATCTCCTGAATGAGTTCACGAGTGAAACCGATATCGCTACGGAAAACATACTTGCAGTTCTTACGGGCTTCCTGAACATCATCAGTAACAACCTCAACAGGCTTGTTGTTCTTCCATTCGGTGCAGTATTTGTATCTGCGGATGGTACGAATATCTACAGCTTCGTATTTATCAAGGTGATCCAAGATACATCCGAGGGCATCCATCAGAGAAAGATCCTGTTCACCATCTTTAAGGAAGACAAACTCAACGAGATCTTCACCGTCAACGAATGCATACTGCCAGGAAAGCATTTCCCTACCGGATTCAAGGTTTTCCCATTCAGAGTCATATCCGATCAGTAAACAAGGCATATCTTTTCTCGCTGCCATAAGGCTCGGATACTCCGAGAATGATGACAGAGCAGGAAGAGATTTCTTGCTTTCTTCAGACGAGCCGAGACAGTCTCCCCCGTCGCAAGCTGACGGGGTCAACTTCGGCTCTGGGTTGCCCATAGGCAAACTTGACCCCGTATCAGAAGCCCAGTTTTTACGGGGCTTCGGGCAACCGTCCGATGACGACTTTTGTGAATAGTCGTCAATGAAGTCGTTTAGATTGCGTCTTCTGGTGTAAAGTTTGAAGCCTTCCTTATCCTTGATCTGACCGTTGGAACGGTACTGCCCGAGACTGTCCTTTACCCAGCCTTTGGCTGTGAGAGGATCTGTTGCCGGATAATTGATAACTGCGGGAATAATCTGAGGTTGTAATGCCAAATTTCCATCTATCATATCCATCCCTCCTGTTCAGTCCGGAGGTAACAGTTGACCGTTACCTCGACTGTTTGGTTGGGATTTCTCCTTGAATGTATGGATTTTTGGTAGGTGAAGGATGTGAGAAACACCTTGTTATAGGTGCTGTCAAGATGCGAATACAAGACATGATGGAAGTCTCTCTACAGGGCATGCAAATTCAGCCCATGAGATGATGATGAGACTGGAATCCATGGTGCTTATGGGAGCGGATCTTCCACTGAAAGCAATAAGGCAGCAGATTGCTT
>Ga0129307_1002616_pt1 | contig 13489 bp, 7 predicted proteins | sample P1105metagenome_FD_94437 | JGI IMG/M metagenome (GOLD analysis project Ga0129307, IMG submission 94437) | Capybara group fecal microbial communities from Wisconsin, USA - P1105 metagenome | ecosystem: Host-associated > Mammals > Digestive system > Large intestine > Fecal | place: USA: Wisconsin... | reverse complement strand
CGAGAAGAGTTTTCTGCTTTTCTTTTTTGGTCTTCTGTTTTCTGTGGCTTTGTATTTTGCTTTGACGAAGCTGTTGGCATTCAAGAGTTATAAGACCTCTCAACGGCTGGATGATTTAACCAATCAGGTGAAAGAGGTACAGAGGTTAACAAAGGCGATTTGCGATGATCATAATTTTAACATTGTCCCAAGTGACTATCGAACAAGTGATGCCTTAAGTTTTATATCAAAATCACTGCTGAATGGCAGAGCAGTCAATATGAACCAGGCGATTCTGCAATATGAGGATTATCTGCAGCACGAAGAATATAAAGAATATCAAAGGGAACAAATAAAACTTCAGCAAAGGCAGCTTGAGGAATTGCGAAACAAACGTGTCGTTGTGGAAAAAGAAGCGCCGGTTGTGCAAAAGCCGGGAACCATTGAAACGGCTGCTGCCATTGGAGGCGTTCTATACGCAGGGGCTAAGTTTTTAAAAGAATGGAATAAACGTAATCGGTAAGGGAAAGGATAAAAGCGTTTAAGGTTTGCTTTATAGAGGAACGAGATGAATAATACTAAGACAAAGAGGATTATATCAACACTAGGTGTCTTTCTATTATTGTTAATTTTGAGTTTTCCGATGAAAGCGTTTTCTGAGGAAAAACCGGCTGTTGTACACATCAACATCGATTTTGTCGAAAATTTATTCCTGGATAAATATGATGTTGATGTGTTCTTTGATGGTATTAAAATACAGACTTTGGCACATGGCAAGGACTATCAGGATGACATTTCAACCGTTACAGGACAACATACGTTGGTGTTTTCCAACATCAAGAAGCCGGAAGTTCAATGGATAGGGACTTTTTCGGCATCTGAAGAAACTACGATATCGATTAGTTTTCTGACACACTATAAAGAAATAGAAGTTCGTGAATATACCAGTTTTGATGATGCTGCATATAAAGCAGAGGAAAAGAAGAAAGCAGAGTTAAAAGAGGCTCAACTGGAAGAAGTAAGAAAAAAACAGCAATTTGATAGGGATGTAAATGCGTTGCGTAATTTGTCAGACCCAGAAGATTTGATTGTAGAACAGTTTGTAGAGAAATATAAAGATCAAACCATCAAACTGGAGGGGAATATACCTGCTGTAGTAAACATTGATGGTGAGAATAAATATCTGTTTAGACTGGGCGATTATACACATTATAGTGACAAAGGTGCTGATTTTGTTATTGATTTAGCAAAGATTGATCTCAATTCGACCGGAAATATAGGCAAAGGAAGTAACATTACATTTTTAGGGAAAATTCAAAAATATGATAATCAAACGCATCGAATTATTATAGAGCCAGATAGTCTTACTAAACGGTATGAAACACATCTGAAACCCCTCGATACAAGTTCGCCCGGCTTGATTATGGCTGTACAGGATGCTTTAAACAAAGCCGGTTATGCGTGCGGTAAGCCTGACGGTGTCGCTGGAAAAAAGACATATGCCGCAATCAGTCAATTTAAACGTGATAATGGATTGATTGAAGAGGCGGCCTTTGGCACTGCTCTTTTAGCTATGCTTAGAGTTGCCGAGCCAAAAGAGGAAACAAAGGCAGTCGTAAATGATCAATCTGTGGCAGAGAATCCAAATACATCGAACAGAGCGGCCCAACAGAAAGAACCTGTTAGTAGTTATGTGTTAAATAAAAATACCAAAAAGTTCCATTATTCAGGATGTTCATCGGTACGACGAATGAAGGAGAGTAATAAAGTATATTATAGCGGAACAAGAAGTGAATTGATTAAAAGAGGATATTCGCCGTGTGGTAGATGCAATCCCTAAATATTTTGGAGAGAAATAGCGGGGTCTACACTAACATTACGGGCATTGATCCATCGACTACGGAATATGTTCATTATCTCTTTGTAGTGCCTGAAGAGGTTGGCAAAAGCGAAGAGCCGTTGTTATGCAGAATCAACGTAGATGGGAACGAATATACATATTCTGTCCGTTAAATCGAAAAAAATATTGAACACACGATAAAGTGAACAGATTAATGTAGATCAGAGGGATGACGTTTGCCATCCCTCTGATGCTACTATTCTATTTTTGCTTTATGGTATGCTATCTGGATAATTCATATGGCCTATGGGAAATCCCCAAAATCGATAAATAGATTATTTGGAGGATTCGCCTTCGCCCTTAAACTTCTTATAGTAATATGATAAAAAGAAGTTGTGAGACGCTGGGCATGCGGTTGATTTTGTGATGATTTGAATATTAAAGCTATTGAAATGTGTACTTATCTGGCATACTTTGCCCTCAGTCGGTCCAGGGCGGCATCACCGTCCGTGAGCCGGCCTTCTTTTGCGTCTCTGGCGCCTTCCATAATCAGGTCATGCATTTTTAATCTGGCCATGTAGTTTTCATACGTTGAAATGCTCATGATGACCATGTCTCCGTAGCCGTTCTTGGTGATGAATATGGGCTCATCACTTGCGTGGCACATATCTGAAATTTTTGAAGTGTCTCTCATGTCTCTGATGGGAATAATGTTGGGCATCTCTCAAACCTCCGTGTACATAATTATAGCATTATTATGCTGCGCCGGCAAGAACATCGGTATCGCCCGGAGCACAGCAGAAAGAAACGCCTGAGAACTTCTGCCGCCGCCGCGCGGGCGTTCTTGATTTCCTCGCTTCTCCACCTTGTCTATTCCCCCGTTTTGGATTACATTGGACGCAGAAAGATGTGCCCGCTGCAAAGGCGGTGAAAGGAGTGTATCATGTACGATCTGCTGTTGATAAACGCCTGTATTATTACGGTCGATGGGGCGCACAGCCTGTATCCGGACGGATATCTGGCCACGGAGGGGGACAGGATCGCGGCCATCGGACCCATGGAGGAACTGGGAGGAGCGCTTCCCCAGGCAAAGCGCCTGATCGACATGAGCGGCCACGCGGTGCTGCCCGGGCTTGTGGACGGGCACGGACACGCGGGGCACTGTCTGACCAAGACGCTGGGCGAGCACCTGGCCGGCAATGAGACCGAATTCTGGACCGTCATGGCCGAGGACGTGTACTACCGCAGCACGGACGAGGAATTCTGGTATGCCGAGGGCGCCCTGGCGGCCGCGGAGCGCATCAAATTCGGAACGACCACGGGCGTTTCCATGGTGGGCAGCACGCCCAGGATTGACTGGATCGATCCCGTCGGAGCCAATCTGGACGGCAGCACGTCCGTGGGCATCCGCCAGCTGTCCGGCATCGGCAGCGCCAATCCGCCCTGGCCCAAGACCGCCAAAAGGTTTTACCCGGACGGGACCGTCACTGAGCGGAATGTGGATCCCAACGAAGCCCTCCGGAGCACGGAGGAGGCGCTCAAGGCCTTCAATGGCAGGCATCCGCTGCAGACCTGCATCGTGGCGCCCGGAAAGATGGGCTTCCGGGAAGGGATCAGCGTGGAGGACAACGTCATCCATAACCGGACCATGTTCCGCCTTTCAGAAGAGTACGGCGTGCCGCTGCATACGCATGCCTTCGGCGGGGACGTTCAGTTCCTGCACGATACTTCGCCCGAGGTGCTGACGCCCAATCTGTCGCTCACGCATTCCACCGGCTATTCCGAGCAGGAGCTGGACATCCTGGCGGACACCGGCGCCTGGGTATTCCACGGCCCCACCACCAACGGACACATGTACGGGCACTGCCGGGTCATGGAGATGCTGGAGAAGGGCATCCACGTGGCCGTGGTCACGGACGGGACGTCGCCGGACAGAAGCTTTGACCTCTGGCGCGACATGAAGACCGCCCAGTTTCTGCAGCGCTTCCGCTTCAAGACCAGAGACCTCCTGCCCTGCGGCAAGATGCTGGAGATGGTCACCATCGAGCCGGCAAAGGCGCTCGGCATCGCGGATCAGGTCGGCTCGCTGGAAGTCGGCAAAAAGGCCGATATCATCGCTGTCGATGTCATGCAGCCGCATCTGGCGCCCTTCGGCGTCATGCCCGTCCAGCGGCTCGTCTATCACGCCATGGGCCAGGACGTGGACTGGGCCATCGTGGACGGAAAGATCGTCATGGAAGAGCGGCGACTGGTCCTGGCCGACGAAAAGGCCATCATGAAGAGAGCCGCGGATGCGTTTGAACTGATGATGAAGAGGCTGAATCAGCCCGAGCTCCTGGATAATCCCGATCTGTACGGGATCAGGCAGGGCTTCACAAAAACACAGCCTTTAAAGGTACTGCCTGCGGATGTCTGAGCGGCAGACAGGAAATTCTGTACTTTCCAAGGAGGAACAGCATGAACCGGTTTTGTGAATACTGCGGAGCCAGGCTCTCCGATGACGCGAAATTCTGCGATGTATGCGGCGCGAAGGTCAATGCTTCCGCGCCCGCCCCGGCACCGGCTCCTGCGCCTGCTCCGGCGCAGCCCCAACCGCAGCCCCAGCCGCAGCCGCAGCAGGGCTGGCAGCAACCTCAGCCTCAACCCCAGCCCCAGGCCTGGCAGCAGCCTCAGCAGGGCTATACGCAGCCGGCCGGCGGGTTTGGACAGCCGCCCCGGACGCCCGGCACGCCCAACATGCCCGGCGCGCCCAAGGCAGGCGGCGGCATCCCCAAGGCGGCCGTCATTGGCGGCGCTGCGGCGCTGCTCATCGCGGCAGTGGCGGCGTTCCTGGTCTTCGGCGGCAAAAAGGACGATGACGGCGGCGGCAAGGCTCCCAAACAGCAGGAGGCATCGGCACAGTCCGGCAAGAAGGAGAATAAAAAGTCCGCGGCGGCGGAGCTGAAGCTCCCGGACGGCGCGGAGATCGTGGAGGACGCGGCGTTTACGGACCTCGTCGGCGGATACAAGGGCGAGCTGGTCATGACGGCCTGCAGCGGCTTTGAGAAGATCGACGGCGCGCCCGCAAACATCAAGGATCTGCAGAAGGAGGCCATCGGAACGGCTTACCCCTGTACGCTGGAGATCGGAGACGACGGAGACTGGGCGCTCAACTGGACGTTCATGAACGGCATGGGCTTTGACAGCCGTGAGATGACCGATCCCGACGAGCTGTCGGAGCAGGAGATCTCGGATATGCAGATCGGCCGGCCGGAAAAAGGCGTGTATCACGCGGCGATGGATCATTCCGGCAAGCTGGACGACGGTTCCTCCGCGCGGATGACCATGGACCACAGCGGCGCGTACTGCACGAATGAAGATGAGAACCTGATCGCGGGCCGGTTCCTGATGACGGCAAAGATGTACGGGGCCGACGTCGAGATCGGCGGAGACTTTGTGGTGAGCAAGACCAAGGAGGCCAAACACGGGGACAGGAAGGAGACCACGGCGGCCGAAACCGAGAAAGAGACTGAGAAAGAGACCGAAAAAGAGACGGAGACCACGCCCGAGGAGACCACGGAAGAATCCACTGAGGCAAAGACCCAGCCTGAGATCGAGACCGTGCGCGGCGGCCAGTGGGCACAGCTGGGCAGCGGGGCCTGGGTCTATGAACTGAACGGCAAGATCGTGAAAAACAGCTGGGTGGAGAGTGACGGTGTGTATTATTACGTCGATGAAGACGGCTACATGCTGAAGAACGGCACCACGCCGGACGGCTATTATGTGGGCTCCGACGGCGCCTATGACCCGAATGCGGTCGAAAACGGCGGCGACGGCAGCACGTCCGGCTCCGAACCCATCACCGGTGGTGAATGGGACCAGAAGGACAACGGCACCTGGAAGTATAAGGACGCCTCCGGCAAGTATGTACGCGACGCCTGGGTCAAGGATGGAGAGTTTTATTACTACATCGGCCCGGACGGCTTCATGGTGAAGGAAAATTATTCCGCGGACGGCTACTGGATGAATGAAGACGGCGTCTGGGACACCAACTGGCCGCAGCGTGCGGAGGATCCAGAACTGAAGGCAGGCAAGTACGCGGGTAACGTTGGCACCTGGGAGATCAAAACGGACGGAAGCGGCTCCGCCACGGCCACGTTTACTTACAAGACTCTGAACGAGCCGCCCCAGACCTATGAGCTGACGCATCTGGGCCGCGGCATTTACAGGGCGGATCATCCGAAGGAGAACGGCTGGAAGCCGCTGATCGCGGTCTCCGATGACGGAAAGACCCTGACCATCTCAGAGTTGGGATTCACCAGAAAGTTTACGCGGCAGTAAGATCTTCGGAACAGTTCGCGGAAATCACATTATGCAGGAGAGCCGGACCGTTTTGGCCCGGCTCTTTTTATTTTTGTCATTGACGGAAATTCTGCTCTGATGACAAACCGGTTTTGCGTCATTATAATGTAAAAGGATACTTCTGTACTTTTTAAGGAGGAACAGTATGAGTCAGTTTTGTGAACACTGCGGGGCACAGCTCCCCGATGACGCTAAATTCTGTGATATCTGCGGCGCAAAAATAGAACCGGCGGCCCCGGGAGCGGCTTCCGGGCCGGCGTATACGCAGACAGGCAATCAGGCTTATCAGGGGAGCGGCTTTGCCCAGGCCGGACAGACAGGCAGCGCTTACGGGCAGTCCGGCAGCGCCTACAATGCCGGAAACAATTATGCACAGCCCGGCGGCTTTGGCGCTGCGCCTCAGACTCCCGGCGGGAAAGGGCCGGGCGGCATCCCCAAGGCAGCCATCATCGGCGGCGCGGCAGGACTGCTGGTCCTTTGCGTGGCCGGTTTCCTGATCTTCGGCGGCAAGAAGGACGATGACGGCGGCGGAAAGGATCCGAAGCAGCAGGAAGCATCGGCCAAGTCCGGAAAGAAGGACGACAAGAAGGAAGACAGCAAGAAGGAAGACAGCAAGAACAACGACAAGAAGGAAAACGGCAAAACGGATTCCGGAAAGAAGGACAGCGGGAAGGGAGAGACTGAGATCGACCCGAAGCTTCTGGAGGCCGGAGTGAATGCCCTGACCGGCGGCGTCACCTCGGAGGACATCGCCAATGTCAAGATCCCGAAGGGGGCCGAGCTCAAAGAGGACGCCGATCTGCTGGATTTCATCGGCGATTACAAGGGCGAGATCCAGATGACAAAGATCGAGGGATATGAGAGCTTCCCCAATCTTCCCAAGGATTTCCCGGAGATCAAGAAAGACGCGCTGAAGAACCCGCGCAACCTCAATCTGAGGATCGAAGAGGACGGAAGCTGGGATCTGATTTTCAGCCTTGTGGGCATCATGGATTTCGATTCGGATGACTATGACGATCCGGAGGAATTTACCCCGCAGGAGATCGACGCGCTCCTGATTACCACCACGTCCAACGGCATGTACCACTGCAAGATCGACAAGTCGTTCGAGGAGAAGGGCACAAAGGGACACATCAAAATGGATCACGTCGGCGCTTACTGCGTGGACGGGGATGACCGGATGATCTCCGGCACCTTCTCCCTGACCATGAACCAGGACGGCAAGGACGTCAGCCTGGCGTCGACCTTTGTGGTGCACAAGCTCACGGAGGACTTTGCGAAGGAAGAACGCGATGTCATCAGCAGTATGAACGAGACTTCCGGTGCAGAGACCACGGCCGAAGAGAGCACGGAGGAGTCCACCGAGGCAGAGAGCAAGGCCGAGATCGAGACCGTGCGCGGCGGCCAGTGGGCACAGCTGGGCAGCGGCGCCTGGGTCTATGAACTGAACGGCAAGATCGTGAAGAACAGCTGGGTGGAGAGCGACGGCGTGTATTACTACGTCGATGAAGACGGCTACATGCTGAAGAACACCACCACGCCGGACGGCTATTATGTGGGCGCGGACGGCGCCTATGACCCGAACGCGGTCGAGAACGGCGGCGCCGGCAGCAGCTCCAGTTCGTCGGCCATCACAGGCGGCGCCTGGGACCAGCTGGAGGACGGCACCTGGCTGTATAAGGATGCCTCAGGCGAGTACGTCAAGAGCACCTGGGTCAAGGATGGAGAGTTTTATTACTACATCGGCCCGGACGGCTCCATGATCAAAGAGAACTATTCGCCGGACGGCTACTGGATGAATGAAGACGGCGTCTGGGACACCAACTGGCCGCAGAGAACGGAGGCTCCGGAGCTGAAGGCCGGCAAATACGTCGGCATGGTCAACACCTGGGAGGTCAAGCTTGGCGGAGGCAGTTATGGAAAGGCCACCAATACCTATACTGAGTTCGGCGGCACTCCGCAGGTCTATACCCTGACGCGCGTGGGCAGCGGCTCTTACGTGGCGCAGGATGACAAGGAACCCGAGTGGAGGGCGCTGATCTCGATCATGGACGACGGAAAGACCATCATCGTCTCACAGGCCGGCCTCACCGAAAGATGCACGCTGAAATAAGCGTCCCCGGCTGACGGAAAGCCCTCCGGGGAACAGCTTTAAGGGAATAAGGAAAGGAGCTTCTCATGGCAAAATTCTGCCGATACTGCGGAGCTCCGTGTAATGAAGGAGCTGCCTTCTGCAGAAACTGCGGCAGGCAGCTTCCCATGACTCAGGACACGGAAGTCAGAAACAATAACGCGAATACGACTGCCCCTGTCGGGATCTGCAGGGTCTGCGGCACGCCTCTGAAGGAGGGTGTCGCTTTCTGCAAAAAGTGCGGCACAAAAATTCAGCCGGAGGCCGGACGTTCCGGGCAGCAGGGATCAAAACCGCAGGGCTGGCAGAGGCCGCAGGCTCAGCAGCAGACCTGGCAGGCACAGCCTGTGAAGCCCCGGGGCGGCAGCGCCGCAAAGCCGGTCATCGCCCTGGTGCTGGTGGCGGCCCTGTTCATCAGCTTCGTCTATCCGGGCTATGTCAGGACCCGTTTTTTCGGCGGGGACGGCGAAAACGTCCGGCAGGAACGTCAGGACAGGAAACAAAGCGGAAAGCAGAGCGGCACGCTCCGCGCGGAAGAGGATGCCCCGCCCATGATCGAGGGCCACTCCAAAGCTATTTCCATCGAGCCGGCAGAGGGGATCAGGATCTCTGCGGAAGAAAACGCCCTGGACAGGGACAGGGAGTTTCAGGTCAAAGAGCTTTCGGCAGAGCGGCTGCTGGAGCTGGACGAAGACTGCACGGAACGCGGGGAGCTCATGCTGTCCGCCGTTGATCTGGACGCCGGGCTTGCGTCCGATGAAATGCTTCCGGGTTATTATAATGTGGAAATGGACCTTTCCGCCTATGGGATCCCCGAAGAGATGTACGATGCCGTGCGGGTGACCCGCATCGACGATGACGGAAAGCGCTTTGTATACAATACGGATTTTGACGGAAAGACCGTGCGGTTTAAGAGCCGCCAGAATTCCGTGGTCCTGACCAGCATCCTGTCCGCGGTGCTTGCAGGTATCGCCGGAACGTATCTGTATAAGGAGGTGACCCAGGACACGTCCTATTACAAGGGCAAGACCCTGATGCTGGAAAACACGGATCATTTTACGGTGTTCTTTGCAGCGGAAGATCTGACCGGCAAGGGCGCGCCGGGAGAGTTCGTGGAACGGGCCAAGGAACTGCAGGCGCGCTCAGAGGCGCTGGAGCGGGAGATCGCGGAGCAGTATCCGCTGGATCCGGAGGCCGTGCAGCGGAATCCGGGCAAGGTGCGGGAAGTACTTGAACAGCGGACGCAGGCGTTCGTGGAGGCCATAAAGAAGGACAGGGAATATCTTTCCCGCAGGAAGGTGCTGCAGGAGTCCTATCCGGAGGAACTGAAACGCATCCTCAGCTATCTGGAAAAGGCAAGGACCTATCTGGGCAGCGCGGAGCAGGGGCTGAGGCTGCCGTCCTATAAGATGAAGATCTATCTGCGGCTGAGCGCTGACGGCGCGGAGGCCAATACGCATAAGGTGCTGTTCGACGATCCGGCCATGACCGTGGCCATCGGGCAGATCTACGAAGGACTGGACGCCGGTCCGACTGGGGAGGGGCGCTTCCGCGAAGACAGGCTGGAGGCGCTGCTCTGCTCCATCTCTCATGAGATGACGCATGCCTGCCAGTATGAGTACTATTCCTCGGGTATTTCAGAGCTGCTCTCCGCTTCGCTGAAGCTGGTGGAGGCTACGGCCTGTGTCACGGAAGTGCAGGCATTCCGGTATTTTGCAAAGAAGGGAGATCTTCCCGCCCTGGCCGGACTGAGCATCGAAGAGCTCAGTGCGGAAAAAGGCCTTGAGTCCAGCGGCGCGCTGACCAACCGTGATTATCCCATCTGGTATGCCATGCCCCTGAACGAGCCGGCGCCCAAGACGGGCGGCTCTTACATCGGCTACGCGCTGGCCTATTTCCTGGATTACCTGAACGAAGAACACGAAAAGCCCGGAAAAACGGCGGATATTATGAACATCTATTCCGCCGGCATGTCTTTCAGCAAGGCCATGATGGAGGCCTATGACATCGATGCGCAGGTCTTCCAGCTGGATTTCATGGATTTCATGCGCAAGTCCAGAGATGAGGGAGCGGCGCATAAGGATATCATAGGCAACGCCTTTACCGGCGACCAGGAGTATTTCGGCACATACAGCTTTTCCCGCGCCGAAGGAAAACTGCTGTATCAGGAGGAGAGGGGAAGCCTGGCAGGTTCCAGCTGGCGCTTCAACGACGCGTTCATGAAGATGCACCGTCTCAATCTGGCGGACGGCGTGGGCCGTGACGGAAAGAAGGCCCTGCTCATTGTGCCGGATCCGGACAACGATGCGGACGGGGACCGGGCTGCGGCTGCGGCCGATCCCGCGCACGGACTGTTTGAGCTGCGCTTTGCCACGGCTGCCGATGAGATCCCGACGGAGTCCGAATACCTGCTTGACGAGGTGAAGAACATCCTCTGGATCGGGGAGATGAAGGACCAGACCTACTGGGTGAGCGAGATCATGGGACTGGCCGACGGCTGGTTCGCTTCCAGAGTGGCTTTTGACGCCATTGTGCTGACGCCCCCGCCGGAACCGGAGATCTACAGGGACAATCCGCGGGAAGGCATCGTGAGCTTTGTTCTGGACGATGACAAAAATCCTTTCTATAAAAATGATTACGTGAAGGAGCAGATGGACGAATTCGGCATCTGCATCCGAAGGAAGGGAGAGGAAGATCCCGGGAAGATGCAGTTCTTCAAGGCGGAACTGGTCGGCACGGCCGTGGAGCTGCCGCAGGGTGACGTGGTCCTGGATCTTTCGGACCTGGACAGTCTGGTCAGCTGCGCCTATTTCAAACTGAACGGCAGGTATTATTTCGGCCCCGAGAGCGAGCGGGAAGAAAGCATGTTCGGCACCTATGAGGTGGAAGTGACTGTCAAGGAGAACTCCAGTGCGCTGGATTCCCTGGTGGGCAGCATGCCGGGCCAGTTCGGCGATTACAAGGACCTGTATAAGGATGCAAACAGGGAGATGATCGGCAAGCCGCAGAAGGCCACGCTGATGGTCATGAACAACGGCATGCAGGGCGCGCCCATCGGGGGCATCGGCCAGCCCATAGGCGGTTCCGCGTTCGGAGATTACGGCATGGGCAATGAGATCGTCGCCATCCTGAGCTATGTCAGCGACCAGCCGGTCAGCATCGACCCCGCGAACAGCTATGATGCCGCCATGCAGAGCCCGCCTCTGGTCTACCAGTACAAGGGCATCATCCCACCGGACCAGATGCCGGAGGAAGGCAGCACGAAGGACAAAAAGCGAAGGGGCAAGAACATCGTAAAGGTGCATCTGGAGTACGATGACAGCATGAGCGGCGGCCTGTACGGCACACAGTACCCCACGACTGTCTCAGGCCCGCTGGAGCTGGAGTTCCTGCAGGACGGGGCCGGAAACTATACGGTCATCGGCGAGAGCAAATTCGGCTACGGCGATGAGATGAAGAAATATCCGGAGCTGGCCGCGCTGAACGTGAAGATGTGGTTTACGCTGGAAGGAAAGAAGATGGATCTGACGGCCCCGGCGCCGTAACCGGACGGCAGAAAGTCAGAGACAGACCGGAAAACAGAGATACAGCCGGAAAGAATATGAAAAGGGCAGCAGCTGACGACAGCCGCTGCCCTGTTTTTGTATTCAGGCGGATGTTTAACTGAAGATCAGCTTCCAGCCCAGCAGGACGCTCAATGCGCTGAGGAGATTGGCAGTGACCGTATAGATGAGGATCTTTTTGGGCGTATCTTTCGGATAAAGCTTCCGGTAAACCAGATATTCGACCGCAACGACGATCACCTCGCCTATGGGCACGTAGACCACATAGGGGACCTCGGCCAGCACCACGAAAATAAACAGCAGGATGTTGAAGACCAGGTTGGAAACGAAGTTGACCGGCAGTACCCACCAGATCGGCTTCAGCCGGAACGGGATGGCGGCCAGGAATTCTATCAGCACGGTTCCCGAAACGGCTATGAACAGTATGAACAGAAAGAAGAAAAGCCCGAAAAGCAGGCCGGCGCTGCTGTCGTGCGGCTGGCCCGGCTCCGGAACCGGGCCGTTTGCCAGGACCGTGACCGGGCAAAGAAGCAGGGCGGCAAACAGAAAAGTGAAAAACAGACTCAGCTTGCAATGACAGCCGGACAGGCTGTTATTTGTTTCTTTCAAAAGCGTCCTGAACATGGCGGCCTCCTTTCTCCGATTCGTCAACAGTATAACACAGAAGTGCCGCGGACTGCGAGAATTAGTTGTTGTTTGCGGCGTTTTGTTGTAAATTATAAAAGGATTACTGGGGCCTTGCGGCAAGGAGGGCTCCGTATGGGAGGAAATTATGAAAAGAAGATTTTCCGTTTCTATGATCATATGCGCGGCCCTCTTCCTTTGGGGCTGCAGCTTTGGCGCGGGCAAGCCGGAGCAGACATCGGCGCCGGCATCGCAGGCAGCACCCGCGGAAACGCCGGCAGCGGCACAGACGCAGGCGGGCAGCGCGGCGGCACAGGGCCAGGGCACGGCAGCGGCGCAGGAAAGCACTGCCGCAGCGCAGGGCACGGCGGCGCCGGAAACCATCGCCAGCGTTCCGGAAGCGATGAAGCTCGAGCCCATCGCCTTTGAGGTCAGGGAGTATGAGCGCAGATATCCCGGCGTTTATGAAGGAGAGGTCGAGAAGCTGGTCGCCAGATGCGAATACCCGGTCCTGACGGAGCCGGAGAACAAGTACAAGGCGCTGAGAGACCAGCTGGAGAATATCCGCGTCAGCTTTTACGACCGGGTGGACTATGTGTTCAGGGACCAGGCGTCGCAGTTTGCCACGGTGGAACCCTCGGAGTGGGAGCTTTCAGCCTATCCCTTCTCTGACATCGGCATGCTGAGCGTGACAAGGGCGGATTCCCGGTTCTTCAGCATGGTGAACAGCAATGACAGCTGGTACGGCGGCGCGCACCCCTATAACTATGCCTACGGCTATACCATCGATGCTCAGACCGGAAACCTCCTGAAGCTCTCAGATCTGGCGGAGGACCCGGACGAGCTTTACGAGGCCATCCTGCAGAAAGTCCAGCAGGACGAGAATTTCGACTACTTCTTCGACGACTGGGAGGAGACGCTGGAAAAGAGCTACTATTACAAGGACGACTACAGCATCGTCTGGTATCTGGATACCTACGGGCTGAACGTCATTTTCAATGCCTATGCGCT
>Ga0129307_1002615_pt1 | contig 13508 bp, 12 predicted proteins | sample P1105metagenome_FD_94437 | JGI IMG/M metagenome (GOLD analysis project Ga0129307, IMG submission 94437) | Capybara group fecal microbial communities from Wisconsin, USA - P1105 metagenome | ecosystem: Host-associated > Mammals > Digestive system > Large intestine > Fecal | place: USA: Wisconsin... | reverse complement strand
TATACATTCATCATAGTCTTTTGTCTCAAATATTATAAATGCATGAAGTTGATTTTCTTCAAAATACTTATGAGGTAAATCTTCTATAAATTCTTTATAATTATTACTTTTATATAATTCTTTAGCTAGTTTTCTAAGATCAGGTGTTCTTACTCCTATTATGGTATCCGGATCTATATTAGTTATAGTTTTAACTTGTACTTCTCTATATTTAGTATCTTGTAGTTCAAATAATTTTTCTATCATATTTTTTCATAATTACCTTTCTCTTTTATTATATCATAAAAAGCAGATTATCATCTGCCATTATTCTTTAATTTTTAAATCTTTATCAATATCTATTTCTTTTTTCTTTTTTTGATAATTCTTTTCTATTTCTTTTATACTCTTTTTTGGAGTTGGCATATTCTCAGGCATGGTTCCTCCTAGTTCCTTAATTGTATCTCTAACTTTTTTACCAACTTCGTAATGAATTATATTAGATTTTAAATCACTATTAATATTTTCTCTTTTTAATTTTGCATCAGTTTGGGAGATTCTAAAAATATTAGCAGCTAACTCTTCACTACACATATTATCTAAAATATCCTCTCTATACCTTAAGCCTTTTCTTTTTGCTATGTCATCTGCTGTTTCTCCATTATATAAACCTTTATAACCTGAATTATGAAATCTAGCTAAATCAGTTACACCTGAATTAACAGCAGTTCTATTTAATGAATAATTACCATTTCTTATTTGTTTTCTAATTATCAATCTTTTTTTATCTTCAGGTAGATCACTATAATACTTATCAATTATTTCTTGTTTTCTAGTTTGAACAGCAAAATATGTTTGAGCGAGTGAAATTACCTTTTTTCTAGAATCACCATTTTGCGCAATTAAGTAACATGCGTATCTAGAAAGTTTATAGTCAGTAATTTCTTTTATAGATACACCAGCATTTACCATTTTGCCAACGTTGACAAAATGGTCAGAAACGTTGTTATTACTATTAATACAAGTTTCTTTTGCCTTATTAATTACATTCTCAAATCTTCTCCATTGAGAATAATCTAAAATTGTTTGTAATTCACGAGCAAACCAATATTCTCTACCATTTTCATCAATATGTTTTATTTCTTCAAAAATTTTTTCTGTATATTCATTTATTTCATTCATTTTATAATTCTCCTTTCTTACATGAAATAGTTGATTTAATAATTAAACATCACCTCCTTTTTAGTCAAAAAAAAGGGAGTATACCTCCCTCATTCCTAAAGGAAAGTATACTCCCGCATGCATGCAATCTTTATATCTTACCCTATAAAGAAAACCCTTGACGACCAAATTGTCATATTAATTATCGGTAAGAATTAATACAATTAAATTATATAACATAGATATTAATAAAACAACGAACAAATTAAATTTTTTTACCTTTTTTCTATGATATAGATAGTATTCTTTTCGAATATTCCAAATGCAAAGCCTAATCTTAAATATATAGGCATATTACTATATGAATAGAAACTAGTTCTATCAACAAACTCATCTAAACTGATATTCTCTTCATAGCCATATGGATTTAATATAGTTACTTTATCATTAGATATATCCATCGCTGTTACTAACGAATAATGAAGAGTCCATTCGCCTTCTAATTTAGCAGCCCATTCTACTGGTACTGGTATACCATTTGATAAGCTAGTATAAACTTTATCAATTAGTTCTGTATTCTTTAAATATTTATACATAGTTGTTTTATATTCAGGAAATTGTTTATTCATTTCTTCTTCAAATTTTTTACCTGTTGATGTAACTACTTTACCATATTTATCATATAATGATTTTTCAGTTATATCGTTATTACCTGTCCATTTTGCAAACATTTCAATAACTGCATAACCACAAGATTCATTTTGTTTAACAAGAGATGTTCCATTCGCTGATACTTTTTGTTCATACTTTGGATCATCATAAACATCATCAATACTATCTAGTACACTATTTGTTCTAAATATATTAATTAGTACCGCTCCCACTGAAATAATTGCTAAAACTAATACAATAGTTATTAGTGCTTTTATTATTTTTTTCATATACTCCTCCTATTGTTATAATTATAACACGAAAAGACTCAAATGAGTCTATTTTTATTCACCTATTAGTAAATCACATGGTTCTATTTTTCTAATCTTTAATGACATTAGTATAGACGCTACAAATGATATACCTATAATAAATAAAACTGTGATTATTAGTAAATCCATTGGAAGTACCATAGTACACTTCATAATACCAAATGGTCTCATCATTAAACCAATATATGGATTTGTCGCATAATAAGAAATAACTGTTCCTATAATAGTTGCGATTATTATTGTAGGCATAAATGATAATACATTTTGAATAATTAAATCTCTTGATCTATAACCTAGTGCTTTTAATATACCATATTCAAATCTTCTTTCATAAAGAAGTGTCTTCATTAATAGATATAAAACTAATAATATTATTGATCCAGTTATAATAGATATAACAACTACCATTAAATTCGCAACATTAATAAATGTATCCATTTGTCCTTCTATTAATTCTTCAAAGTCCATAGTTGTTAAAACTTTATCCCCATATTTTTCTTTATATTTATCTATAACTTTACTTGCTTTTACTTTAGAATCAAAATAGTACATTGGATTAATTTCATCAGTATCAACTAAATGATCCATACCTGATTTTAATATTAATATTTCTTTACTGTCATTATTTGTTGATTGAATAAAACCTGTGATTAAGTATGAATATTTATTTTCACCTACTCTAAATTCTTTTTTATCTCCAATTTTATAATTATTTTCTTTAGCGTATTTTCCTGAAATAGCAATTTCATTATCATATTTAGGATATCTTCCTTCATAGCAATTATCTTTATTATTTAATAATTTTGGATTATTCATAATATATGTTTCAAATTTAGCATAATCTTTATCTTGTGTTTGATACATATTTAAATATTTAAAGTTTTTAATATCTTTATCTTTTTTTAAATCTTTTACAAAATCAGTTCTTATATCTTTATCAACCATTATTATTCCATCAACTATTTCAAATGTTAATAAATCTAGTTTTGGTTTTCTACTAAAGTTTTGATACATTGCCATCGCAATTACCATTAAGAAACATAAGAATAATACTGTTATAAAACTAATTATGTTTTGTTTAACGTTCTTAAACATGTTCTTTAATGAAATACTTAAATTGATTGGTAATTTAGATTTAGATAAAGGTACATGATTCTTTTTAAAACTATGTGTTTCTATTCCATCTCTTAACGCAATTATTGGATCTAATTTATTAATCTTTCTAACAGATAAGAATACAATTATAAATACTATTATTGGCATAGATATAACTGCGATTAAAGTAGATGGTAAGTTAAATGATAATGTATATGGAATACCTGATTGAGCCACTAACATATCTGTTATTACAGGCATAAATAAATATCCACCAATTACTCCTATTATTAGACCAATTATAGTTAATAAACTAAATTGTATTATTAAAGACTTCTTAATATCAGAACTAGTGTATCCCATTGCTTTTAAAGCACCAAGAGTTTTAGTATTTTCTCTTATATAATTAGATATATTATTTGATATCATTAATATAACAATAAGTATAATTATTACCGCAGTTAATAAGAATGATACAAAGAATATACTTGATATAAATGTTCTAGATTCAAGTGTTAAATCTAAATCATAACTTTCTGTTTCAACACCTTTTTCAGTATATATTTTATTTATTAATTTATTTGATTCTTTTTTAGGTTTTACACCATCTTTAAAATTAATAAATGTATCAAATGCTTCTAAATTAGGATTATCATTAAGTATCATTTCATAATCTTCATCACTAACAAGCATTTCATATCTATTCATGTTATTTGATCCAGCATAAATAGTATTTAAATAACCTTTAATTCTAAATTTATATGTTTTAGATGGGAACTTTAATTTATAAGTATCACCTATATTTAATCCACCACCTGTATGTATATGATATGGTACATAAATATAGTTTTCTTTAATAGATTTATCTTCTTCTAATATTTCTATTTTAGATAAATTTCTATTTAAATGATCTTTATTAATAATTGATACTATTGGAGTAACTTCTCCACCACTAAACTCTATAGGTATTTGAACCTTTATATCAGTTATATATTCATATTCTTTTACTGAATCTGGTAATATATTTTTTATATATTCTTCTTCTATATCTTTTTTATCACTTCTAGAAAATATATCTATTTGAGAAGTATTTAAACTATCCGCAACCTTATATGCATTTTTTTGATAATCAAATATTAATAAACCTGATACACATATAAACATCGCACTTATCATGATTAATAAGGCTATTGCAATAGATAATCCTTTATTTTTTCTTAAGTTAGATTTCGCTAGTAATAAACTCTTCATATTACCACCCCATTGTAACTAAGAAATCAGATATTTTTTTATGTCTAGCTTTATCATCAGGTACATATTTTCCTAAATCACAAATTCCAGCGACTTCACCATCTTTAATATAGATAATTCTATTTCCTCTTCTAGCACTTTTTATATCGTGTGTAACCATAACAATAGATTGACCTTGGTTATTAAATTCAGTTAATGTATCTAGTACATCTTTTCCTGTTTTAGAATTTAAAGCTCCTGTTGGTTCATCTGCGAATACTAATTTAGGATTATTAATTAACGCTCTTGCAATGCCTATTCTTTGTGCTTCTCCACCAGATACTTGAGTTGGAAATTTATTCCATAACTTACTTTCTATGTCTACTTTTTTTAATAATTCTTTAGCGTTTTTTGTAACTTCTTTTCTCTTTTTATTAACTAGTAAACCTGATACTAAAACGTTATCTAATACACTCATAGAATCAATTAAATAGTTTTGTTGAAAGACAAATCCACAGTTTTTTCTTCTAAATACTGCAAGTTCATCTATACTCATTTTTGTAATTTCTTTTTCATTAAATACTATCTTACCTAGAGTTGGTTTATCCATTCCAGATAATGCATATAATAAAGTTGATTTTCCGGCACCAGATGGTCCCATAATTACTGTAAAATCACCTTCATAAATTTCTAAATCTATGTTCTTTAATATATGTTGCATATTTCCATTACTTGAAAATGTTTTACATAACTTATGTGTTTTAATTATTGTATTTTTTTCCATACTATCCCTCCAAATACAACTCCATTATATAAAAGAATTTCTTAAACATCTTTAAGAAATCCTTAAATAATTCTTAATTTTATTATTACTACAAAACCAGGATTATCATTTTCTATTTCTAAATCACCATTCATTTGATTCATAAACTCTTTAGAAATATATAAACCAAGTCCTACTCCATCTTTATTCTTAGTATTAGATCCTCTTTTAAATTTTTCTAATAACAAAGGCATTTCTTCATCTTTTATACTATCACCAAAGTCTTTAATTCTAATTACTAAATAATCTTCTTCTATTTTAGATTTAACTTCAATTTTAGTATCTGCGTACTTATATGAATTAAAATATATATTATCAAATACTTGTTGTAATCTAAGTAGATCAGCATATACTTCACATTTATCTATATTAAACTTATTAGATTTATTTTGATAATCAGCATTTTGAATTAATTCTTTTACTACATTACTACTTATTCTAGTAGGATTAATTTCTAACTTTTCCATTTCTTCTAATGTAGAATTAAATAAATTAGTTATTAAAGTATTTATTTGATCTGATTTTTGATTAATATTATTAAATTGTTTACTTACTTTATCATCTTTAGTTAGTTCTAATCCAAGTTCAGAAGAAGATTTAATAGATGCGATTGGTGACTTAATATCATGAGATAATTTTGCGACTAATTCTTTTTTCGCTTCTATTGCTTCTTTTTCTCTTTTTCTTGCGGTCTTTATTTCATGCCTCATAATATCAAAACTTTCAGTAAACGCACCAAAATTGTTATTTTTATCCATTTTTAAAGGTATATCTAAATTACCTGATGATACTCTATTTGCGAACTCTTTCATTTTTTTAAATGGTCTAATTATATATATGTAGTTATAGATATAATAAATAATAAACGCAAGTAACTGAATAATAGAAATAATTGTTATTAAAGATAGATATGCTTTTCTATTATGACTCATAACAATATTAAAATCATTATCTATTATTAATTTATATATCTTATTATTAATATTTAAATCTACTATAGTATCTTTATTTTTGTATGCTTCATTAAGTGACATAGATATATTATCATTTCTTTTATAAATAACATTTTCATATTCATCTAAAATAATATAATTATAATATTTAGGATAATTATCATCATTTGGATAATTATATTCTATTCCTTTTACTAATTCATTTATCTTAACAGAATCATTTTTATAAAATGCATTTTGATTTAAGAAAAATAAAGTAACAAGCATTTCTATAACAAAAGTAATAAGTATTATAAAAAATAAAACTCTTTTTTTCATATATTATTCTCCATCAAATCTATATCCTTCTTTCCAAACAGTAGTAATATATTTTGGATTATTAGGATCTTTTTCTATTTGTTCTCTTATTTTTCTAATATGTACATTAAGTGTCCCATCTAGTGTAAATTTATCATTCCAAACATTTTCAAATATTTCATCTTTTGTTACTAATCTATTTTTATTATCTATTAAATAAGTTAATAATTTAAATTCAATTGATGTTAATTTAGTTTCTTTTCCATTTACTAATACTTCTTTATTAATATAATCTACTTTTAAATTGCCATCATCATAAATATTATTTTCTTTTTTACTATATCTTTTTAAAGTAGCTTTTACTTTCGCAAGTAATACACCAAGTGAATATGGTTTTTCAATATAGTCATCTCCGCCAATAGTAAGCGCGATAATTTTATCATCATCTGTATTTCTTGCGGATATAAATAGTATTGGTATATCTTTTTCTTTTCTTATTTCTTTACATATATCAAAACCAGATCCATCATTCAAATTAATATCAAGTAATATTAATGATGCATTATTCTCTTTAAAAAAATTAGTATATTCTTCTTTTGAGTAACATACATAAGTCTTAACATCAAACATATTTAGATAATCACATGTATTATCCGCAAGTTCTTTTTCATCATCTATAATTAAAACATCATATTTCATTTAAATCACATCCTATAAAAATTATAACATAAAAGAATGGATTATTATATCCATTCTTTTTCTTTAGTGATGATGATGATGAACTTTACTTGGCTTTATTTCACAATCCTTATCATGACACTTTTCATTTTCTAATTCAATTTCTATAGTTGAATGACCTATTCCATGTTCTTCTAATTCTTCTTTTATTTCATCTTTAATCTTTTCTGAATACTTTTCCACAGTGATATGAAAGGTACCAACCGAATTATATCCATCTATACTTCTTATATGAATATGATGAATGTCCTTTACTCCCTTAATACTTAATATATGTTGTTTTAATTCATCTATATCTATGTTACTTGGAGTCTTTTCTAAGAAGATATCTAATACCTTTTTTAAATTCTTAAATGCATTATATAAAATAAATAATGCGACTAGTAATGATAAAATTGAATCTATTATTTTAATATCAGTAAATTTCATAAGAATTGAACCAATTAATACAACTATCCAACCAAGTACATCTTCAAGCATATGTAAATTAACTGCTTTTTGATTTAGTGAATCTCCTTCTTTAGTAAAATAAGCCGCTAAGAAATTAACTATAACTCCAAATATAGATAATATAAACATTCCATCATAATTAATATTTACCGGATTAATTATTCTTTTTATTGATTCATATATTACAAATACTGAACCTACTAAAAGAATTGTTGTTGTGATTATACTTCCCATAACTGAATATTTAATATAACCATAAGTATATGTTTTATTTCTTTCTTTTTTACTTTTCTTTTCTAAAAAGTAAGATATGCCAATAGATAATGCATCACCTAAATCATGAACTGAATCAGATAATATTGCAATAGAACCTGTTAATAATCCTCCAAAGAATTCAATTATTGAAAATGATATATTTAATAAAAATGCGACTAATATATTCTTTTCGGTTTTCATTATTCATTACCTTTTAAACTAGTTACCATATCTATTGAATTAACTTTCCTTGCTAAGAAGTTAGATACTATATATGAAACTAAGAATGTACCAACTGAACCTATTACATATGTTAAAGGTTTTATTGATGCGCCAAAGTCATAATGTTCTTCTATTGCGGTTTTAAATAACCAATCAGTTAAATAATAACCTAGTGGACAACCAATAATTATAGATATAAATGCAATCCAGTTATTTTGTTTAACAAATATCTTTTTTATTTGACTATCTTTAAAACCTAATACTTTTAAAGTTGCAAACTGATATTGTTTTTCACTAAATGAAAGTATACCTAAATTATAAATAATAATTGTTCCAAGTAAAATCGCAACACCTATAATTAAAACAAGCATAGATTTCATAGATGAAAGCATATTAGTCATACCTTCTTCTAGTGATTTTATATCTTGAATAACTTCAACATTTTTTATTTCTTTAACATTTTTTAAATTCTTATTTGTATAAAGTGAATCTGGTTTATAATCTATTCCTAAACTTTCTAAGTATTCTTTAGTCATAGTTATATTTTGATTTTGTGGATCTTTATTAAAACCAATAATTTTTGATGTATAGTATTTATCATCACCATAAATATGCCATGATATCTTATCACCTATTTTATAATTATTTAATTCCGCTAATTTATATGTTACAAAGATACCCTTATCACTATCTACTTTAATAAAGTTACCTTTTCTATCAACAAATCTAACTAAATTACCAGCATCAGTTACAAATATATTATTAGATTCTTTTTTACCATTTCTTTTTAGCTCTATTCCATAAGTTTTACTAGTTTTATAACCATATTTATCTTCAATTACTTTTAATTCATTATCTGATAAATTTTCCTTTAAAGTTAATTTATATTTAAAATTATATAAATCACTAAATTGTAATTTAACAAAATAGTTCATTGAATCAAGCATACCAAATGCACACACTATTAGCATGCAGCAACCTACTACACCTGCAATTCCCATAAATGTTCTCATCTTATTTCTTAATATATCTCTAACATTCCATTTTGATGAGAAGTTTAGTTTTTTAAATAAACCTTTTGTTGTTAAATTAAGTGAATTCTTTTTAACATTTGGAATTTTATTTCTAAGAGTTTCCGCTGGATTTTCTTTAAGTATACTTTTACAAGTAAAGTATGAAATAATTGTTACAATAAGAACTACTAAACCTGCCACTACATAACTCATATAGTTCATTGATGGTTTTCCATTTGGTATTTCAAAGAATGCCATTTCTAGTCCTAAGAATATCTTTCCAATAAAATAGTATCCTACAATTAGACCTACTATTCCTCCAAATAATGATATCCAAAAACCATAACCCATATAATGAGTTAACACTTTAAAATCACTAAATCCTAATGCTTTTAAAGTTCCTATTTGAACTCTTTGTTTTTTAACTACTCTTGTCATAGTTGTAATAACAGAAAGCATTGCGATAAATAAGAATAGTCCAGAAAATACTCCTACATAAGTTTTACCTTCATCTATTTCTCCTTGGTATGTTACATAAGAAGTAGTATCTTCTATTTTTATTACTGCTTTTGCATTATCTATTTTTTCTTCTATTGTCTCTTTTACTTTATCTGTTTTCTTTGTATTATCAACATCTACCATTACATAATTATAAATATAATAATCTTTATAATTAAAATCTTTAACTAGAGTATCAAATACTCTTTCATCATCTATCTTATATTCTTTCATAACTAGTTTTTTAATATATTCTTCAGTTATTTCATTTGATGAAAGATACGCAAATCCAAACTTTTTACGATCTGGATATAATTCAGAAGAATCTCTAACATCATATAAATGATCAGGTACATTTATAAGTGCACGTACCTTTTCATGTAGTTCTAATGAATCATACTTAACTAGGATTGTATCTCCTACTTTTATATTATTTTCATTAGCGTAAAACTGATCTAACCAAACGCCAGATTTATTATCAAACTTTTCTCCTTCTACAATGTAGAACTTAGAAATATTATTTGATTCAATAAAATTAATCAATAATGTTTTATCTTTATCAGTTGTTCCTGTCACACTTAATTTTCTTTCAGCATCTTTAACATTATCAATATTTTTAATATTTTTTAAATCATCTTTAGTAAAGTTTGAACCTATTACTTCAAGATCATGAATATTATTTTCAGAGTAAAACTTATTTCTAGTTTTATCCATACCATCCATATATGCTTCAATACCAGAGTAAGCCATTACTCCAATTAATACCATTAAAAATATTGTAATAAATTGTGATAAATTTTTTCTTATATCACGCATCATTTTTTTGAATAACATATTACCAAACAACCTCATCTATGTTCTTTGGATGCTTGTTTACTTCAATGGTATTTATTTGACCATTTTTAACTCTAATTACTCTATCTGCGATTTCAGCGATTAATGCATTATGTGTAACTATTACAACTGTATTTTGTCCATTATTCGCATCACATTGTTTTTTAAGAAGTTTTAATACTTCAACACCAGTTTTTGAATCTAAGGCACCAGTTGGCTCATCACAAAGTAATATCTTTGGATTTTTTGCAATAGCTCTTGCGATTGATACTCTTTGTTGTTCTCCACCAGATAATTGATTTGGAAACTTATTATAGTGCTCTTTTAAACCTACATCATCAAGTATATTTTTCGCACTCTTTGGTCTTTTTACTATATCTTTAACAATTTCTACATTTTCTAAAACTGTTAAAGTTGGTAATATATTATAGAATTGGAAAATAAATCCAACATTCTCTGCTCTATATTTTGCAAGTTCATTTTTAGAATAATTTTCTATATTTTCACCATCTACAATAATAGAACCACTTGTTACTTCATCCATTCCTCCTAGTAAATTTAATAATGTTGATTTACCCGCACCAGATGGACCAAGTATAACAACAAACTCACCTTTTGGAATATCAAAAGATACACCATTTAAGGCATTATATTTTTTATCACCAATGTCATATGATTTAATGACATTTTGAAAACTTATAAATTTATCATTTGATTTCATATATACCTCCTTTTTCTAAAATATGAAATAAATTTCATATTCATTATATTACTATTATATTTAAATATCAAGATAAATGTGAAAATAATTTCATATTTTTACAAAAGTGTGGTAAAATGTATCTAAAGAGGTGGACTTATGACAAATGATATAAGAGAACCAAAACAAAAAAGATCAATTGAAAAAAAAGAAAAAATAGTTGATGCTGGTTGGAAATTGATAACAAAGAATGGTTATTATAATACTAATACTGCAGAAATAGCTAAAGAAGCTGGTGTTTCTACTGGTATAGTATATCAATATTTTAAAGATAAGCATGATATTTTAATTGAAGGATTAAAAAAGAACTCTGACAAATTCTTTTTTCCTATGTTAAAAGATAAAAATTTAAAATTTTATAAAGATGACTTTGATAATATTTTAAAAGATATGATTAATCATTATATTAAAAATCATAAGGTATCGAATACAGCACATGAAGAAATAATGGCTATGGTACACTCTGATAAAAAAGTTGCTGAGTTTTATTATAAAAGAGAATTAGAATTAACAAATGATATTAAAAATATTCTTATTAATAATGGTTTTGATGATAAGTATTTATATGAAAAAGCTCATATTATGATTGGTCTTATTGATAATTTATGCCATGAAGTAATTTATCACAAACATGGTGATATGAATTATGATATAATGAGTACTTTTGTAATTAACATTATAAAAAAATTATTTAAAAATGACTTAGTATAAACTAAGTCATTTTTATTAATTATATTTTTCTATAAACTTTTCAAAATTCTCTTTTTGATATGGAAAATCTTTTTCTTCAATATTCGCATATAATTTATGAGATTTACCATCTACTGTATTTATTTCAATTCTTTTTGTTTTATTATTTAATAATGCAAATTTTTTTATTTTTATTTCTTTAATATTATCTTTTGGAATAAAAATATGCTCCTCTTTTTCTAATGTCATCTTTGATGGATTTGATAAAGCAAATAATCCACTTAAAGTTCCTGCCTTTAAATAAAACATTGTAATACCTTTTTCATTATCATTTATTAATAATCCATCATATGGATATTCCATACCCGCAGTCATTCCACTAACTTTTTGTTTATCTTGACATGCAACAAAGAAAATGTTGTCATTTCCTAAGGCATCAATACCTTTAAATAATTCTTCTACTTTTTCAATTGTATTAAATTCTTCCATATATCCTCCTATAAATCTAATGATGGATTAATCTTTAATGAATAATCACTAAATAACCCTTTTTTATAATAATAGTATCCTGCGGCCGCAATCATAGCGCCGTTATCAGTGCAATAAGATAGTTTTGGCACAACTAATTTTATACCTTTTTCTTTACATAATTTATCAAATTCTTCTCTTATACCAGAGTTAGCGGATACTCCACCAGCGATTAATAATTCTTTTACTTTATATTCTTCTATTGCTTTCATAGTCTTTTTAGTTAATGTTTTAATAACTATATTTTCAAATGATGTTGCAAGATCTTCTTTTCTAATTTCATTACCTCTTTGTTTTTCATTATGAACTAAGTTTATAACCGCTGACTTAATACCTGAAAAACTAAAGTTATATGAATTATCATCCATAGGAAGTGGTAAATCATAAGTATCTTTTCCTATTTTAGACATCTTATCTATTACAGGTCCTCCAGGATATGGTACATCTATTACTCTAGCAACTTTATCAAATGCTTCACCTACTGAATCATCTATTGTAGAACCTATTTTTTTAAATGATAAATCAGAATCCATATAAATAATTTCTGTATGACCACCTGATATTACTAAACAAATAAGCGGAAAATCCATTGTATCAACTAAGTTATTCGCGTATATATGGCCAGCCATATGATTAACACCAATTAATGGTTTGTTATAACATAGTGCAAGAGTTTTTGCAGCTTCTACTCCCACTAAAAGTGAACCTGCAAGTCCTGGTCCATAAGTAACCGCAATAGCAGTTATATCTTCCATTTTCATATTTGCTTTTGTTAAACAATCTTCAATAACAATAGTAATGCATTCTGCGTGAGAACGAGATGCAATCTCTGGTACTACTCCACCAAATTTTTTATGTATATCTATTTGAGATAACGTTGTTGTAACTATTTCTTCTTTACCATTTTTAACTATTGAAATACTTGTTTCATCACAAGATGATTCAATACCTAAAATATATACATCATTCATTTTTACACTTCCAATTCATCTAAGTTAT
>Ga0129307_1002612_pt1 | contig 13515 bp, 8 predicted proteins | sample P1105metagenome_FD_94437 | JGI IMG/M metagenome (GOLD analysis project Ga0129307, IMG submission 94437) | Capybara group fecal microbial communities from Wisconsin, USA - P1105 metagenome | ecosystem: Host-associated > Mammals > Digestive system > Large intestine > Fecal | place: USA: Wisconsin... | reverse complement strand
GTAAAAATAACAATTAACTAGTGAGACTAACCTCTCACTAACTTTTTTTCTTTTTTTCAAAAACTATTTTTTAGAAAGCTTTTTATATCTCAACATGTAATATCATTTAGCAGTCATTGTTTTTGTGGTGTTTTTCATGAAAAAGGACAAGGCAGAAGATGATATTAAGGTTAACAGAAGAAGCACAGATAAGGTATTCTTCGAATCAAGTTTCATACAGTCAGTTTCCGATAAGATCGATTTTTTTAAAGAGGAAATTTTAAGCGACATCGATTCGCATGAGTTCAAGCGACAGTTGGATGACTTTGATTTTGATGAATTCAGCGGGCAGGCCATTGAGCGGGCCGATGACATTGTCGATGACATATCCAAATTCAAGTCTGAAATAATCAGCTCTGATGATTTGCCTGAAGACGTCAAAAGGCAATACAGAAACACCCAAATGTTTTTGAACAGGGATGAGGATTACATAAGAAGGGCAAGAAAAAAGATGGCCAGATTGAATTCAGGGGAGTTCATTGATGTATATAAGACCAATATACGAATAATCGAGCTTTGCGATAAGGCCCTTGCTGTTAGAAAAGAGAATTTTGATGCTTATTTCATCAAAGGCCAGGCACTGGTCAACATGGAAAGATACTCTGAAGCCATTGACGAGTTCGTTAATGCCCTTTCACTGAAGGATGATGTGGAAGTGTGGCTGGCAATTGGAAATGCAAACAGGCTCAACGGAGACTTCGGCGATGCGATAGATGTATATGATTCCGTTTTGAAAAGGAACGAAAAATCCGTCGAGGCCGTCAAGGGAATTGCATTCACATGCTTTGACATGGGAGATTATGCCCTCTGCGATGAGATGTTTTCAAAAGCAAACTCAATTGAATATCTGGATGAGGATTCATTTAAAGTTTGGTCTGAGTGCTTGGAGCATCTAAAGGATGATTAATATTTCTGGATTGTTAAAAAATTGTTCTATGTATGTAAAATTGAAGCCATTCATGAATAAAATTTATTAATTATGGGGAATATAATATATGATAGGTGATAAAATGGCAAAACCTATAGCTCCTACTCCTATTTTTGATGAAAAGGATGTAGATGATTTAAAAAAATATATGAAGCGGCCATTAACTCAACAAGAAAAAGAATTTAATGAGCGTGTAAAAAATGCAAAGAAAATCCCTAGATTTAATTCATCTAGGTAATTTTCACTTTTTTTATATGTTTATACATGAAAATTGATGTTGTTTCATCTCTTTGTGATTTTCTTTTTAGTTTTTCGCTATTATGAATTCTTTTTTGTTTGAATGAATTCTTTAAATAAAATTTTCTTGCATTACAGTATGCATCTACTGTAATAAAACTAACGCCAACTTCTTCAGAAATTTCTTTAATTAATTCAGAAATTGAGGCTAAAATTTTATTCCCCAATCCTAAACCTTTATATTTTTCATTTACTGCTAGTCTTCCAATTTTTATGGCGGGATAGCTTTCATATTCAGATTGAATTGATTTATCAATTTGTTTACATTTAATTTTATCTGTTAATAATGACACATATCCGATTACCTCATCTTTATAAATGGCTAGATATGTCACATTCAGATTTTTTTCTTGTTGGTTGTACGCATCTTCTTTTAAAAATTCATCAAGGTCTTTAACACAACAACTAAACTTGCTTAAATCATGGTATTTGTTTAATTTTTCATAGTGATAGTTTTCTATTAAGTCTTTATTTATCATAATATTACTTATTCTTAATAATAATTATATTTATGGTTTTTAATCAATTAATATTACCATATAATCTATTTTTTATAATTTTATCTCAATTTATAATTTTTTATAAAATATTGTAAGTATTAATAAAATAAATTTAATAGGATATTTTTGTTTAGATAATATTTCTCTTGTTCTGTGAGTTCAGGGTGTTGTAGTAATATCCCTTTTGGGACAATAGCTCATCATGTGTTCCCTGCTCTATGATTTCTCCGTTCTCGATTACAATGATCTTGTCCGCATTCTTGATGGTTGACAGCCTGTGGGCTATTATGAAGCTTGTTTTTCCTTCCATCAGTTTGTCCATCGCTTTTTGAATTAGCTTTTCTGTTCTTGTATCTACGGATGATGTTGCCTCATCGAGAATCAGTATTTCCTTTTTTGAGAGGATGGTTCTTGCGATTGTGAGGAGTTGCTTTTGTCCGTGGGAGATGTTGTCGGTATCCTCGTTGAGCTCGGTATCGTATCCTTCTGGAAGCTGCCTTATGAAATTGTCGGCATAGACCTGCCTGGCCGCTTCAATGACCTCCTCGTCTGTCGCATCCAGGTTTCCATAGCGGATGTTGTTCGCTATCGTGTCTGAAAATAGCCAGGAGTCCTGAAGGACCATTCCGACATGTGACCTGAGGGAGTGCTTGTCGAACTCGTCGATGTCGACTCCGTCAATCCTGATTGAGCCCCTGTTGGTGTCGTAGAATCTCATGAGCAGTTTCACTATTGTGGTTTTTCCCGCACCGGTCTCGCCTACAATCGCTATCTTTTCTCCTTTTTTAACGTCGAATGACAGGCCGTTTATTATCTTTTCGTTAGGCTCGTATCCGAAGCTCACATCCTCAAAGGCAATGGATTCTTTGACTTCTGTAAGCTGCCTGTCGGATGGGTTGTCTTCATCGTCAAGCTCCAGAAACTCGAATATTCTCTCGGTTGCAGCCATTGCGGTCTGCACAAGGTTCATCACTCTTGTTATCTGCTGTATAGGTCTTGTGAAGTTTTCGATGTATTGGAAAAATGCCAGTATGTCCCCGACGGCTATTGTCTTTTGCAGGGCGAATATTGCGCCGAGCACCGCTATGAGGACGTATGCGAAGTTTGAGATGAAGTTCATTGCAGGGCCTGTGAGGCTTGAGAAGAACTGGGATTTCCATTCCTGGTCATACCAGTTTTCGTTGTCGCTTTCGAACTTTTCGATTGATGAGGCTTCCTGGTTGAATGCTCGTATCATGTCATGGCCTGTGAAGGTCTCCTCAATCTGCGCGTTCAGGCTTCCCTTAAACGACAGCTGCTTTAAAAAGTAGCTCTGTGAGTGTCTTGTCACGAATATGATCATCAGGAATGTGATTGGAATCAGGATTACTATGGCCAGTGTCATCCACAGGTTGATGTAGAGCATCATTGCGACCACTCCGATGATTGTGATGACTGCCGTGAGCATCTGGAGGAATGCCTGGGTGATTCCGGTTTGAAGAGAATCCACATCGTTGGTGAGCCTTGAAAGTATGTCTCCCCTCTTGTTCTCGTCCACGTTTTCCATTGCAAGGGCGGTGATCTTGTCCATGATCTGTGACCTTAGGCTATAGCTGATTTTGGTTGAGATTCCCACCAAAAAGTAGCTTTGCAGGTATGAGAACAGAGAGCTTATGATGTAGAGGATGACCACTATGCTCAGGAGTTGAATCAGGCTGTTCAGGTCGATTGTGCCGGTGCCGTTTGCGATGTTGCTTATTCCGTTATAGATTGTTGTTGTTGCCTGGCCGATGAAAAGCGGGCTGATTATGCTGAAAAGCGTTGATATGACTGCGCAGATTACGGTCACAATCAGCTTGAGCTTGTATCTTCCAAGCAGCTTCAATATGTTTCTGATTGCCTTTCTGTTGTCTGCCGCCTTTTCTGGAGGCTTTCTTTTTGCAGGCGGCGGGCTCATGTGTTCGCCTCCATGCTGTCAATTTGGGATTTTACAATCTCGTGATATATACTGCATGAGTCATTCAGCTCATTGTGTGTACCACGGTCAATTATCTCGCCGTTGTCCATCACCAAAATCTCATCTGCATCCTGAATCGTTGAAATCCTTTGGGATACAATCAATATGGATGAACCTTCCTTGAGCTCGTGCAGGCTGTCCTTCACCTTTGCCTCGGTGTTCATGTCAAGGGCTGAAAAGCAGTCGTCAAACAGATAAAACGAGCGCTTGGCGATGATGGCCCTTGCAATCGACAGGCGCTGCTTCTGCCCGCCCGAAAAGTTGGACGCTCCCTGTGCGACCTCATCGTCTATGGATTGGATGAAGTCGACCTGCGACCTTTCAAGGGCGGTCCCGATTTCATCATCAGTGGCATCGCTTTTCCCGATAAGCATGTTTGACCTGATAGTTCCCTGAAAGAGAATGGCCTTTTGTGGAGTGAAGCTGATGAGGTCCCTCAATGATTTGAGCTTGAAGTCCTTTATGTCGGTGCCGTCGATTAGAATCTCTCCTGAGGTGGGGTCCTGAAGGCGAGGAATGAGATTGAGGATAGTCGATTTTCCGCTTCCGGTTCCTCCGATGATGGCAGTGGTCTTTCCAGCCTCGAGCTTGAAGCTGATGTCTTTGAGGGTTTGCCTTTCGCTTCCCGGATACTGGTAGCACACGTTTTTAAACTCAAGTGCCGGCCTTTCGGGGGTCGCCTCCAGGTTCCCGTCGGCTATTGTGATTTCGGTGTTGAGCACTTCAGCAACACGCCTTCCTGAGACCAGAATCCTTGGAAGAATAATCAGGAACCCTCCCATCAGGATGAATGAGGTCACAATCTGTGTCGAATACTGGATGAACGCTATGATTTCTCCCGTAAGTATGGAGGAGTTCAGCGCATCGTATGCACCGAAGTAGAGGATGGCCACAATCATGAGGTTCAAGATCAGCGTCATTGAGGGCAATATGATGAAGATGTTCCTGTAGACATACAGGTTGACGTCAAGAAAGTCCCTGTTTATGGCCTCGAACCTTTCCCTTTCGGTGTCCTGCCTTACGAATGCCTTGATTACAGGTATCCCAATCAGTATTTCCCTTGCTGTCCTGTTCATCCTGTCAATGATTTCCTGGGTGATCTTGAAGTAGGGAAGAGTTCTCAATAGCACGAAAATCAGGAGGACGGCAACCGCTATGAAAGTCACCAGGATGATCCATGAAAGGTCGGTTCCAAGCTCGAAGGCCTTGACGATTCCTCCGATTCCTAGGATAGGCGCAAAAAGAAGTGTCGTAAAAATCACGCCGATGACGCTTTGAATCTGGTTTATGTCGTTTGTGGTGCGTGTTATGAGCGATGACCTTGAAATATCGTTCAGCTCATGGTTCGAGAACTTGAGGACCTTCCTGTAGACGACCTTTCTCAGATCCTTCGCAAATCCTGATGAGACCCTGCTTGAGAGGTATGATATGAAAACGGCGGCAATCACGGAGATGAGCACCATCGAAAGCATAGTGATTCCTGTGTTGACTATGAAATTAACATCAGTGTTCTGTATGCCTATATCGACAATGTCTGCAGTGTATGATGGCAGGGTTAGGTTGGCGTATGCCTGAACGATGAGAAAAATCACTATCAATGTCATCTGGGGAACTTTGTTTTTAAGCGGTCTTAACAGGTTTCTCATGGCATGCCTCGATTGCTCTGTTATAGGTGGCTATTCTTTTAATCGTATTTAAATGTTGGGTATGGGGTCGGCAGGACTTGACTTCACTGGCATACATATGGTTGTCAAAAAATGATGTCTCATTCGATTTGTGTGTGGGATTATAAATATCAGTTTATAAACTTATGGAGTTTTAATATTTTAAACAATGAAATAATATCTAAGATGTGCCGATTGCATTTTTTGTTGAAAAATTTTCATATCGGGTCTGTTTCATCTGTTAGGAAATCTAATAGATTAATGTGTTTTACTCCATCTCGAGACCTATCAAACTGATCCATTGTTATTATGTATCTTGGATAATGGTCTTTGATTTTGGAAAAGGGTCTTAATTCTCTTTCAATTGTTTCATCACTTTCAAGTAAATAGCTTACCTGCACATATATAGTCTGTTTGTGTTTTCTGCAGACGAAATCTACTTCATAATCTTTTGTTTTTCCGATTGTTATTTTCCAGCCTCTTCTTAAAAACTCGAAATAAACAATGTTTTCCATAACTCTTCCTATATTGTCAATGTTTCCTTTTGCTTTTGCTTCACAAAAGCCATGGTCGGTTACATAGTATTTTTCATTGAATTTCAAGATGCCTTTGCCTTCCAAATCTTCCCTTTTTACTTTTTTTATAAAGCATGCATTTTCCAAGTATTTGAGATAGTTTGATATTGTTTTGTTTGAAATTTTAATATTCATTTCTTCTTTATAGTATTCCATAATGCTTGAAGCGGAGAATATATTGCCTATATTGTCAAAAATGAATGTTGTCAGTCTTTCGAGAATGCCGATGTCCCTTATTTGATATCTTTTAACGATGTCCTTGTAAAAAATTGAGTTGAACAAATCATCCAAGTATTCTATTTTTTGTGTTTCGTCAAACATGAATGTTTGGGGCATTCCTCCATATTGGAGATATTCGTTAAACATCTCTAAGCTGCTTGATTTTTGATGGAAGTTAAGGAATTCCTGATATGAAAATGGATACATTTTTATTTCGAAATATCTTCCGGTTAAATGGGTTGCCAATTCTCCAGACAGTAAATTTGAGTTGGATCCTGTGATGTAAATGTCACAGTCATAATCTATTTTATATCCTGCAATGGAGCGTTCCCATTTTTTAACGTTTTGGATTTCATCAAAAAATAGATATACTTTTCCTTTTTTATTTTTGATTGATTTTTCAACAATTTTGTCTAATTCATTATTATTTTTGATGTTTTTATATTTTTTACTATCAAAATTAATGATTATGATGTTATGCTCTTTTACTCCTCTTTTAAGGAGTTCTTCTTTAATTAGCCCCAACATATAGGACTTTCCACATCTTCTAATGCCTGTAATCACTTTGATTAATTCATTATCAATTAATGGGATAATTTGTTTCATGTATAAATCTCTTTGAACCATAATTATATTATATTTTTTCAGGTATATAATACTAACTTTTTAAATTTTTTAATATTTTAGTTGTATATTACTAACTTTTTTCATCATGTCTTGAAGTTAGGTTTATGGGAATAATTTTGCAGTTATAAAAAGATATTCGTATATGGGATTTTAATGAAAAATGATTTGATTAATAATATAAAAGCTAAAATGGTGCCTTTTTTAAATGAAGTTCAACTTGAAGAGCTTGATAAGAATCTTAAAATAATCTTAAATGATTTTGAAGTGTTTAAAAAAGATAAACATGATGAGATAAAAGAAAATCATGAATTGCTGTTGTCTTTTCTTTCAGCCAAAGAGATTGAAGGCTGCTCTCAAAAAACAATTACTTATTATAAGAATACAATTATGGGCATGCTGAATTCAATCAATTCCAGAATTGAAGATATAACTACTGATGATTTAAGAAAATATCTCTCTGACTATAAAAATGAAAGCAATGCATCCAAATCAACAATCGATAATATCCGACGGGTTCTGTCCAGCTTTTTCAGCTGGCTTGAAGATGAAAATTATATTTTAAAAAATCCGGTTAGAAGAATTCACAGGATTAAAACTAGAAGGGTCGTAAAAGAGGTTTTAAGCGATGAGAATTTCGAAGTCTTGAGGGACAACTGTGCCAACATCAGGGATTTGGCAATGATTGAACTTTTGGCATCAACCGGTATGTGTGTAGGCGAACTTGTAACTCTAAATATCGATGACGTTTTATTTAGTGAAAGGGAATGTGTAGTATTAGGCAAAGGCGACTCGGAACGTATAGTATACTTTGATGCAAAAGCAAAAATTCACCTCCAAAAATACCTGGAGTCCAGAAATGACACCAATCCCGCACTCTTTGTGTCATTAAGAAAACCTCACGACCGGCTTGGAATCGCTGGAGTAGAAAAAAGAATGCGCCAACTTGGCCATGAAACCCATATCAAAAAAGTGCATCCCCACAAGTTCAGAAGAACAATGGCAACCAATGCAATCGACAAAGGAATGCCGATAGAACAAGTTCAAAGGCTATTGGGCCATGTGCAGATTGACACCACCATGCAATATGCCATGGTCAATCAGAATAATGTGAAAATATCCCACAGAAAATATATAGGATGACAATTTGAGTGAATATTAATGTTGACGGGGGAGATGGTTGAATTATTAATCAGACAATGTTTCTTTCTAATAGTTATAAGTTAAAAAATCTATAATGTTTGAAATTCATTTCTTCCATCATTTTCATGAAAAAATCGATAGGATTATTAATATCAGTTTACCGTCGCTCCCGCCCATATTATAGTTATATATTTATATATTCATTGATAGACTTTTAAACATATTTTGAATGTTTTAGGCAAAAACAATACATTTAAAGATTATTCGTTTAATATAAAACATTTTCAGCAAAATATTTTTCAGGGAGAACTGGGAATATGGAATACAGGAAAAGCATAATCATAATTATACTGGCTATTTTTCTCGTAAGCATCGCCAGCGCAAGTGCGGCGGATGCGAATGATACTGCAATGGCCAGCAGGGATACTCAACTAACGGATGAGATTATACAGGCAAGTGAAAATCAGGAAATAGAGATGCAGGGAAGCGATAATGATGGGATGGCCTTAAGCGAAGAGGATTCATCAGATGATTCAGGCACCGAACACAATTTTCATGATATTGAGAATGCAATTAGAAGTGACTGCACCATTTATCTGGAACCTGGCACCTACTTTGTAGATAATTTTATTTATTTAAGATATATGAGCAATATTAGGATTATTGGAGATTCAACAATATTGGACGCACAAGGCGGAACGCAGATATTCAATTTGGATGGGGTCAACAATATAACAATGGAGAACATCATATTCAAAAACGCCTACCTTGGTAATAAGAATGATTATGGTGGTGCTATTGAAATGACTTGGTGTAGTTGTAGTTTTTCCAATTGTACTTTCATAAATAACCATGCAGGCGGCAGGGGTGGTGCAATTTACGGGTATGATAGTAGCTGTCTTTTTAAAGATTGTATATTTATAAACAACACTAGCAAACGGGGTGGCGCTATCTACATGGATTCAGGTAATGTAATAAATTGTGATTTCATTGGCAATAATGCAAGTATTGGTTCTGCAATTTACCTTGCCAGTTATGCTGCCGTTTCTAATTCCACTTTCTTAAACAATAGGGCGGATGCAAATTTTTTGGATGTAACAAAAAATGAAAACAATATTACAATTACTTTCAAGGGCATGAACAACCTCATAAATGCAATCTATGCTCCGGGGGGTGCTGGTTTCACCAATGTGACATATTGGGGTGCAAACGGCATTACAAACACAGACGATTCTTATCCTCCAGAATCCGATATGGAAGCTGGTCAGAATGTTACTGTCAGGGGTTTTGTCAATGGCAATATTTTAAATACAGTTAAAACCACAGATGCAGAGGGCAAAATTGTTTTAGAGGATGTTATTGGTGATTATGGGATTACTGTTAGTCATGAATCAGATTCATACTACACAGGAGCTGAAACAATATTTTCAACCATATATGTAAATGTAACTGAAATAAAAACCGCAAATAAGACTGTTAACATCACTGCAAAATCAAATATCCCCCATGAGATTATACAAGGCAATTTACTGTTTATCTTACCGAATGGTACTGAAATTAATGCAACTTATGCTGATGACGGCATCTGGTGGGCAGTACATACATTTGATGGTGCCGGCGACTATAGCATCAATGCATTCTATACTGGATTGGAAAGTGTAATCATCAACAAAGCCACTATAAGCATCGATAAAGTCAATTCAACTGTTGATTTTAATGATACCATCATATTTGGCGAAGACATTGAAGTAACAACCGAAGGAACCACAGGTATCACAGCAAAAATTGATGGTGAAAATGTCTCAGTTGAAGGTAACACAATCAAATTGTATCCTCCTGTTTTGAATGCTGGAACACACACATTGACAGTGACAACAATACCTGACAAAGACCATAACCCTGTGACTAAAACAGTTAACATTACAGTTAATAAGGCAGATTCAGGCATTGTAATTGATGTCAAGAAGGTATTTAAAGTTGGTGAGGACATTCTAATCACACTAATACCAATCAATTCAACCGGAGGAGTAACTGTCAAAATCAACGGCAAATATTATGCGGTTAATGCTGATGACCAAGTCAACATTTCCGGCGGGTGGGCTGCAGACGACTACATCATCGAAGCGTTTCTGGCAGGTGATGAAAACTACAACGAATCCAATGCCACCAAGGCATTCAAAGTGGCCAAAAACAATATTGCAGTCTCACTGGATGCCACTGTCTTAATTTATGTTGGAAGCCCTGTTGCTTTCACAGCCAGATTAAACGAAACCACAACAGGCAAAGTCATATTCACAATCAACGGCGAAAACTACACAGTAAACATTACAGATTCCAATAATGCCGTTCACTATTACACTCCAATTAATAACGATGCATTAAGTGTTGTCGCCACATTCACAGACAATGACAAATACAACAGCAATTCAACAAGCAAGGACTTCAAAGTCAATAAAGTAGCTTCATCAATTAGTTTGGCCGATGTGACAATCGAAGCTGACCAAACAGCAAGAATCAACATTACAGTAACTGACGGTGCCACAGGACTCGTTAATGTGACCGTCAACGGTATTATCCGAACAGTTAACCTCACTGACTCCAAAGTAACAGTCAATGTAACCGACTTGGAAAACGGCACTTACCAAATCACCGCCAAGTATCTCGGCGATTTAAAATATGTCTCTTGCGAAGATGACAGCCATAAAATTTACGTAAACAAGGCAACTCAATATAACATTACGGTCACCGCAACCGATACAAGCGTAGGGGGCCGGTCCGTTGTTGAGGCCATCCTTCCAAGCAATGCAAATGGAACATTCGCAGTTGGCGACAAGTCCGTCAAGGTTGAAAACGGCAAGGCAAACATTACATTGGATGTTGAAACAAGGATTGGTGAAAAAACAGTCCATTGGATGTACAGCGGCGATTCCAGATATGTGGCTAAAGAATCCGATGTCACATATGATGTCGTAAAAGCCAATTCGACTGTTGATGTTACTGATGTTGTCCTGTATTATGGCGAAACTAAAAACGTCACGGTTACGGCTGAAGGCGCAACAGGAATCACCGCTAAAGTTAATGAAAATAACGTTACTGTTGTCAACAATTATACAATTCCGATTTCCGGCTTGGATGCAGGCAACTACACATTGGCAGTGACAACAATACCTGACGGCAATCATAATCCTGTAACCAAAACAGTTTACATTGCCGTAAACAAAGCCGCTACTGAAATCATTCTCGCCAATGAAACCCTTTATTTGAAAGCATATGACGTGGTTGGTGATGTGGCGAAATTGAGTCCTGCCGATGCGGGCAATCTGACTTTCACATCAAGTGATGAAGATATTGCACTTGTTTATGACGGCACAATCTGGTCTCGTATTAAAGGAAATGCCACAGTCACTGTTTCATTTGCAGGAAATGACAACTATGCTGCTTCTGAAAACAAAACCATAACAGTTTACGTTTCACCGAAAGATGCCAGTGTCAGCGTTGAAAACGATACGGTAGATCTAAATGTTGATGATACCTGCATAATTGATGCTACAGCAAATCCAAGGTTCCTGACTGTTTACTATGCCTCAAGCAATCAATCCATTGCTACAGTCACTGATTATGGTAATGTAAAAGCCGTAGGTGAAGGTACAGCCATAATTACATTAACTGTCGGCAATGGCGAAACCTATGCTGTCAATTCCACAAATGTAACTGTAACCGTAAGCAAAATACCTACTGAAATCAATATTGATCCTGCTTCACTGGACCTGTTTGTCGGTGATGAGACTGTTATTGCCGCTAATCTGACTCCTGCTAATGCGGGCAATGTTACTTTCACATCCAGTGATTATGATGTTGTTGATTTTGATGATGAAGGCAATGTTATTGCTCAAGGTACAGGTCAAGCAATTATCACTGTTTCCTTTGCAGGCGATAATAAATATGCAACTGCTGAAAACAAGACTATCACTGTAACTGTTAGCTTGAATGATGCCAGCGTCACTGTTGACAACGACACTTTGGATTTGAATGTTGGCGAAACATATGCAATCAATGCTACCAAAAGTCCTGATACAATATTGCTTGATATTGCCTACACTTCCAGCGACAGCTCTGTTGCTACTGTGAATGAAAATGGTGTTGTCACTGCTGTTGGTGAAGGCACTGCAATCATCACAGTTGAAGTCGGTGATGGCGAAATCTATGCTATAAATTCAACAAACGTCACTGTCACCGTAAGCAGGATTCCAACAGAAATTGCTGCCGACCCTATCACTGCAACCTACAATGCCAATGAGTATCTGGTAATTACATTGAAAGACGCTAACGGCACTCCTATAAGTGGTGAGAACATAACTGTTGATGTAAACGGTGTCGAAACATACCTCACTGATGAGAACGGTTCCGTCAAGGTTTCAACCAATGGATTGGCTTCCGGCATCTATGATGCAAGGATAACCTTCAACGGCAGCGCCAAGTATGTCAAATCAGCAAAAGCGGTCAACGTCACAATCAAAAAGGCGACACCTGTGATTAATGCGACTGCAAAGACATTCAAGACAACAGACAAGACCAAGAAATACCAAGTGTCCCTGAAGGACGACAACGGCAATCCGATGGCAAACGCAATAGTCACCCTTAAGGTCAACGGCAAGACATACTATGCCAAAACCGATGAGAACGGCCAGGCAACATTCCGCCTCACAAAACTGACCATGGCAGCAACATACACAGCCGCAATAACCTACAGGGGAGACGACAACTACAAGAAAGTATTCCAAAAGGTTAAACTGACCGTGAAAACTGGCTTCAAGACAGTGTCCAAAGGAAGCAAGGACAAGGCAATCGTCAAAAAGATACAGGTGGCATTGAAAAGCAATGGCTACTACATCAAGTCCAACGGCCATAAACTTAAAGTCGACGGAATTTACGACATCTACACCGAAAAAGCAGTCAAGCAGTTCCAGAAAGCCAACGGATTGAAGGTCACTGGAAAAGTGGATGAGAATACTGCTTTAAAACTTGGAATAATTTAAACGTAGGTGAAAACTCACCTACATCTTCTTTTATTTTATAAAATTCCATAGATCATTCGCCATTTTAAAATTTCCTGCGTAATTATATTTGTCATTCCTGAATGCATTCTCCTACCTTCCATTTGGATTGATGCTCATGTATAGTTTCCTATATATGATATTTCATGTTTTGTTAATTTTTTAACGCCGGCGGAAGACATTATATGGCAAATCAGGCATATATTAAATTGTAACAATATGCATTTTTTCATTGAGACCAATCCCTGATTTCCATAAGCAGGAATCATTTCCTCATTTTTGTATAAATTTTATTCATTTTTTTCTTATTATTGCAATGAATATTCAATATTTAGAATTATATCAAACAAATAGGGGATGTGACACGAAGTCACTATTTTTAATTTTTATTTTGCTTATTTTTCCTTTAATTTTATATACTATGAAGTACAATCTTTTATTATAGAGATTAATCTTTATGGTTGTTTTATTTATGG